>Ga0318511_10000278_pt1 | contig 10638 bp, 10 predicted proteins | sample GRESIP171b2f18_FD_203681 | JGI IMG/M metagenome (GOLD analysis project Ga0318511, IMG submission 203681) | Tropical soil microbial communities from Luquillo Experimental Forest, Puerto Rico - GRE.SIPMG.171b2f18 | ecosystem: Environmental > Terrestrial > Soil > Tropical forest > Bulk soil... | reverse complement strand
CCGACCTACTGGCTTGACCCCGGCGAGTCCGGCGAACCGTTCAGCGCGACGGTCCGCTTCTCCGGCCGCCGAACCGACGTGACCGGGAAGCTCCAGCCCCGCGACTCTTTCTGGCAGGAGGAGACCGTCGACGGGATCATCCCGGGCAGCGGGCCGGTAGCCATCACCGCGGAGGTCCGTGGCATCAACCCGGGCGAGTGGACGGTGACCGCGCGATCGGTCGCGCGGGTCGGCGGCCGTCCTTACCGGTCCTATCCGCCGCCCGGGCACGACCCGGCGGGCGTGTACCGGGTGCCCCCGCCCCGGCGGGTCGAGATCCCGGCCGAGCCCGCGGCCACGATCCATACGTCCACGCTGCTGCGCAGCAAGGTGCCCGGCATCGTCCGGTACGCTTACGCGACCCTGGTCGGCCTCGGCGTCCTGGTCGGACTGGGCCTGGAAGCACTGCTGCTCTCCCATGGCCACTACTCCCTGTTCCGTCCGATGCTGTTCTCGGTGATCGCGATCCTGGCCGGCGTGATCGGCGGCAAGGGCTGGTACGTCGCGGTGCACCGCGGCAAGAAGTTCGACGGCTGGTGCATCCAGGGTTTCGTGGCCGGTGCGGCCGTGGTGGTCGCCGCGGCCGCCCTCGCGGGGCCGGGTATCCCGGCCGGGGCCTTCCTGGCCGCGGCAGCACCCGCCCTGCTCATCGGCATGTCCATCGGCCGGCCGGGGTGCTTCTGGGCCGGCTGCTGTACCGGCCGGCCCGTGGCCGCCCGCTGGGGAATCTGGTCCTCCGATCGCCGGCTCGGCTGCCGCCGCGCGCCCGCCCAGCTGCTGGAGGCGCTGTCCGCGCTGATCAGCGGGGTCGTGGTGCTAGCCGTCGTGCTGGCCGACGGGCTGGCGCAATCCGGCCCCGTGGCCGTCGTCGGACTGGCGGCCTACACCCTGGCCCGGCAGGTCATCCTCGGCCTGCGGGCTGAGCCGCGGGTGTGGCAGTACGGGCGCCGGGTGACCGGCGCGATCGCCGTCCTCGCGCTCATCGCCGGCATCATCCTCCTCGTCAAGTAACCCCGCTCCCCACCCGTTCCCAGGCGGCCGCTCCCGCCCTTTTGCTCATCGTGTGCCGTTACCTCGCTACAACCAGGTAACGGCCCACAGTCATGGAATGACAAGCTGACTTGACAAGCGCCCGGTGTCAAGCTAGCTTGTCTATGACAAGTCAGCTTGACAGAACGGGGGTTCGTCATGAGGTCATGCGCACGATGGTTTTACGTGGTTACGGGGCTGGCTGTGGCGTTCGTCGCGGTCGCCGCGATTGTGCAGGCGATCCGCGAGGGCAGCTGGGGGCCGATCATCTCGGTGGGCTGGCTGCCCGCCGTCATCGTCGCGTCCCGGCCCGGCTCGGTCCGCCGCTGCCTACGGGGGCGCGGCGGCCGCCTCGGGTGAGCCGTCCTCGAGGCGATGAAGAACCTGGTACGAGCGCTGCGGACCGAGCGGAATATGGCTCAGGGCCAGCTCGCGGAGGCGATGGGGGTGTCCCGCCAGACGATCAACTCGATCGAGACCGGACGTTACACCCCCTCGCTGCCGCTGGCCCTGGCGCTAGCCAGGTACTTTGGTGTTACGGTCGAGGAGATGTTCGATGATCAAGGATCGTAGCCAGGCGATCATCCGCTCTAGGTGGTTCACGCCGCTCATCTGCGTCGGGCTCGGCCTCGTCGTGTTCGCCGTCAGCTGGCTAGGCGGCCAGCTCGGCGCGGGCTTGATCTCGCTCGCGATCATGGCCGCCTTCGGCCTGGTCCTGCTGCTGCTGACCGGCCGCAGCGAGACCGTCCGCGGACTGACCGTCGGCCGCGACGAGCGCTTTGCTCAGCTCGACCTGCGCGCGACCGCGCTGGCCGGGCTGGTCGTGGTCCTCGCCGCGCTCGTGGCCTGGCTGGTCGCCACCGCCCGCGGCCAGAGCGGGAGTCCGTACGGCTGGTTCCTCGCGATATGGGGGCTCGCCTACCTGATCGCCTTCGCGTTCTTCCGCTGGCGCGGCTGATTCCGGCCGCCCACTGATGGATTAGCGGGCCGCCGGTACCCGGATACCACCGCGGTGCTTGGATTAGTTGGAACCTGTTTTATCCGACAGCCCAGTGAAACAAGCCTGCGGAGGTATCGCGTGGACATCGGAATCGGCCTGCCCACCACCATCCCCGGCACTGAAGGCCGGACGCTCGTCGACTGGGCCCGGCACGCCGAGGAAGCCGGATTCAGCACCCTGGGCACCATCGGCCGGCTCGTGTACCCGAACTACGAGGAGTTGATCGCCCTCAGCGCCGCCGCCGCGGTCACCAGCCGGATCCGGCTGACCACCAGCGTGCTGCTGGCGCCGTTCTACACGAACTCCGCGTTGCTGGCCAAGCAGGCGGCCTCGCTTGACCGCCTCTCCGGCGGGCGCCTGGTGCTGGGCATGGCGGTGGGCGGCCGGGAGGACGACTTCACCGCCAGCGGGGTGAGTATGTCCGGCCGGGGACACCGGCTGGAAGAGCAGGTGGCCCTGATGAAGCGGATCTGGTCCGGTGAGCAGTTCGGAACCGCGGGCGGGATCGGGCCCGAGCCCGCCCGGTCCGGCGGTCCCCAGATCATCCTGGGCGGCGGCAGCGAGGCCAGTTTCCGCCGGGTCGCCCGGATCGCCGACGGCTGGATCATGGGGGGCGGCGCTCCCGACATGTTCGCCCAGGCGGCGGCGAGCGTGGATCAGGCCTGGCAAGAGGCAGGCCGCCCAGGCCGGCCGCGCAAGCTCACCCTGGCCTACTTCGGGCTCGGCACCGAGGCGCGCAGCCAGGCCGAGGGCTACCTCCTGCACTACTACGCCTGGCTCGGCGACATCGCCAACATGATCGCCGGAAGCGCCGCGGTCAGCCCCGAGATGGTCAAGTCCTACGTGGCGGCGTTCGAGGCCAGCGGCTGCGACGAGATCATCTGGGTCCCCACCGCGGCCCGGCTCGACCAGGTATCGCTGCTGGCCGAGGCGATCGCCTGACCTCAGGGAGCTTCAGGGCGGCGGACGCGGCGTAAGCTGCTGGTCATGGGGTACGAGCACATCCTGGTTGAACGGTCCGGCCAGTTCGCCACCATCACGATGAACCGGCCGCAGCGGCGAAACGCCCTGTCGCTGGAGCACATGCGCGAGCTGATCGCCGCGTTCGCCGACGTCGGGAGCAGCGACGCCCTGGGCATCGTGCTGGCCGGCCACGGGCCGGTGTTCAGCGCCGGGCATGACTTCGCCGATGTCGTCGAGGCTGACCTGTCCGGAGTCCGCTCGCTGCTGATGACCTGCACCGAGCTGATGACGCTGATGCAGGAGGTGCCCCAGCCGGTCGTGGCGCGCGTGCACGGGCTGGCCACGGCGGCCGGGTGTCAGCTGGTGGCCACCGCCGACCTGGCCGTGGCCAGCGAAGACGCCGGCTTTGCCGCACCCGGAGGCAAGGGCGGCTGGTTCTGCCACACCCCTATGGTGGCCATCGCCAGGAACGTCGGCCGCAAGCGGGCCGCGGAGCTGGCCATGTCGGGCGACGTCATCGACGCGCGTACCGCGCTGGATTGGGGGCTGGTCAACCGGGTCGTGCCGGCCGCCCAGCTCGATACGGCGGTCCAGGATCTCCTGGAACGGGTCACCCGCGGGTCAGCGGAGAGCAAGGGCATCGGAAAGCAGGCCCTGTACGCCCAGATCGACCTGGACCAGCCCAAGGCCTACGCCTACGCCATCGAGGTCATGGCCGCGACCAGCCAGCTTCCCGACGCGCGCGAGGGGATGCAGGCGTTCCTGGACAAGCGCAAGCCGCGCTGGAGCCGCGGCCCCGAGTAAATCACTCCGGCCTCGAGGTCACCGCCAAAGACCGGCCGGTTACCGGCGGCGAAGACTATTACGTTATTTCTCGAGTTACCCGCACTAATCTGTGGACGACCTGTGAATAGTGCCGTGGATAACGATCATCAACTGCGGAAAACTGCCAGCGATCTGTGGATATATTGTGGATGGAGAAAGAATTCAAAATAACCCGGCTAAAACCCTTGCGGGCCACTCGCGGGAGTAGTAGAAATGGTTTCACCGCCGGAAACGGGCACTACCTGGAGGAAACTCCAGGAGGTAAGAAAGGCCAGGAAACTGGACTTTCGCGCCGGTGCCTGGCCCTGGCGGGCGGCCCTAAGTGCCAACTGGCCAGGTGACTGGCTGCCCTGGTGCGGCGGGGCCGACGAGGCCTCCTCCATCTCATACATGGAGGGGGCCTCGTTTATTTGTTCAGGCCATCGGATAGCGGTGAAAGGCGACGGCATATTCGCATCCGGCACCCAATCCGATGTAACCCGCCATGTTCCGCAGGAACTCGTCCGGGTCGAAGTCGCGGCCCAGACCGTCGATATAAGCCTGGTGCTCGCGCAGCGACGCGACGCCCGCGTCAATGGTGTCGGTCACGTCCGCGAAGTGAGTCGGGGCGCCCGTCGCGGCCACGTAGGCGTCCCGGATGCCGGGCCACGGCGGTCCGGCCTCGGGGAAGACCCACCCGTTCGCCGCGTCGCGGCAGGCGTCCAGTACGGCGAGCCCGACGGCGCGATGGTCGGCGTGGTTGACCGGGCCCTCGTCGCCCCAGGTGAGATCGAAGCTGGCCGCGATGACGACTTCGGGTTGCAGTCTGCGGAACGCGGCCGCCAGGTCGCGCCGGAGCGGTATCCCGTACTCGACCAGCCCGTCCGGATGGTCGAGGAAGTCGACCTGGGTCACGCCCACCACCGCCGCGCTGCGCTTCTCCTCCTCCACTCGCAGCGGCCCGACCTGGTCCGGAGACATGCCCGCGATGCCAGCCTCGCCCTTGGTGGCGAGCAGGTAAGTGACCTGCTTGCCCTGGCCGGTCCACCGAGCCACGGCCGCGGCCACCCCGTACTCGAGATCGTCCGGGTGAGCGACCACCGCGACCGCCCGGTCCCAGTCCTCCGGCATCGGCTCCATCCGCCTGACCCCTTTCTCCTCATCCGGTACTGCCGCCACTGTGCCACACCCATGAGAGGCTGATGGACCGGGGCCGCGCCCTTAGGCCCGGCCGCGCAACGTAATGAAACCCGGGTTTCACTACCTTGTATCCAGGGTCGCAGGAGCCGGGAAGGGACTGATCAGCAGTGGCCACAGCAGCCGACATCGTCCTCGCCGCGCCATGACTGACCCCGCCCCGTCGCGTCCCGGGAGCCTGCACCACGTGGAGCTGTGGGTCCCCGACTTGGCGCGCGCCCGCGCGGAGTGGGGCTGGCTGCTCGGCCAGCTGGGTTACGAGCCGTTCCAGGACTGGGACGCTGGCTGCAGCTGGCGTCTTGGCGGGACCTACCTCGTGGTCGAGGAGTCACCCGCGTTGACCGCCCGCCAGCACGACCGGTTGCGGCCCGGGCTGAACCACCTCGCCTTCCACGCGGGCTCCCGCGATACCGTCGACGCCTTGGCCGCCGCCGGCCCCGGCCACGGCTGGACCGTGCTGTTCCCCGATGCGTACCCGCACGCGGGCGGGCCGGATCACTACGCCGCCTATCTGGCCAGCACCGACGGCTTCGAGGTCGAGCTCGTCGCCTTTCCGTCCGGGTTACCGGTAGGAGTGCACCTCGTCCGGGAAGGTCCCCGAAGCCACGTCCTCGGCGAAGGCGGTCGCGGCCTGGCCGAGGATGCTGGCCAGGTCGGCGTACTTCTTGACGAACTTGGCGGTGCGGGGGGACAGGCCGGCCATGTCCTGCCAGACCAGTACCTGGGCGTCGCAGTCCGGGCCGGCCCCGATGCCGATGGTGGGGATGGTCAGGGCTTCGGTCACCCGGGCGGCCAGCGCGGCCGGCACGCACTCGAGCACCATGGCGAACGCGCCGGCCGCCTGGAGCGCCTTGGCGTCGTGCAGCAGGCGCTCCCCGTCCTCGCCGCGGCCCTGGACCCGGTAGCCGCCGAAGGCGTTGACCGATTGCGGCGTCAGGCCCAGGTGCGCCATCACCGGGATGCCGGCCGCGACCAGTTCCTCGACCTGGTGCGCGACCCGCAGCCCGCCCTCGAGCTTGACCGCGTGCGCGCCGGTCTCCTTCAGGAAACGGGTCGCCGCGGTCAGCGCCGCGCTCGGCGAGGCCTGGTAGGAACCGAATGGCAGGTCGGCCACGACCAGCGCCCGGCTGGTGCCGCGGACCACGGCGGCGGTCAACGGGATCAGGTCATCGACGGTGACCGGGATTGTGGTGTCGTGGCCGTAGACCACCATCGCCGCCGAGTCGCCGACCAGCAGCACCGGAATCCCGGCCCGGTCGAAGATGCCGGCGGTGAGCGCGTCGTACGCGGTGAGCATGGGCCACTTCTCGCCGCGGGCCTTGGCGGCCGCGATATCGCGGACCGTGACCCGGCGCCCGGTGCCGGTCCCGCCGTACAGTGTTCCCCCGGACTGGGGCTCGCCGGGAATGGATACTGTGGTCCGCTGTCCTGTCGCGGCCACGGGTATAGCAGTGTCGTGTGACATAGTCGCCAGCCTCCATGTCTCGTGTCGCCCTCGCGGCGTACCCGGACGCGATCCATGATCGCACGCCGGCCGGGTGCGGTGGTACCGCCAGCCGGTTCTGCCAGACTGGGGCGGTGATCGATTTCGCGGACGTGGACGCTGTGGCGGCGAGCCATCAGCAGCGTGGCGGCCAGCCCGGGCTGGCCTACGGGATCGTGATAGGCGGAGAACTCGTGCACGCGGCCGGCCTCGGCGAGCGGCACCTCGGCGAGCGCCATCTCGGCGAGCAGCACGCCGGGCCGCCGCCGGACGCCGACACGGTCTTCCGGATCGCCTCGATGACGAAGAGCTTCACTGCATCGGCGATCCTCGCGCTGCGTGACGACGGTGCGCTGAGGCTCGACGACCCGGCCGAGGAATACGTCCCCGAATTGCGCGGCTGGCTGCCGGTGACGCCCGACTCGGCCCGCGTGTCGATCAGGCACCTGCTCACCATGACCGCGGGCTTCCCGACCGACGACCCGTGGGGCGACCGCCAGCAGGGCCTGCCGCTGGAGGACTTCGCCAGCTTCCTGTCTGGCGGCGTGCGGTTCAACTGGGCGCCGGGTACCCGGTTCGAGTACTCCAACCTCGGTTACGCGATCCTGGGCCGGGTCATCACCGCCGTCACGGGCGCGGCGTACCCGGACTACATCCGCCATCGCCTGGTGCACCCGCTCGGCATGACGCGCACCGGGTTCGAGGCCGAGGAATTCGAGACGCCGGGCCAGGCGACCGGGCCTGCAGGTACCGCCCGCGGGTATCGGCGCACTCCCGACGGCTGGGCGGAGGTCGCCTTCGACGCGGCCGGCGCGTTCGCCCCGATGGGCGGGATCTTCAGCACCGTGCGGGACCTCGCCCGCTGGGTGGCGGGTTTCGCCGAGGCGTTCCCGCCCGGCAGCCCCGATACCGGCCGCACGCACCCAATCCGGCCGGCTACTCGGCGGGAGATGCAGCTACCTCAGGTGCTGACCGGCTGGGACAAGCCGACTGCCTTCCCGGGGGATGCGGCGCCCGCGCTGTCGGCCTACGGGTTCGGGTTGTTCGTGGAGGATCATCCCGGCTTCGGCCGGATCGTCAGCCACAGCGGCGGCTACCCGGGGTTCGGCAGCAACATGCGCTGGCATCCAGCCTCCGGCACCGGGGTCATCGCGCTGGGCAACAGCACGTACGCCGCGATGATGGCGCTGGCCACCCGACTGCTGGACGCCGTGCTGCGACACCGCGAACCGCCCGAGCACGGTTACAGCGTGGCGCTCGCCCCCGCCGCGGGCCACGAGCCCGGGCCGTGGCCGGAGACGCTGGCTGCGCGGGAGGCGGCCAACGCCCTGCTGCGGTCCTGGGCCGACGCCGAGGCTGTCCGGTTGTTCTCGCCTAACGTGGCCCATGACGCGCCCTTCGAAGAGCGGCAGCAGGTCATCGCGATGATCCGGGACCGCATCGGGGACTTCCGTGACGACGAACACCGCCCACCCGAATTCGACACGCCAGCGCACTGCCGGTGGTGGCTGGCGGGGGAGCGCGGCGTGGTCCAGGCGCAGATCCAGCTCAACCCGGAACGTCCGCCCCGGGTCCAGTCCCTCACGCTGGCCGTGCCGCCCGCGGCGGGCTCGCCCTTGGGCGACACGCTGGCCGCGATCCTGGCCTGGCTCAACGGCACCGACTGCGACTGGCCCGCAGCCATCCCGGTCGCCGAGACCGTGGACGCCGGCCTGCTGGCCCGCCGGCTGCGGATGGCCTCCGCGTGGGCCGGCCCGTCCCGCCTCGGGGCGTACCGGGCCGGTGACGGCGCCGCCTCGGTCGCGGTCGAACTAGTCGGCGAGCACGCCACCCTCACCCTCACCCTGGTCGTCGACCCGGCCTCCGGCCTGCTCCGCCAGGGCGACATCCTCCCCTAGCAACGGCTGTCTCATGATCATGAACAGTTTGGGACAACTATTGCCCCTTTATGTTCATGATCATGGTCGCCGGAACCCGTAGCGCTAGCACGCAGCACGGCCCGTTCGGACGAATGAGAAAGAGCAGGAGAGCGGGGCCGGCAGTGACCTGCGGCCGCCAGCTTGAAAGAGCGCCGGAGCGTGACCGCCAGCCGATCCCAGCGGGACTCGCAGCGAGTCGCCAGCTAAATGTGACGTGGATCACAGGCGCGGCGCTGAAATAAATTACGATACGATGCTGTTCCGTATCGATAGTTGCGGAGCCTGGAAGTCTCGATCATGGCAACACCTCGATGACCGGTGGCCTTCCCGGTTCCGCGCACAGACTTCGCGGGGGCCCGGGGGCTCTTCCCCGGACCGACACAGCAAGTGATCCGGAAGGAACACATGGACACGCAGACGATTTATCGTCGCCGCTGGATCATCCTCAGCGTGCTGATCGTCGGGCTGCTCGCCATTGTCATCGACAACACGGTGCTCAATGTGGCGCTGAAGACCATCGCCGAGCCGCACGGGGGCCTCGGCGCTAGCCAGAGCCAGCTCGAATGGGCGATCAACTCCTACACTCTCGTCTTCGCCGGCCTGCTGTTCACGTTCGGCGTGATCGGCGACAAGGTCGGCCGCAAACGCATGCTCATAATCGGGCTCGCGCTGTTCGACATCGCCTCGCTGCTCTCGGCCTACTCACGCACGCCTGAGCAGCTGATCTTCGCGCGGGCCGCGATGGGCCTGGGCGGCGCGGCGGTCATGCCGCAGACGCTCTCCATCATCTCCAACGTCTTCGAGCCCGCCGAACGGCCCCGGGCCATCGGCCTGTGGGCCATGGCGGTCGGCATCGGCATCGCCGCCGGGCCGGTCCTCGGCGGTGCCCTGCTCGACCACTTCTGGTGGGGTTCGGTCTTCCTCATCAACGTGCCGGTGACGATCGTGGGTGCGATCGCCGCGGCGATCCTGGTGCCGGAGTCGCGTAATCACGAGGCCGGCGGGATCGACTACGTGGGCGTGCTGCTGTCCATCGCGGGCCTGGTGCTCTTGGTGTACGGCATCGTCCAGGGCGGCGACATCGGTTCCTGGATCCACCCGACCGTGCTCGGCCCGATCGCGGGCGGCCTGGCCATCCTGGCGGCCTTCGCCTGGTACGAGACACGAATCGCGCATCCGTCGCTCGACGTGCGGCTGTTCCGCGACCGGCGGCTGTCCGCATCGGTCGGAGCGATCGGCCTGGTGTTCTTCGGCATGGGCGGCGTCTACTTCTTCATCAGCTTCTACCTGCAGAACGTCCGGGGTTACAGCCCGCTGCAGGCCGGCCTGCTGACCGTGCCCTTCGCGATCGGCCAGCTGCTGTTTTCGCCGCGCAGCGCCAGCCTCGTGGCGCGCTACGGGGCCAAGGCGGCGGGCGCGGCCGGCATGTTCGTCATGGCCGGCGCCATCGCGGCGTACGCCACGCTCGGTACGGCCAGCCCCATCTGGCTGCTCGCGGTGTTCTTCGGCATCCAGGGCGCGGCGATGGGTGTTGTGATGCCGGCCGCCACGGCTGCGATCATGGACGTGGTGCCGCGCGAGCGGGCCGGCGCGGGTTCCGCGCTGACTAACACGTCGCGCCAGGTCGCGGTCGCGCTCAGCGTCGCGATCCTCGGCTCGATCCTGGCCGGGTTCTACCGGAACGCGCTCAGCCCCGCGCTGACCGGCCTTCCCTCCGCGGCGAAGTCAGCGGCGTCGTCCTCGATCACCGCCACCCAGGCGGTGGCCCAGCAGCTCGGCCCGGCTGGGCGATCACTGCTCGGCCCGGCGAACGACGCGTTCGTCCACTCCATGCACATCACCACGCTGATCGCGGCGGCGCTCGCGCTGGCCGGCGGGTTCGTGGTGCTGCGTTGGATGCCCGGCAAGCCGAAGCCCGCGGCTGAGATCGCCACGGCAAGCGAGGACTCGTACGAGGACGAGCTGGCCATAATGGAAGAGAACATGCTCAAGACCGCGGATCGAGAGGGATGAGCAGCCATGGAGCCCGTGATCTTGGATCAGGGGCCTGGCCCGGACACTGAAGGTACTGACGCGGGAGCCGGGCCGGGGCGGGAAACCAGCCGCCGGCCCGGCCGCCCGCGTAGCGAGCAGGCCGAGCAGGCGATCATCGAGGCCACGCTCGACCTGTTCGCCGAGCAGGGTTTCGACGGAGTGTGCGTCGA
>Ga0318511_10000266_pt1 | contig 10716 bp, 12 predicted proteins | sample GRESIP171b2f18_FD_203681 | JGI IMG/M metagenome (GOLD analysis project Ga0318511, IMG submission 203681) | Tropical soil microbial communities from Luquillo Experimental Forest, Puerto Rico - GRE.SIPMG.171b2f18 | ecosystem: Environmental > Terrestrial > Soil > Tropical forest > Bulk soil... | reverse complement strand
CCAGCATCCACTTCGGATCGGCGTCATCCTGCAGGAATGACCAGACTTGCACGCCGCGGTCGGGAAAGTCGGCGCGGCGGAAATTTTGGCCGCGATCGGTGCTTCGATAGACGCCATCGGCGGTGCCTGCAAAGACGAGATTGGGATCGCGCGGGTGCACGAAGACGGTAAATGCTTCGATCTCGCTCAGCGCATGTTTCCAGTCGCTACCGTCTGCGGCGCGGCGAAACACGCCGGCGAGACCGCTTTGTTTGCTGGCGTAATAACCGCCGACGCCGGCGCACACAAAGGATGGAACCATGGCACTGTCCTCCCGAGCTAGATTTGCGCCATAATATTTTGCCGCGTGCGGCCGGACAATGTGGCGAGTCTTCATTGTAAGCTATCGCTGCCAGGTACGAGCCGAAGATCGATCCGCCCAGCGCGCTTCCAATAATCGGTCCGATACATCTTTGGTGCCAGTCGTCCGGGCTGTAGCTGGCCCACATCGAAAGGAGCGCAGGTTCACCGGTCCCGCCATGGCTGACACGGCAGATACCGCGAACGTCATTGTCCGGCCGCCGATCGCGTGGGCGCTCGCGGTGCTTGCCGGGCTCGCGCTCAACTGGCTCATGCCCTTGCCGTTCTTGCGGGCCGCGGTACCTACAGGCTGGCTCGGCACGATAGTGTTTGCCCTTGCGCTGGCGCTGGTCGCGTGGGCGATCTCTACCATGACCCGGGCCGGCTCGAACGTGCCCACCAGCCTGCCGACCACGACCATCGTGGAAACTGGCCCTTACCGCTTCACGCGCAACCCCATCTATGTTGGCATGGTAATGGGGCTCATCGGCTTGGCCATTGCCTTCAACAGCCTCTGGCTGTTGATGACGCTGGTGCCCTTCGCGCTTGTCATCAGCTACGGTGTGATCACCCGCGAGGAAGCCTATCTCGAGCGCAAGTTCGGCGACGTTTATCGCCGCTACCACACGCGGGTACGGCGCTGGCTGTAGGGCTTGTCGGCCAAGAAACGGGGTCGGGGACGCGCTCGAAATGGCCACGGTGAAGCGCGCGCTGACTGGAGTTGATGTCGTCATCCAGTCGCTCGGCGTTTCGGCCGGGCCCGAAATCGTCCTCAAGCCGACGCGGCTTTTCCCCAAAGCGACGCGGGTGCTCATCACCGCGATGGAGGAGGCTCACGTCAAGCGGTTGATCTGCGTGACGGGCTTCGGGGCGGGCGACAGCCGCGGCCATGGCGGGTTTCTTTATAGCCTGGGGTTTCATCTGCTGGGGCGCGTCTATGACTACAAGGACGTGCAGGAACGCATCGTCCGCAGGAGCAAGCTTGACTGGGTGATCGTGCGTCCCGTGATCCTGACCGATGGGCCTAAGACGAACGCCTATCGCGCGTTGGTCGATCCGCGCCGCTGGACATGCGGGTTCATCTCGCGCGCCGACGTGGCGGATTTCCTCGTCAAGCAGATCGACGACGACGCCTTTCTGTATAAGACGCCGGTTCTCACGGGCTGACGCGGACGCCGTAGCCTACTCGACGCCGTCGAGCTTGACTTCGGTCCCCGACCACTTGCCGAACAGCACCCGGTCGCCGACCTTGACGTCGATAGGGATGAGCTTGCCGCTCTCATCGCGACCGCCGGGGCCGACGGCAATGACCTCCCCTTCCTGAGGTTTTTCCTTCGCGGTATCCGGGATGATGATGCCGTGCCGTGCCTCTGGTCTTCGTTTTCGCCCTTCAACTTGTCCAAGGCCTTGCAGGGCACGGATGATCCCGCGCTCGTAACCACCGCTCGGCTCAAGGCCAATCGCAGAGACTGTGAGCGGGCGCAACCTTGCGACCAGCTCGGCCCAGCCGGCTGTGTCGTTACTCACCGAAAAGAACCACCCCTCAGGCAGCACCACCACATCCAAGCGGTCCTTCGACACGTCGACACCGCAGAAAGAGAGCATGGCCATCTTCGTATTCCATCCTTGCTGATGCGGGCTCGTGCCCTGGCAACTGTTCGGGTATGGAAGAAGCGACTGGAGCACCAAGCTCATTCGCGGTCTCACATCGGAGGCGGCTGCGGGCTTCCGGTCGCGACGAGGGCCGAGTCATGATTCGATCCTCGTCACCCCTCACAATGCTCCTTTCTCGACATACAAGGCGGCGCGAGTTCATCACCTCCACGGAGCGCTCCTCGAGGCGGCGAGACGAACTTGGGCTCGACCTCAGTCGCCGCACCAAAGGCCGCGTCGTTGAGCGTAGCGAGATACTCCTTCACGGCCCGACCGGCGACTGTAAGCGCCGTGCGGCATGAAAAGATCCTGGAGGAATGGGCGGCTCCCTGACAGGGCTCCATGTCCAGGCCTTACTTGCTATCGACGAATGAAAGTATCAGGGCGATGGCCTGCTCGGGCTGCTCCTCCATGATCCAATGGCCGGAATCGCTTATCACGGCGCCGCGCACATTGGCTGCGGCAAAGGCAATTTCTGTCGCAAGGCGGGCGCCATAGGAATGATCACCACCAATGGCCAGGACCGGCATCTGCAGCTTGCCCTTGGCAAGTAGTGCTTGGTTGTCGATCGCATCTTGGGCGAATGCGGCGAACTGTCCGCTGAATGCGTTGTGGATGGCGCCGGGGAGAGCATAAAGTGCGGCGTAATGATCGCGAGTCTGCTCATCGATGCGGGCGGGATTTGCCGAAAGTTCATTGTAGAAGCGGTCGAGCAGAATACGCTCCCGGCCGGCCACAAGGCGCTCCACATCAGGACCGCGGAAGTTGAAGTGCCAAACCTTTGGGTTTTTCAGCTGGTCGTCCCAATGACCGATGCCGGGGAGGGAAGCGTCCATCACGACCCATTTCGTCACACGCTGGGGATAGAGCGCCGCAAAGGCATAGCCGACCATATTGCCAATGTCGTGAGTGACGAGGGCGATTTCCTGGATTCCTAACTCATCGAGGATTGCAGCCATGTCCCGAGCCTGGGCGGTCTTTTCGTAACCGCCTTCGGGATGAGACGACAAGCCCATGCCACGGAGATCAGGAACGATGACAGTGTGGTCTTTGACCAATGCTTCGGCGAGAGGTACCCACATATCTCCCGTGTCGCCGAACCCATGCAGCAGGAGCACCGCAGGGCCTTGACCGCCGACCCGAACATATTGGGCGCCTCCGCTTACCGGCATTTGCCGGGCGCGAAAGGTGTCAGGCCAGACGCCGATCGTTGCGTGGGCTGCCGGCGTCCAGGCTGTAAGCGCCGCTGCGAAGGCCGTCAGCGCTGTGGCGAGCAATGGATGCAGAGAGATAAATAGGCTGAAATTTAGCATCGGGTGGACCTTTCCTTGGCTTCCAGGCAGCCCAGGCCGTTGCTTGCGGATTCCGCTGATCATGCGCACCTTTTCTAACATGCCCGGCCAGGCAGAAGAGGGGTTGGGACGCCCATGGCGTGCAACACATTGATAAAATCCTCGGGACCACGCGCCAGCTTTGCATGGCCATGCTGTGTGAAGCCAAACCCGACAATGAGCGGCGGCGGCATGGCCTACCACGCCGCCGGGATCGGAAGAGGAGAGATCGCGAGTTTGTTCGCGCGGAATTAAAGGGCTGCTCGAATGTGGGATTTTTCATGCTCCCTCCTCAGTCTCGGAGGCCGAGAAAGATTCCCGCGAAAGTGCAGTTCCCTCGTCTTCACCAAATAGGCCAGCATGGACATTACGCAGGTAACCGGAAGTGCGATTAACAGGGCCACGCCGGGTCAAAGAAGCACATCGCGCGCGTGTCGGGGAGAGCGAACATTTCGCCGGTCTCAACTCACAGGCTGTGCTTCGGGGAATTTCCATGTGCCATCGAGGATTTCGGGTCGCGGGCGAAAGAGGCGCACCGTGTAGTTCCAGTCCTTCATGATCGGCAGGCAATTGGGAATTTCGCCGTCGCACCCGCCAAACTGAATGGCGACCGAGCCGTCCGCGCCCTTTTTCGCGGTGATGTTATTCAGGGAATAGGCGTTGAATTGGTTCGGTTCCAAATAGCCCTCGGCGTTGTAGACGGTGATTGACCAGAAGCCGTCGACTGGTACGTCCTTAACTGTGAGCTTGTGGACGGTGGTGCCATCATTCCGTGCTGGCGTGACCGGAAGGTAGAGGGCGTCCTTCTCAGGAAGGCCGCCCCAAACTAATGCGGTTCCGACCAGGTGACGCACAGGATCAACCTGATTCTTGTTGGCACCGAACATGCGCTTTGTATCGGAAATGGTCTTCCCCAGCTGCAACAGCGCGGCACGTACTTTCTTGAGGCTTGGCTCGTCCCAATTGGGGATTTCGAATGTACCCGGCCTTTGCTGGCTCACCTTGAGCACATCCTGCAAGGCCTGGACCTGCTGGACATCTTGCGGGTTTGCCGGATTGACCAGCATGCGCACCACGACAACGCCATATCGGGTGCCGATCCCCTCCCTGGTCAGGGTGTAACCGCCCGCGCCGTAATAGACCGCCGGGGTGTACTGGTCCTCATTGATTGCCTGCATCGACATGAAACGCTTGCTGGCATCGGGTAGCCGGATTGTCACCTGACTGGCGTCGAAGTCGAACACCGCAAACGAATACAGCGTGTCACGGTTGGGCCGAATGATGCCCCGCTTGTCGATCGGCGTCAGCTCGCGGCCATGCACGAATTTGCCGAAGGCGCCCATTTTGACGGTAAGGCCAAAATAGACGTCTGACTGGGCCCGGTTGTAATTGTCGACAGTAACAGGGACAGCGGTGCCTGATTGCGCGAGCGCAACAGAGCTCGTTGCCGCCAGCAACGACGCGGCGAAGATTTCAGCGAGGAAATCTCTCATCGCTGCGCTCTCCTCGTTCATGTGTCAAACCGTGCCTTTGCCGGTGCCGTTCCTCGGCACAAGGCCCAACAGCTAGAGGGCATCGGTCGTCGTGACCCATTTCTCCGCTGTGTTCATGGGCAGATATCAACCATTCGTTCCGTGCTCACCGCTCTGGAAGGTTGTCGTTCTCGGTTTGAACAAATGGCGTTAAATCGCTGGCAAGCGCCCGCCAAGGCGTCCATCGCATCAACGGCTTTGCAACGGATTGGTGGTGGAAAAGCTGTAGCGGGCGATCTGCCACCTGCCGTCGTCGCTCTTCTTGAAGATGAAAAGCTCCTGGTTTGCTTCGGCGCTTGTGGCTCCAGTGGCATTGACCTTTTGGGTTCCAGCGGAATTCGTCCGCACAAAAGCCCACTGCGGCGATATCACGACAAGCTCGGCAATCGTGAACTTGACCTTGAGCATAATGGCTTTGAACACCGCGTCATAGGCTCGGCGCACCGTCGCCTTGCCGACGGCCGATTGATTGTTCGGCGCCATGAACACGCCGTCCTCGGCGTAGAGCGGCATGACCGCATCCGTGTTTGAGGCGTTCAGGGCAGCCTCGTAGGAAGACATCACGCTTCCGATTGCCGCTTCATCGGCCGGAGCGCTGCCTAGCATTGCTCGTTTCTCCGTTCCATTATTCTACACGCTGCTAAAATAGCCGGACGTTTTCCCACTTTTAGACAGCAAAGCCGAGAATCAACTTTCCAGAATTGGGAAGCCGACATGGACCTCAATGCACTGGTCGTCTTTGCGAAGGTCGTCGAAGCCAAAAGTTTTTCCGAGGCGGCGCGTCGGCTCGGCATGCCGGTCTCGACGGTCAGCCGACGCGTCGCGGAGCTCGAGGATCAGCTCGGTGTGCGCCTGCTGGACCGGTCGACGCGAAATCTGCGCCTCACGGATTTGGGTTCAGAAGTGCTGGAGCATGCGCAGCGCAGCGCCGAAGCGAGCGAAGCGGTGCAGAACATCGTGTCGAACCGGCAGTCGAGCGTATCGGGCACGTTGCGGCTTTCCGCGCCACCCAACATCTCCGACACGCTGCTAGGCCCACTGGTCACCACGTTCCAGGCAAGCTATCCCAACGTGCGCGTGCAGATTTTGATTGCCGAGCGATACGTCGATCACATCGCCGACGGTGTCGATATTGCATTTCGGCTCGGCGCCTTGAAGGATTCTTCGCTCGTTGCGCGGAAGATTTTGACCTATCGGCATCAGCTGGTGGCGAGCCCGGCCTATCTGAAGAGTTGCAAGGCGCCCGAGAGACCGCGGGACCTCCTTGGCCATCGGCTGATTGCGTTCTCGTACTGGCGGCCGGAAAGCCGCTGGACGTTTGTACATGTCAACGGGCGGGATGAGGAAACGCTGACATTTCAGCCACACCTGTCGAGGAACGACTTTGCCGGCCTGACACTCGCACTTCTCGCCAGCGGCGGCATTGGTGACCTGCCGCCGGTGGTGCAGCCCGACCTCATGCGCGACGGCCGCCTTGTTGAAGTCATGCCCAAATGGCACTTCCGCTCCCAAGACCTTTCTCTGGTGCATCTCGGCAACCGGCACATGCCAGGACCGGTGCGCCTGTTCAAAGAGTTCGCGGCGCGGATGGTGCCCACGCTGTTTCAAGATCTTCCGACGTAAGGGGCATGGCGGCGTCTATAGGGCGTCCATGCAGGGCGCCTTCGCGCTTCATCCGGCGGGTCCCAGCCCAAACAAATTTCTTCCTTCCGCTTGGTTTCGTCCCGCCATATCTGCTCACCAAGGCATCGAAGCCGCCAGCCGGCGATCGGTGTGCTGCCAGTAATACAGATCGATCATCGCTTGCAGCTCCTCGTTCGGAATTCAATCAAGAAGGGCAAGTGCCGGCCGCGCGACGCCTTCGAGTAAGGCCCGCTCAGGCTTCGAGCGGGCGAGCACCCGAATGCCGAGCAGGACACCGAGCAGCAAACGCGCCAAATCCTTTGCGATGCGGTCCCGCGGGACGTGTCCTTTGGCCTGCGCCGCTTTGATCGATCGGCGAAAAAACGCCTCGATCTCAGCAAGCCGGTCGGCAATGAGGGCGCCAAGCTCTCTGTCATGTGGCGCCACTTCAAGCGCGGAGTTGATCAGAAAACAGCCCCGCCGTTCGCGGTCGTTCACCGATCGCTCGATGATCTCCTCGATGAAACGGCGGATGGCTTGCTTTGGCGGCAGGGACTTTTCGAGTCGCTCGATCCGCGCCCGCGTCGAGTGATCGAGATAACGCTCCAGCGCCTGCACGAACAGCGCATGCTTGTCGCCGTAAGTGTTGTAGAGACTCGGCGCCGAGAGCCCCATTTTGTTGGCAAGATCACGCACCGACGTCGCTTCGTAGCCGCGTTGCCAGAAGCACTCGATCGCCGCCTCTAGAGCAGTCACCTCGTCGAATTCCCTCGGCCTCGCCATTTCACAGTCCCGTGTGTTCCTGCGATTCTCAATTGACATTCTATAGCGTCCGATACAGAACGTCCAGGCTTGGAGCAATGGCGTTGCGCATTCGCTTGATCGACCGCTTTGCGGCTAATGGCGGAGCATCAGGACAATGGGAGTTCTAATCGACGGCGTGTGGCGCGATGAAGAGCTGCCCCAGGAGGTTGGCCGCGCCGGCGAATTTCGTCGCGCCGAGAGCCAGTTTCGCAATCGCATCACGGCCGATGGCTCCTCCGGTTTCAAGGCCGAGCCTGGCCGCTACCACCTCTATGTCGCGCACGGCTGCCCGTGGGCCCACCGCACTTTGATCTATCGCGCCTTGAAGAAGCTCGACAGCCTGATCTCGGTCGCTTACGCAATTCCAGGCGTGAAGAAAAACGGCTGGACGTTCGAGAACGATCCCAGATTTCCGGACTGCACGCCCGACACCGTGAACGGTTTTCATTACCTGCACGAGGCATACACAGCGACCGACAGGAGATACACCGGCAAGGTGACGGTGCCGACGTTGTGGGACAAGCGGAGCAACCGGGTCGTCAACAACGAGTCTTCGGAAATAATTCGCATGTTGAACTCCGAGTTCAACGCAATCACGAGCAACACCGCCGATTATTATCCGCCGCCGCTGCGCGCCGAGATAGACCAGCTCAATAAGCACATCTATCACAACGTCAACAACGGCGTCTACCGCTGCGGTTTCGCCAGATCGCAGGCTGCTTACGATGAAGCTTACGACGACTTATTCACGACCCTCGACGAACTGGAGGAGCGGCTGTCCCGCCGGCGCTACCTCGTGGGCGATCAGCTCACCGAGGCCGACTGGCGACTGTTTCCGACTTTAGTCCGCTTCGATGTGGCCTATTTTTCTCTGTTCAAATGCAACAGGAAGCGAATCGCCGACTATCCCAATCTGTCGAATTACATGCGGGAGCTCTACCAGGTGCCGGGAATAGCCGCGACCGTAAAGCCACGTTACTACGTGATCAATTACTATTCGATCGCCAAACTCAACCCGACCGGAATCATTCCAAAAGGAACACCCGTCGACCTGGGACAGCCGCACGATCGCGCGCGGCTTGCGGCGTAAAGAGGAGGATGACGTGCTGGAATTGTACCACAGCATCAATTCAGTCTGTGCCCAGAAAGTTCGCATCGCGCTAAAGGAGAAAGGGCGGGAAGCCAAGGACCACATCATGACGCTACGCGGCGACCAATACGAGCCCGCGTATTTGGAGCTCAACCCAAATGGCGTCGTGCCGACACTGATCCACGACGGCGAACCGATCACCGAATCGTCGCTGATTCTCTATTACATCGACGACGCCTTCCCTGAGGCGCCACTTATGCCTAAGCAGCCGCGCCAGCGTTACCGCGTGCGCATGTACAACAAGCTGATTGACGAATATGTGCACAACTCCTGCACCATCCTCACATTTGCGACGGCGTTCCGTCCGGCCTTTCTGAAGATGAAGCCCGAGGCGTGGCAAGCCGAAATCAGCAAAACGCCGCTCAAGCGCCGCGCGGAGTACAAGCGCAGCGTCATCGAGCACGGCCTCGACTCCGAGTTCGTAGCCGAAGCGCTAACGCATCATCGCAAGCTCTTGTCGTGGATGGCGGAGTCGCTCAAAAGCGGCGCGTACCTGGCCGGCGAGAACTTTTCCAATGCGGACTGCGCCGTGATCCCCTACGTCCTGCGGCTCGAACTGCTCAGACTCGCAGGCATGTGGGACCGCTACCCGGCGGTCGCCGAATGGTGGGCGCGAATGCGCGCGCGGCCGTCGGTTAAGGCTGTGATCTTCGACCGCATGACCGAGGCAGATTGGGCGCCGTTCAAAAGCCTCGCGCCCGATCCGTGGCCGAAGGTGCAGGAGTTGCTGAAAGCCGCTTGATCGACCGTTCTTTTCGCTAACAAACAAGCTAACCGGAGCCTAACAATGTCCTTGAAGGAGCACCTCGCCGAATACCGAGCTGGTTGGTACAAACGCGTTCCCGCCGAGCGGCAGGCGATCATGCAGCGTCATATCGACCAGCTGCGCGGGAGTATTGGGCGGACCATGTTGAAAGTCGGCGACCACGCGCCGGCGATCGTGCTCGAGAACGCCAACGGCGCGACCGTGGATGTCGGCGCGCTCCTCAAGAAGGGACCCGTGATCGTCACGTTTTACCGTGGGGGCTGGTGCCCTTACTGCAATCTTGAACTGAAAGCGTATCAGGAAATCCTTCCGGAGATCGTGGCGGCGGGAGCTTCGCTCGTTGCGATCAGCCCGGAAAGACCGGACGACACGGTATCGACCGCGGAGAAGAATGCGCTCACCTTCGAAGTTCTCAGCGATGTGGGGCAGAAGGTGGGGCGAGCCTTCGGCTTGGTCTACGAATTCACCGAAGAGCTCAAGAGCGCCTACAACGGGTTCAATTTGGATATTCCGGCCCACAATGGGACGCCGGGCGAATGGGCGCTGCCGGTATCCGCGACCTACGTCATCGACCGCGATGGCTCGATCATCTATGCGTACAGGGATGCCGACTATCGCGATCGCGCCGATCCCCGCGATGTTCTGCAAGTCCTCATGAAAAGGGCCGTCGCGGCATGAGCCCGATATTCCACGAAACCGTTGGGCGCACTTTAAAATCAACTCCGGAAATGGCGATCGCCCGTCCAGCTTAAGTGCGCATCGAGCCCGGGAGGAAACAATGCCCAGATTGCGCTACATCGAGGAAAGTGAAAAGACTCCGCTTACAAGCGCGCTGATCGAATCGGCCAAGCGCACCGGCGCGCCCGATCCGCGCGTGGTCAGCCTGATGACTCGCAGCAAGCTGGGCATCGCCTGGGTCGAGTATTGGAATAAGCTGCTCTATCAGGGCACGCTGCCGCACAAGCTCAAAGAGATGTGCCGCATTAAGATTTCAGTCGCCCATCAATGTGGCTATTGCTCGACAGTGCGCTCGAACGTCGCCAAGCAGGAAGGCCTGACTGAACATATGATCGAGGACCTGTTCGATTATGCAGGCAGTAAGCACTTCACGCCGCGTGAGAAGGCAGCGCTGCGTTACGCGGAACTGTTTAAACAGGGCGAGCACGCAATGGACAAAGACGAGGTCTACACCGATCTCGCCAAGCACTTCAACGACGAAGAGATCATCGAACTCGGCCTGTTCTGCGCCGAGGTCGACGGGGTTGGCAAGTTCGTCAAATCGCTCAACGTGCTGAGCTGGGAGGAAGCATGCGCGCTCAATCCCAAGCTCAAGACCAACGTAACGCGGATCGCAGCGGAATAGACAAAGTCGCTTTATGCCAGGTTTTGTGAGCGATTCCGGCTCATGCTCGATGGGTGAACTCGAACGTTGCGGGTTATTGGTGCGGATCTTGCGCGGCAGTGACGGAAAGAAGGCTCTCGGGTTGCCCAGCGGATGTCCGTGGCGTTGGGTCGGCG
>Ga0318511_10000249_pt1 | contig 10928 bp, 8 predicted proteins | sample GRESIP171b2f18_FD_203681 | JGI IMG/M metagenome (GOLD analysis project Ga0318511, IMG submission 203681) | Tropical soil microbial communities from Luquillo Experimental Forest, Puerto Rico - GRE.SIPMG.171b2f18 | ecosystem: Environmental > Terrestrial > Soil > Tropical forest > Bulk soil... | reverse complement strand
GGCCGGGAGTAACCGACGATTGTATCGGGAATATCCGGCAGTCGCGCCAATAACGAAGAGGAACTGCCAAGCGAGGGGGTTGAAGTACCATCCCTCATTGTCGGGATAGCTGTGCGGCTGCCAACCGAAGTGCAACGTCAAGAGATAGATTGCCCCGGAGAGGATGAGTGGAAGCGGCAGGCAGCGCTCCAGCAGCAGCAGCACCACGGGAAACACACCCAACAAGATCATGTAGATCGGCAGGATGTCGAGGAACTGGGGTTGATACTGCAGCAAGAGAACCTTGATGATCGCGACTTGGGGTTCGTCGATAAAATTATCGATCCCAAAATCCTCGCTATAGGTTTGATTTTGGAGGTTGAGGGTTGCGTAGCATACCTCCGCGGCAAGGATCACGAATATGAAGATGTGTGCGACATAGAGCTGCCAAATCCGGCGATAGATCTGTCCCGTGGCGGCGATGCCTCCTTGCCGCCGCAGCGCCCTTCCGTAAACCGTGGCGGCAGCGTAGCCGGAGATAAAGATGAAGACCTCGGCGGCATCGGAAAATGCAATCGAATGCAGCGTTAGATAGGACAGGACATTATTTGGAATGTGGTCGATGAAGATGACAAGGAGTGATAGGCCGCGGAAGAGGTCGAGCCTCAGATCGCGCCGGCTGTGCTGATTTGGATCAGCATCGGCGCCGCCGTACCACGCGGCGGACGCGCCTCTAGGCTCGGACAATGGTCTCGATCCACGCATGGGATGCTACGCGAACGATCTCGCCGTGGGCTGGCTGTCTTGATCGATGCCGCCCCCTCGAAAGGCGACCCGCTATCGACGCGGGGCGCGTTCCTTTTCGCTCCGAGTTAAAAACGCGATCGCAGTCCGACGGGCTTCACCTAGGTCAGACCGCGGTTCGTCATGGGCGAGAGCTCCATCCTTACCGACGGTGAACCGGTACGTTTCGTATGTTTGTCGGTTCACCACAAAAATATTGGGATGTTCATGACACACGACTTCAAAGCTCATAGTCCCCCTCCCCCTGAACAGCGCAAATTCGCACCGGAAGCGTGGCCGCCGGTTTAGAAATAATTCTTAATCCGATATTTTTTGTGCAGCTTCCCACCCCCGGGCAGCACCGCGAGTACAGCAGCGACAAGCGTCGCTTCCGGGGCTCAATAAAGGCGGAAATAAGAAGATTTTTTGCAAAGAAACATACGAGCGCCCCGCACTTCCCAGCACGGGGATGCCGCTTCAACTGGCGCCTCACAAAATCCTTTCGCGGATTGGCTCATTTCTAATAAGCAACCCGGCGCGATCCGGGATTGGCACATCAGGTCGCGGCGCCGCTGGAAGCTCGCGATGCAATCTCATGCGAGCGGGAGCCGCGGCTTTCGCGGTGGACGATTGTCTTACAGTTGCCAAAGATGTTCCCACTGTTGAGGGGTCAGTGAGGGGGACCGTTACCACGGCCAGCATGGCATGAGACTTGGGCAGCGCCAGCAAACGCTCTTGCCCGGCCTGCGTCGTGCATGGCTGGCGCGCTGCGTGGCCGGGCTCGCCGCCATGTCCATCGGCGCCGCCGCTGCGCAAACGCCCGCAAAGCCCTCGGACGCGGAGGTCTGCCTGGCCGCCAATGAGAGCCTCTCGCTGGGCGCCTCTTTGCCGCGCACCACAGCCCGCCTCAACGCCGCAGCGACGCTGCGAATCGTCGCGATCGGCTCATCGTCCACCACCGGTTTATGGGTCGCGACCCGGGCCGCGACCTATCCCGAGGTGATGCGCCGCGAGCTCGCCCGGCTGTGGCCGAGTGCCCGCATCGAGGTCGTCAACAGCGGACGCATCGGCGAAACGATCGGTGGCAGCATATCTCGCTTCGAGCGCGACGTCCTTGCCTATGGCCCGGACCTCGTCGTGTGGCAGCTCGGCACCAACGATGTGGCGTGGGGTGGGCGCGCCGATGGTCTCAAGAATCGCGTGGTCGCGGGTGTGCGCAGCCTCAAGGCGGCCGGCGTCGACGTGATCCTGATGGACCTACAATACGCGCCGCTCGTGCTGGCGTCTTCGCAGCACTCCATCATGGAGACGATTATCGCGGACGTGGCGCGGCAGGAACGCGTGGGCCTGTTTCCGCGCTTCGAGCTCATGCGTCGGGCGATCGACGCGGGATTGTCGTCGGGGGCTCTCGTCGCGTGGGACGGTCTGCACAACTCTGCGGCCGGTTACGACTGCGTTGGTCGCGCGCTCGCCCGGGCCATTCACGCCGCCGGCCGCTGAGGCAGGCCGCCTCAGTCGGAAGCCTCGGCTTTCGTGCCGCGACCGATCGCAAATTGACCGACCGGGCCCTCGACGTGGAATTCGACCCCCGTCATCTTCGCGAACAGTTCGATATTGGCGATCCCGATCGCGCATCCGCCCAGCCCCATATCGGTCGCCATCAGGTAGAGCGTTTGCATCAATGCGCCGACGTCCTTGAGAATGAGCGCATAGGCGATCGAGCTGTACTTCCACGACACCCGCCCAAAGCGGGCGGCGATCGTGATCAGGATTTGGGGCACGGCGGGCGCGCCCATCGCAAACTGGGCCCCCGCCAACAGCGCGTCGAGCTCATGGGTGCGGACGCCGATCGGCACCAGCGCGTGTCCACCGGCGTCGTAGTGATAGAATCCTCGTGCCAGCCCTTCGCATGTGTCGACGGCCAGATAGAGCTCGAGCTCGTAGCTGCCGCCTCCCGACGGATAGGGCCGCACCGCGTACGCGACCACCGGGCCGCCGGCGCCGAGGTCGACGCTGCTGCTAAATCTCGAATGGACGCGCGCGGTGCCGTCGAGAAACCGCGAAAGCTCGGCGAGTGTGATCGGTCGCCGGTCATCGAAGGTGCGCGTCGAATGACGTTCACGCAGCAGCTTCGCCGCCGGCGAGGCTGGCCCCCGCCGTCCGGCCGAAAACTTGCGCAGATCGATTTTCTTTCCGGGCCAGCGGGGCCGCACCGCCGGCAGCGCAGCCATAACGCCCGCATACGGATAGACCCCGCCCAGAGGATTGGCGTGCCGGCCTTCCGTGCTGCGCGCGTGGAATAGGAGATCGTGAAAGTCCCAGAGAACGAGGTTGTCGTCCCCCTCGGCCGGCCGCAGCCCACTGTCGCGCGCAGGGTCGACCCTGAACAGGATTTGGCAATCCACCAGCAGGGCGAGAAGCTCAATCCCGGGAAAATCGTCTTGCCGGCGGAGCCGTCCGATTTGTTGCGGTGACGACAACGTGGCCAGGGCGGCCGCAATCTTCGGATCGCAAATTCTAAACAGCGCACCGGCGCGCGGTGATTCCAGGACCATCTCGTTTCCGCGCCGTCGCATATACGCGAACCGCGACAGCACGAGAACGTCGGCGGTGCCGAGGTGCGGCATTTGCGGCCAATAATCGGGAACCTGCGGTTCGACGACGACCTCGTCCTCGCCGTTGCGCCGCCCGAGGCGGTACTCCAACAGACCGTGCCTGGCCAATCGCCGGGCCAACAGATGAATCTCCTTGTCGAGGCGCCGGCGGTCGGACGCAAACGAGCCAAGTGGCAGACCCATACGCAGGTCCTGCGCGCGGTCCCCCGCGGCCGCGCTGAACTTTCCCAAGCCCACCGATTGGTCATCGAAGCAGGCGACGATGTCTCCGTTCGAGTGCGCTTGGAGCGTGACACGACCGACGAGCCGGGCGGATAGAGTTGTCGGCGCAGCCCGTCGCCCTCGCTTTATTCCGGGAGCGCGCACGCCGGGACCATTCTCAAGTCTGGGGATGAAGCGGATTGAGCTCGTTTTCCGCCAGCGGCTGGTCTCGCCATCCGAGCTTGACCGGGACATCGAAAAGCCGGCCGGGCGCGAAGCGACGGTAGAAATGCCGCAATCCCGGAACGATCACTCTGGCGACCGGGACTTCGATGTCGGGGCGCGTTTGATCGAGGACGAGGAAATCGAGGCCCGCGCGCCTGGCGAGGTTCACGCAAGCCGTCACCTGCTCGCGCGTATCGAGATTGCCGAATTTCGAGCCAAAGTCTGGTCGGACGGCCGCGGCGTCGCTCGGCGTCAAATAGGGATGGTCCTGCAGCCGAAATGGAGAGGCGTTGTCCTGGTTCGATCCTTGGCTCGACGGGTTCGGGTCCCGGCCACCCATGAGGCCGATGGACAGAAATTGATTGAGCTCGGTCATCGCGCGCAACGCGGCGATTCGTGCATCGAAGTGGGAGCCGGAGCCGAACTCGACAAATTCCTGCGAGTTTTCCATCCAGTGCGCGATCGTCACGAAGCTCGGAATCCCGAGATCGCTGGTGACGTCAAGCATCCAAAGGCGGCGTCCGGTTTCGGCAAGCTGGATTTTCAGATCGCGGATATAGGCTTCATCGAACTGACCAAGATCCACTTCCGCCCGCTGCAATCGATTGTACCACCAGATCGCGTATGCATCCCGTTCCACCAGCTCAAGAAAGCCTTGGACGATTGCCTCCTCGAGCGTGTTGCCGGCCGCGCAGCCATTGGAATCCGCGTGCACCTCGTAGGCGGCGGGAGGGCCGCGGTAGAAAAAATATAACAGGCTGGTCGGAAGATATCTGAACCGTTCGTCGCGCAGGGACCAGACCGGCGACCATTCGATCTCGGCCGATCGATCGAAGGGGATCGGCATCGGCGTCGCGTCCCAGTCGATCGCCTGCGCCTGATCTCGCCGGTACTGCGCGTCGCTGAACAGCAAGACGTCGTTCGGGAGAATGGCATCGCCGGATGGGAAATCCGTGAACCGCCGGCTCACTCTGATCTCGTCACCCTGAAAAATCCCGGAATAGCGCTCGATCGCCTCCATGAGCGCGCTGGCTTCACCCTGCTCCGCCGTGCTGCCCTTGCCGAAGCTGCCGCCGTTGAGTCCCGCCTTGAGCTCATTGACGCTCCTGGCCGGCCCCGAAAAATTATGCGTAGCAAGATAGTTGGTGTTCATGGGCAAATCGGCCTCGATGCGCTCGAGGCGCGAGACCACGCCGGTAAGGGGACTCACGTGTTTGCGGAACTGGGCGACCGTGGCCCGCGGCGAAACGGTCCGGTACCCTCCGCTCGTCATGACCAGCTGGCCGCCGGCGCCAGGTATGACCGGCACCGGTGCGCGGCGGGGGTCGCGCAGCTTCTTGCGGCCGCAGGCCGGGCATTGCGGACGAGCCGCGACGTAATGTTTGACGATGGTCGCGCCCAGCAGGTCGAGACTGATGATGTGATTGCGCAGGTCGGTACGGAAGTCGGTGGCAATCGCTTTTGCGACCTCGACAGCCGCAAGCTGGATGCCGCTCTGGCCGACCATGTCCTGGGCGAGCGGCGAAGTGACGAGGCGGCGCGCCAGTCCGCGATCGAGAAGCGCCTTGATCTCTCGATTGCGTTTCATCCGTTCGGCAAGGCAAGCCCAGCACGCGCTCTTGCCCGGGCTGAGCACCGGTCCCACCAGGGGGAAAATGCCGCACGGCTGGACGAGGACCCAAGGCGTGCGGTCCGACAAATGCTGCCGGTTCCATTCGGCCAGCCGTCCTTCGAGATAATCGCTCACCAGCGTGACCGTCAGGTCGGCGGAGCGCTTCACGACGTGAACGCCCAGCGCCTTCAAGGCGGTGGCGATCTCGGCGGCACCTTGCACGTCGACCGATTGAATGCGCACGCGACATTTCTGAAGATTTCTCTCCGCGGTCTCCGGCGACAAGCCCAGGCTCGCCCAATAGGCGGCCACGGTGTCCGCCGAAGCGCGCGGTTTCGCGATGATGAAGCGGCGATCGACCAGCCGCTTCAGGGCTTCGCGGATCTTGTCCGACGGAAAATTCCCTTCCAGCGCGCGCACAAGCTCCCGAAAACTCTTCCCGCCCTCGCCTATCGCGGCAGCGAGCGCACAATAGAGCTGGCCGTGAAGAAAGAACTTGCGGTCCTCGGAATAGAGGCACACGACGTTGTACGGCAGCACATAGACGGTGAAATTCGGCGCGAACCGCGGAACATCTTTGCTGTCGTGCTGCGCAATGCGATCGCTGCGATCGCCTGTCATGCGGTGAGCACGCGCGGTTCTACGCTTATCGCGACCAGTCCGGATCGCCATTGCAAGACATGTATTCTCGAGCTTGCGAGAGCGCCGTCGTCTCGCTCGCGCGCTGGCGTTTCTCGCTAGGATTGACCATCCACTCGGCCATCATGCTGCGCTGCGAACAACACATAATTGGCCGGGTCGAACCTGGTCAACCCGGCCATGGCCTTGCGTTTGCAACGTAATCGGAGCGCGCCAACTCTAGCAGATACGGCAAACTCCCCACGACAAGCAGCAGCCGCAGCCTCCGCAGCCGCAGCCTCCGCAGCCGCAGCCTCCGCAGCGGCAGCCGCAGCCTCTGCCGCATCTGCAGCCCCCGCAGCGGCAGCCGCAGCCTCGGGCGAATTTTTCCCCAAGTCTGGGCGTTCCGGCGTTTTCCTTGTCGAAGACGTAGAACGTCCCCAAGCTGACGTCGGCGACTTCTTCCTCACTGAGAGTGATTTGGGGCGGGGAGGTATCCCACGACGGTACTTCCGCGGCCGGCACAGCGGTTGCTGCGGATGCGCCGCCCGCCAGCGACAAAGACACGCCGACGACTCCCACCACCGGTACGGCTTCCTTCGGATGTTTTCGCTTCGAAGCACGCTTCGTGTGCGGCATAGTCGAGTCCTCCCACGCCTGCTAGCGAATGTTCGACGCCCGGAACGCTATTGGTACGCTTTGCCCATGCACCTGGCAAGACCGATTACGCATGCCGATTGGTGTAGCTTACATGAGGCTGACACACGCTGCCGGCGACGTGAACAACCGTTCATAAGACACGCGAATCGCGGCCGACATGCGCTCGCAAAAACGCACGGGGGCGCGTCGAGTTCCTCGACTTTGTCAAAGACATCGTCGCCGCCTCGATTATGAAGTAGGCTAGTGCCCCGATTCCGAAGTTCGCATCATTGTGCCGCAGCCTCGTTTGCGACTTCGGAATCGAAGGACACTAGCAACTTATTGATCTAGTGTGGCTTTGGTTCAGAAGTCCGCATTTCGGACTCGCTGCAAAAATGATGCGGACTTCTGAACCGCCACACTAGGCCGACACAAATGCGGGCGCCGCGGCGTCTTTGCAGGCCGAATGAGAGAAGCAGAGATGGCCAATTCGCATGGCCGTTTCGTCTGGTACGAGTTGATGACGACGGACACGGAGGCTGCCAGGGCCTTCTACGCCGAGGTCGTCGGCTGGGGCACGCAGGACGCGTCGATGCCCGGCATGGCCTATACCTTGTTTACCGCTGGAGGGGCCTCGATCAGCGGGCTGATGGGCCTGTCCGAGGACGCGAGGAAATCGGGCTTGCGGCCGAGCTGGCTCGGATATGTGGGCGTCAACGACGTGGACGCCACCGCCGATCGCATCAAAGAGCTTGGCGGCGCCGTGCATGTCCCACCGACGGACATCCCCAACATCAGCCGCGTTTCGGTCGCGGTCGACCCGCAAATGGCAACGATTGCGTTGTTCAAGTGGCTCAAAGGCGGCCAAGAGCAGCCCCCCGCGCTGGACGCGCCCGGCGGCGTCGGCTGGCATGAGCTGATCGCCGCCGACTGGGAGAAGGCGTTTGCTTTCTACCGCGAGCTCTTCGGCTGGCAAAAAGCGCAGGCCGACACCAGCGCGATGGGCCCATATCAGCTGTTCTCCGCCGGAGGAGAGACCATCGGCGGCATGTTCACAAAGCCTGCGACGGAGCCGGTCCCGTTCTGGCTTTATTACTTCAACGTCGGCGACATCGACGTGGCGATGAGGCGCGTGAGGGCTGCGCGTGGCGAGATCGTCCATGGCCCGATTGAAGTGCGGGGCGGCAGATGGATGGCCCAATGCACCGACCCTCAGGGCGCCATTTTCGCTCTGGTGGGAAAGCGCAGCCACAACGGCATCGGATATTTCGAACGCGTACCAGCACGCCACCGGAGCATCGGTTAAATAGCAAAGCTGGCCGCCGCCGGCGAGTAACGCTGCGCATTCCGCACGGGCTCGATCTTGAGCCCGTTACACCCGGCGATGAAGCCGATGCTCGATCCACAGAAGCAGCGCATTGGCGAGCGCTGCGAATGCAAACAGCACCACCGCAATCGTAATCATCTCCTCGGCCTGCAGCAGCTGCATGGCGTTGATGATCAGAAAGCCTAATCCATGCTTGGCGGCGAACATCTCGGCCAGAAGCACCCCGAGCAGCGTCAGAGAGAAGCCGATCCGCAGACCCGCGATCACCTCTGGAAGCGTGGCCGGGAAAAGCACCGTGAGAATGGTCTGCCATCTCGACAGCTGAAGAGTTTGCGCCGACTTCAAATAGACCGGCGGAGTATTGCGGATCGCGTTCATGGTCAAAAGCGCGACTGGCAGCACCCCGTGCATCGCCCCGAACGTCACTCGGCCCGATAGGCTGAGCCCAAAAATCAGCAACACGACTGGGTAGAGCGTCACCTTTGGCAGCGTGTAGAGCGAGATGAGAATCGGCTCGCCGACCGCTCCGGACAGTCGATGAACTCCCATCCACACGCCGATGGCGAGTCCAATTCCGTAGGACAATATCAGCGCGTAGAAAAAGCAGACGAGCGTCGCCCACGCGTTCTCGGCAAAACGCTCGCTCGGCACGAGCTTGGCGAGATAAGCCAGCGTCGGCACCGGGCCGGGGAGCGCGGTGGCGCCGACGACCTGATGCAGCGCCTGCCAGGCCAACAGCAGGACGATCAGGATGATCAGCGTATCGGCTGCGCGTTTGGTCGCGATCATGGCTTGCCGATCCCGCGTCGCTCCGCCCAGCGCTGATCGACCGCGTGCAGCAGCATGTTGACGACCGTGGCTACGATGATCAACAGCAGCATCAGCGCGTACATCTGCCGATTGTTGAAGTCGGTATAGGCGTCGGAAATGACGCGCCCCAGTCCCGCGGGTGCAAGGATGAACTCGCTGGCGATGACGCCGATGAAAGCGTAGCTGACGGCGAGCTTGACGCCGGTGAAGAGATGCGGCGCCGCTGCCGGTAATTTCAGGAGCAGCGCTGTGGCGATGGTCCCCATGCGATGGACACGCCCCACCTTGGAGAGCACTTGCGGCACGCGGTCGAGCCCGTTCAAGGTTGCGATGATCATCGCCACGATCGCAGTCGCCACCCCCATCAGCACAATCGGCATGATCGAGAGCCCGAAGATCACGATCATCACCGGGTAGAAGATGAAGATCGGAACCGCGTAATAGGTGGCGAAGAACGGATCGAGCGCCTGCCGCACGCGCGGCAGCGCGTGAATGACGACGCCGAGCGCAAAGCCCGCCACCACGGAAATCAAGGCCGCTACGACGACGATGCCGAATGTGCGGACGATCTGATCATTGGCCTGCCCCGAGATCAGAAGACGAACCAGCGCGTCCGCCATCTCCGAGGGCGGAATCACGACGCGATGATCGATCAGGCCAAGCCGGCAGCAGAATTCGAGCATCCCGATCGCGATCGCAACGACCGCAATCCTGATCCAGCCGACCCGGCTCATTCGGCCGCCATCCCGGAATAGCCGAGCGATTTCATCGATTCGCTGCGGAGGTTGTCCCACAGCCGGCCCGTGATCTCGCCGAACGCTGCTTCGCTGACGATCTTGCTGTCGCGCTCGCGCGGCCAGCCGGTCACGACAATGTCAAGGAACCGCCCCGGCCGAGCCGACATGGCACCGATGCGGTCCGACAGCATCGCTGCTTCGTCGAGCGCATGCGTGATCAGGAGAATGGTCGCGCCGGTGCGCCGCCACAGGCGCAGCACCTCGTCGCCCATGAGCAGCCTTGTCTGCGCATCGAGGGCGCCGAACGGCTCGTCGAGTAGAATCAGGCGCGGCTGAAGCACGAGCGTGCGGGAGATGCAGACACGCTGCCGCATGCCGCCCGAAAGCTGCGCGGGATAAGCGCGGGCGAAGTCCGTCAATCCCATGAACGCCAGCGCATCATCGACGCGGCGACGAATCTCCGCGTCGGCCACGCCGTTGCGACGCAAGCCGAACGCGGCGTTATCCCACACGGTCAGCCACGGAAAGCTGGCGTCCTCCTGAAAGACGACGCCGACGCCGTCCGGCACCTTGCCTGTAAGCGGACGGCCCTCGAACGTCACCGTGCCGGCCGTTGGCTGCTGGAGGCCAGCCAGCACCTCCAGTAGCGTGGACTTGCCGCAGCCAGACGGACCGACGACGGCGAAAAACTCGCCCCGTTTGAGGTCAAGATCGACCTGTCCGAGCGCATGAACCGCTCGCGTGCCGGCGGTCGCCGGATAGATCCGCGTTACACCCGAGAGGGAGGCGTGAATGTGATCCTGGACCGTGGCCGTCATTTTTGCAGATCGGGCGGCAAGAATGAGCCATCGACGATCTTCTTGAGGTCGACGCCGTTTTGCAGCATTCCGACGCCTTTCATCGCACGCACGGTCTGCTCGAGCAGTGGCATCTCGATCCGGCCCTCGGTCCAGAACTTCGCCTCCACGAGCTCCTTCACCATGATGCCGACGTGCTTCGGCGGCAGCGGCGCATAGAGCTTGCTGAGTATCTGGATAGCCTCGTCGGTATGCTCGTAAATGAACTTGGTGCCTTCGCGACGCGCCGCCTGGATGGCGCGCAGCTTCTCCGGCCACTCCTTTATCGCCTGCCCCGTGGCCATGCCAAGCTGTGACGGAATGAGCGGCAGGTCTTTCGGACTGACGAGCACGCGATACTTGCTCTCGCCGCCGCGGGTCCGAAACAGGATGATAGGGATGGACGTGACGTCCACCACGCCGTTCTCCAACGCGGTGAGCGCGCCGCTGAGACTGCCAAGCGCCGTCATCTGCACGTCGCCCTGCTTGAGTCCCGCCTTCTCCATCACCAGCACTCCCATCATCTCGCCAAGCGATTTCGGATTG
>Ga0318511_10000242_pt1 | contig 11081 bp, 9 predicted proteins | sample GRESIP171b2f18_FD_203681 | JGI IMG/M metagenome (GOLD analysis project Ga0318511, IMG submission 203681) | Tropical soil microbial communities from Luquillo Experimental Forest, Puerto Rico - GRE.SIPMG.171b2f18 | ecosystem: Environmental > Terrestrial > Soil > Tropical forest > Bulk soil... | reverse complement strand
ACGGCCTCGGCGTCGTCGGCGCCGAGGCAACGCAATGACCCGATCCGTCCGTCGAGCAGTGGAGCCGTAGCCGCGAATTCCACCGCTGGATCGCTCATGATCCACGACGTTATCCCGGGTCGGCACGGTTCGGTAAGGGCCGTTTGGCCCCACGCATCGGCCACTGTGCCCGCAGGCCGCGGTCTTGCGTGTCAGTAATCGGTGAGCGGAGCGACCCAGTGGACCCGGGTACCGCCCTCCGGTGGATTGGTGATCTCGCACGCACCGCCAAGCTGTTTGGCGCGGTGTTTCATATTGCCCAAGCCGCTGTTGCGGAGATTGTCGGCGGGTATGCCGCAGCCGTTGTCGATGATGTCGAGGATGAACATGTCGCCGACGCCGACCTCGACGGTCAGTCGCGACCCACCGGAGTGGCGGACGGCGTTGCTAACCGCTTCCGCGGTGACCGCTTCGGCATGCTCGGCGAGTTCACCGCCGATGGCGGTCATCGGTCCGTGCATGCGCGTTGTGGTCACAATGTCGCGATTTTCGGTCAGGTCGGCGACCACCTGTTGGATCCTCTGTCGAAAGTCGGCGCCTTTACCCAACGGAGATTTGAGCTGGAAGATGGTTGTGCGGATCTCTTCGATGATGGTTTGCAGGTCATCGAGCGTGCGGTTGAGGCGGTCGGCGACCTCCGGCGAACGAGCCCTGGCCAGCGTGCCCTGCAGGTCCATGCCGGCGGCGAACAGGCGCTGGATGACGTGGTCGTGCAGGTCATGCGCGATGCGCTCCCGTTCGGCGAGGATGGATAACCGGCGCGCGTCCTCACGGGCCGACGCCAGCACGAGTGCTATCGCGGCGTGCGTGGCGAAATCACTGACCAGGTCGAGATAACTCTCGTCGAATGGCGGTTGGTCGGCGCCGCGGGCGATCACGATTACGCCCGCGACGTGACCTTCGGCGCAGAGCGGCATCACGATCGCCGGGCGCTCCCCAACATCGGTGAACGCCTCGATCGGGTAACTCAACGCCTCGGTGATCATCGGTTCGCCGGAGCGGAAGACAACGCCGCTCGTGGAACCCTCCACCGGAATTCGCCGGCCCATCACTTCGGCGGCATGAATTCCCACCGCGGCAGACACCACCAGCGTGTCGGTTTCGTCATCGGGCAGGTCGGGGTCGGCCGGAAGGAGGACGATCGCCTGTTCGGCATCGGTCAGGACGCATACACGTTCGGCAATCAGCAGCAGCGGGCGCTGGTGCGGCTCGGCGCTGGACAGCAGCGCGGTGGTGATCTCGCGGCTGGCCTCCGTCCACTGCGCCGATGTCCGCTGGCGTTCGAACAGTTGCGCATTGTCGATGGCGACCCCGGCCGCGAACGCCAGTGCGCGAGCGGCAACCTCGTCGGATTCGGAGAACACGCGCGTGGAGTCGTCGTGGGTCAGATAAATGTTGCCGAACACCGTCCCACGGATGGTGATCGGCACCGCAAGAAAGGCCCGCATGAGAGGGTGGTGCTCGGGAAATCCCACGGCGGCCGGGTGCGTGGTCAGATCGTCCATCCGCAAAGCCGGCGTGTCGAGGAGCGACAAGCTCAGCAACCCCTTGCCAACCGGTAGATGCCCGATGAGGCCAGCCGTCTCCGCTTCGATTCCCTCGTGGATGAATCTGAGCAAGTCGCCTCCGGGATCACGTATGGCCAGGGCGCCGTAGGGGGCAGACGTCAATTCCCGAGCCGCGGCGATGATCCGGTGCAGCGTCGCGTCGAGATCGAGGCCGGTACCGATTTCGACGAAGACATGCAGCAATCGCTCCATTTGATCGCGCGCCGCCAGCAACTGGTCGAGCTGCGCGTGCATCCTGCTAACCAAACCACGCTGGCCCAGTCCAGCAAAAGCCGAACTGCGTTCGTCGCCGGCCACCCGACTCAATACCTCCAGGACGCCTTCAGCCAAGGGCAGCTTGCGCGTCGGCAACACGCCGAGCGCCCGAAGACGCCGCCACCGAGCCTAGCCCCAACGGGTCGGGCACCCAAGGCAAATGCGTTGACCAGCGGATGGCGCGGCGGGGTCAGGAAGGTCCTGTTGGCATAGTTCGCTGGCCGGACTGTTGATCCAATTTTGATGCGAACACCGCCGCCTGGGTCCGTCGCTCCATGCCGAGTTTGGCCAGCAACCGCGATACATAGTTCTTCACGGTTTTCTCGGCGAGAAACATCCGGGCGGCGATCTGCCTGTTGGTCAAGCCTTCACTAAGCAGTTGCAGCAGCGTTCGCTCTTGTTCGGTCAGTCCCGACAATGGGTCTTCGCGCTCCGCGGTGCCGCGGAGCTTTGCCATCAGCGCGGCGGCCGCCCGGTTATCCAGCAGGGATTTACCGGCACCGACGTCTTTGATCGCCTGGGCCAGTTCCATACCCTTGATGTCCTTGACCACGTAGCCGCTGGCGCCGGCCAAGATCGCCTCGAGCATCGCCTCATCGGAGGTGAACGACGTCAGCATCAGACACCGCACGTCTGGATGATCGGACACCAGGTCGCGGCACAGTTCGATTCCGTTCCCATCGGGAAGACGCACGTCAAGCACGGCGACGTCGGGCTTCAGGGCCGGTATCCGCGCCTTGGCCTCGGAAACGGAACGGGCTTCACCGACGATTTCGAGCTCGGGATCCGATGCGAGCAGATCGGCAAGACCGCGTCGAACGACCTCGTGGTCATCGACGAGGAAAACCTTGACCATTACGAGCCCTTCCTGCTCGGCGTGGGAGGCAAGAGTCATGAAACGACCGCTTAAATATCCCATATTTTTATAAGCGCCCGGACTCATAAATGCTGCTGATTGACAATTAACAGCGAGCAGTCGGCGTCCTGCAGTATCGCGCTGCCGGCTGATCCGACGAGTTCGCTCAAGTGGTTGTGGTTGTGGGTGCCGACAATCACCAACCCCGCCGACCGGCGGTTGTGCGCCAGGTAGGCCAAAAGGCTGCCATGTACGGCCATCGACTCCACCCGCAGATCCGGATGGCGTCGCTTCCAATGGGCCAGCCGGCGGTCCAGGTCGGCGAGCGCCCGGCGATTGCCTGCCGTGTCCGCCACCCGGTCATCACCCGATGCGTTTCGCCGGCAGATGATCACCTGGAGGGCAGCGTCGCGCAACCGGGCCTCCTCGATGGCGGCGCCCAGCAATACGCCGTTGCCCGGAGACTCGTCCGCCTCGACGAGGATCCGCTCCGCGGGCCGGTGCGGGTGGTCGTCGCGGAATCGAATGATCGCGACGGGGCTCCGCGCCGACAGGGCGAGAGCCGCGGCTGTTGAACCCACCCGACCAGGTCGAAAGTGACGTATTCCGACCGCGCCCAAGCACACCATGGCCGCAGATGCCGACGCGCGAATCAAGGACCCGATCGCGGGCCCGTGGGAAACTTCGGTCTCTATCTTCACCGGCTTGCCCGTGGCTTCAATCGCCGTGACTGCGTAGCGAACCGCCGTTTCCGCGGTGGCCAGCTTGCGTGCCGCGTCATCCGGCTCGATTTCCCGGTTCTGGTCCTGCTCAATTGCGCACAGGAGACGCAGGGGGGTGTCACGACTCGCCGCCTCGTCGACGGCCCACAGCGCCGCGCGTATCGCGGCCTTTGAACCGTCGATCCCGACGACGACCGGCTGGGGTGTGGCTAACTCTTTCATGAGACTGCCTGGACCGTTAATGGCGCACCACGAGCACCGAGCAGTCGGGGTAGCCGACGATCGGGTGGCAGTTGGGGGTAGCCAGCCCAGCAATCTCGTCGGCGTCGGCGCTGCCCACAACAGCCAAATCGATGGCGCTACTTTGCCTCTCGCCGGACCTCACCCCGGTGCCGCTGGCAACGGTCTGGACGTGCACATCCGGATAGCGCCGGACCCAGCTGTTAAGTCGCCGATCGATCTGCCGCACGGTGGCGTGGCGGCGCCGTCCTTCCTCCATGGCCTGGTGCACAACCTCGTCGTTGTCCGGGTCGTCATTGAGCACGACGGCGATCACACCGATCTCCGTCGGCGATCCGTCGGGATTGGTGCGGATGATCGCTACCGGACACTGCGCGGACGCCACCAACGCGACAGCTGTCGGGCCCAACAGCCCGTCACACTCCCATCCCCGCCTGGACGTGCCCACGCAAATCATCGCCGCGTTCTGCGACTCATTGACCAACACTTGCGCGGGATCGCCCGAGAGAACGGCCGTTTCGACCTCGACCGGTTTTCCCGCGCTCTGTATGGCGCACTCCGCCTGGGATAGGGCCGTTTCGGCGCGTTCGAGCTCCCACTCAGAGCTCGGCGGTGACCCGGCTTGCTCACCTTGGCGAGGGATGACATAGACAAGGCGGAGGGGCATCTGCCGGCCCAGCGCCTCGTCGATCGCCCACTTGGCGGCGTTAACCGCGGCTTTCGAACCGTTGATGCCCACGACCACCGACTTTGCGTCCAGCTGACTCATGTCGGCTCCCGATTAGTGCGATTCGCTCAATGCCAGGCTATTGCGCCGTCGCTCCTTTCGGAGGGGTCGTTAGGCCCTATCCGGGAAGCCGTACGTCATCAGCGACGTCGCACGGTTCTACGGATTGCGCGAACAACTTCTCCACATCAGCCCGATCGCAGGCGGCCGTTCCGGGTGTCTTCAGCATCGCCGCACCCGCCGCTATGCCCAACCGTACGGATTTGACTAGCGGCCACCCGCGATTGAGTCCGACCGCAATTGCGGCGACCATCGCATCGCCCGCGCCTACGCCGCTGCCACCCGGCATCGAAATCGCCGGAAAGCGCTGGCTTGCGTGCTTCGTCGCTAGCAGCGCGCCATGAGATCCCAGGGACACCAACACCACTTCCGCTCGACCGCTATTGACGAGTTCGTGTGCGGCGGCGAACTGGGCGGCTTCGGTGGGCAGGGGCCGCCCGACGCATTCCCGCAGTTCTCGCACACTCGCTTTGAGGAGAAACACGCCCGAGGAGATGTGCCGCAGGCCGCCGCCGGAGGTGTCCACGATAAGGCGGACGCCCAGATGCCGGCAGATGTCCGCAACCCGCTGGTAGAAGTCGGTTTGCACGCCCGGCGGCAGGCTGCCGCTTGCCACCACGAATTCGGCCGACTTCGCCGCGATCCGCAGGTGCTCCAGGCAGCGGGCCTGTTCGCGCAAGCTGAGCTGCGGTCCGGGCAGGACGAATCGGAACTGCTGACCACTGCGGCTCTCGTTGACAGTGAAGCTCTCTCGCGTTGATGCGGCGATCGGGACTTGCCAAAATGGCACACCTTCATCGCTCAGCAGCTTTGCGAGCAGACCGCCGGTCGCCCCACCCGCGGGGAAAACCGCCAACACCGACCCACCGAGCACGTGCGCGATGTGCGCGACGTTGATGCCGCCGCCGCCCGGGTCATACCGGGTGGCCGCGCACCGCAGCTTTTCGGTCGGCCGCACGACGTCGACGCTTGTCGTGACGTCCAGCGCCGGATTCATTGTCAAGGTGACGATTTGCGGTCGGCGCGCAGGCGGCTGCGCTGGCGTCTGCATGCTCGTTGACTCCGCTCGTTGTCGACGGTTATAGGCCGGAGGGGTATGTTTCCGGCGTTTCGCCGGCGATCCACAAACTCGTCACCTCGAGAGGTTCCAGCGCCCGGGTGTTGTCGATGTGAATCATGGCGTCGAACTGATCGGCCGGCCGGACGTGCAAGTAGTGGCTCTGGCGCTCGGTTTCGGGCCGGTAGATCACGCCGATGGCGCGCCCCAGCCGAACGGCACTGAGCGGGTCCGCGACCGCCGGATTAATCCGGGCCGACACCAGGAAGTCGCTTTCGCCGGCCTCATGAAGCAGTTCTTCGATGCTCCCGGTGAGCGCCGGGCGCACGGACTTTCGTTCGGCGACGCCGCCCCACTCGCTGGCGGCCGTCACGGTACCCGCGTATGTGCTAAACCCGATGAGACGTGACTGGGCGCCGTACCGCTGCCGGGCAAGTTGACCGAGCGTGAGCTAGCCGTCGGCCCACACCTCGGTCGCTCGCGCGTCCCCGACGTGAGAATTGTGGGCCCACACCACTATTCGAGCAGGCTCCATATCATGGTGGCGGTCCAGGTGTTTCAGCAGCGCGTCAAGGGTTTGCGCCATGTGCTTATCGCGGAGGTTCCACGAGGTGACGCGCCCGCTGAACATGGCGCGGTAATACATCTCTGCGGTGCGCACCGTTTGGGCGTTTTGCTCCGCGTAGAACAGTTCGTCCTCGGCGAGCAGCCCGTCCCTGCGCGCATAGGCCAATGCGTTGCGCTGGATTTCGACCAGCTGCTCGATCGCTTGATTCTCACACAATGGACCGGCGCCGAAGGCCGCGGCAAAGCCATACGCCTGACCATCGTCGGCCGAAGTGTGGTCAAAACATGCATAGCGCTCCCGCGCCCGTGCCGCCGCCTTCGGATCGATCTCGTCGAGGTAGGTGATCACTTCCTGCATCGACCGGTGCAGGCTGTAGAGATCCAGGCCGTAGAAGCCCGCCTGCCGCCGACCGTTGTTCTCGTGCAGTCGGTTGCGTGCGCGTAGCCAGTCGACGAAGTCGCGAACGACCGTGTTGCGCCACATCCAGGCGGGAAAGCGCTCAAAACCGCTCAGCGCCTTATCGGCACTCTCGTCCTCGCCGAGGGCGCGAACGTAGCGATTCACTCGGCAGGCGTCGGGCCAGTCGGCCTCCGCGGCGACCGCACAGAAGCCCTTTTCCTCGATCAGCCATTTCGTGATGTCGGCCCGAGCCTCATAGAACTCGTGCGTACCGTGGGAGCTCTCGCCGATCAGTACGATCCGGGCGTCGCCGATCAGCTCCTCCAGCGTCTCGCGCGGCGGGACGCCCCCCGGCGCGTCGACAGCCACACTGGCGATCACCTCGGCCGGTGTCCGCGCCGCGGGTCTGGTTATCGAGGCTTCGGTTGTCGGAGTGGACAGCAGCTGACGAACCTCCTCGTCGGTGACCTGACGGAAATCCCAGAACGACTCCCCGACCGCGAGAAATGGGGTGGGCATCGACGCGCACACGACGTCGTCGACAAGGCCGGCGAATTCCCGGCAGGTGGATTCCGGCGCCGCCGGCACGGCAATCACGATGTGTGCGGGCTCCGCTTCACGCAGCGCCTGCACGGCCGCGAACATGCTTGCGCCGGTGGCCAAGCCGTCGTCCACCAGAATGACCGTCTTGCCGGTCACGTCGACCGGTGGATGTCCGCCGCGATAGACGGCCTCGCGCCGGATCAGCTCCCGGCCTTCGCGCTCGGCGATGGCGCGCAACTCCTCCGGCGTGATGCGCAACCCCCGCACGACATCGTCGTTGACTACGACGCGGCCCCCACTCGCCAGCGCTCCCACCGCAAACTCCTCACGGCCGGGGGCGCCAAGTTTGCGCACGATGAAGGCATCCAGCGGGGCATGCAGGGCGGCCGCCACCTCGAAAGCGACGGGGAGTCCACCCCTCGCCAAGCCCAGCACGATCACGTCCGGTCGGTCGCGATAGGCGCTAAGGAGGTTTGCCAACACCCGGCCCGCCTCGCGGCGGTCGCGGAACACGTGCCGCGGGGCGTGCCGGATCGGATCGGCTGCTCTCGTCATTGCGCACCAATGTCACTGCCCGCCAGCAGGCCGCACCTGAACACGCCGCTCGGCCGGCTTCGGCTCCGAGACCCCTACGGAGACAGTGAGGATGCCTTGGTCGTATGTGGCCTCGATGTTGTCTTCGTCGGCGCCCGCCGGCAGCGACACGGTGCGAGCGAACGAGCCGTATGAGAATTCCGACCGTCCATCGAAGTCTTTCTTCTCGCTACGCTCGGCCCTGATCGTCAGTTGCCCGTCGCGCACCGTGATCTCGATGTCCTTCTCTGGATCAACGCCCGGCATTTCCGCGCGCACCACGTAGCGGCCGTCCTTCATCTCGTCCTCGAGCCGCATCACGTGGGTGTCGAGAACGGGACGCATTCCGGCCAGGGAAGGAATGCCGGCGAACAGCTCCGAGAGCTCAGGGAAGAGCGACCTCGGGTGACGCCGAACGGAAAGGGTGCTCATGGATCTCTCCTAGATCTCGACATTTGTCGTGTTGACGATGTCCATCGCACCAGTCGACCGCGAGCGGTGGTAGGGACCGAAGTCCCAGGCTTACGGGCCGTTCGTCGGCTTCGGGACGCGCAGCGATCCAGCGGCCGGTCGGGCATAGGTGCCATGTCGGTCGACCATCATCAACGCCCGCACCCCGAGTGGCCGACATGACCCCGGCGCCAACGACATTGGCCCGGACGACTGGGTGTGCTCCTTCTCAGAATTCGATACGACATGTGATATCGAATTTGCGGTTAGGGTGCGAGAAGCTTGACGATGCTGATGTGGCTGGTGTGACTACTGCTTGTTTGGCTCAGTTGCGAATTCGGCTGTGCCTCAAGAGAGGCTAATTTCCGGGGGCGTGATCCGATATGGCGGCTTGCATCGCGGCAAACCGTGACCGTGCTCGCTCGTCGTGGGCTTGCTGCTCGGCGGCCGTGACGACGATCGCGTCCGGGCCTGGGAATACGGTCGCCTCTTCGTCCGTGTCGAGCCATCGAACCCGGTACGGCGGCTCGCCGTCCGGCGACCTCACCTCGGTGATCAATCCGCGCAGATCCCGATGACCGATCGTGCCACTCTTGATTACCAACCAGTCCCCGACGTTCGCGTTCATTGTTGGCTCCTAGGTAGAAGGGTGGGGCGCTCTAGCGGTGAATCTCCAACACCTCGCTCAGGGGTCGCCGCGGCGTCGGTTTGGGAATCAACTCGCCCTCGGGTTCGACGCCGACCCGGATCAGAACTTGAGGTACCGCTGCGGGTGCGGCGGTGAGATCCCGAATGATTTCCCGACCGGATTCCAGCTCCGTGAGATGCGTTACCGGGCAGGTGGCCAGCCCGGCCATCGTGCACTCCAGCAGGATCGCCGACAGCGCCTCGCCGCAATTTAGGGCATCGGCGCGCGTGTCCCGAGGTGTGGACAGCGCGAGGATCTTCGCCTGGTCGTAGGTACCCGCGGAGCTTCGCCCGTCCAACGGGTCGACGGGAAACTGACGGTTGACGTCGACCCGGCGGGCGTCCGATTCCGAGACGAGTGCGCTTTCGGGTATGCCTTCCGCGTCCCGCAACGGCGAGGTCCACCAGAGCAATTCATGCTGGTAAGAATCGTCATAGCGGCGTAAAGCATCGGTGACTCGAGACGCCTCGGCCAGCCGCGGTCGCGCATCGTCGGACAGCACGTCAAGGGCAACCGAATCGTTGTCGAATGAGCTTCGTAATACGGGTTCCAACGATCCCCAGTGCTTCGGGGCGCGGAACGGCAGTCGGTTGGTCCGGCGATGCAGTATCGCGTTGGCGCGATCCCGCCGTGGCTGCGTCACGTAGTCGACCGGGGCGAAGTCCGCCGAGACGAGGTGATCGAGATTGCTCGGGTTGGGAAACTGATCGACGTTCGTTTCCCAACCGGCCGCGGCCATCGCGACCCGAAAGTGATCGAGCGCGGCGCCACAGCTGATGATCGCTTCGCGACCTGACCTGTCGGTTGATGTGACCGTTCGGTGCGGATCAACGAAGAGATCGACACCCATTTTGCCCGCCACCCAGCGCCAAGGCTGGATGTTGTGGAGAGAGGGAGCGCGGCACGCCAGTTCCACCGCGCTCGTAATCACGCCGGTGTCGACGACCGTTCTGGGCATTGCGGTTACCCGCCTTCTGTCTCATTTCGACCCTCGGGCATTCGAACACCGCGCGCCAGGGTCCTTGGTCCCGAGCATCGCGTCATTGGACCCGCGCCACTGTTGTGACGACTGACCGGTGTCATTGATGACTTTCGTCTCTATTGCGCCATGGATTACGCGGCAAACGATGAAGCCGCCCGAGAGAACTAAGGTGACCACCCCTGCAGGAACCCCGATGGATGTCATCCGCAAAAACCCCCACGACTACCGCGTCCTTCCCAACCTCACGGACTACGAGCACGCGCGTACGCAATTCCACTGGTCCGATGTGCCGGCGTTGTGCGAAGGCATGGGGCCCGGCAAGTGCAACATCGCCTACGCCGCCCTAGACCGGCACATGGTTGGCCCGACCGCGACACGGACAGCGTTGCGGTTCGTCATAGATAACGTCTGGGACGGTGCGATCACCACCCGAGATCTCAGTTACGCGGAGCTCGGCCGGCATGCCAAGCGATTCTCCAACGCGCTTCGCTCGCTAGGCATCAACAGAGGCGACCGCGTGTTCACGGTGATGAGCCGCTCCCCTGAGCTCTACATCGCGATGCTGGGTGCGCTTCGCAACGGCAGCATCGTTTCCCCCTTGTTTTCGGCCTTCGGGCCGGAGCCGATCGCCACCAGAGTGGAGATCGGGCAAGCCGATGTTTTGGTCACCACCAGGGCGATTTATCAGCGCAAGATCGCCAAGATCCGCGAGCGACTGACGTCGGTGCGGCACATCTTCGTGGTCGACGACGACAACGCCGGCGACCCACCGCCCGGAACGCTCAGCTTCTGGCACTGGCTGGATGCGGCCGACGAGAACGCGCCGATCGAGCCCACCACGGCCGAAGACCCGGCGCTGCTGCACTTCACCAGCGGCACCACCGGCACGCCCAAAGGCGCCATCCACGTCCACGGCGCCGTCGCGATGCACTACGTCACCGGGTTGTATGCGCTGGACCTGCATCCCGACGACACCTATTGGTGCACGGCCGATCCCGGCTGGGTAACCGGAACGTCCTACGGCATCATCAGCCCGCTGCTGCACGGCGTCACCTCGATTGTCGACGAGGCGGAGTTCGATGCCGAGCGGTGGTATCGAATTCTACAGGACCAGGGTGTGTCCGTGTGGTATACGGCGCCGACCGCAATAAGGATGCTGATCAAAGCGGGTCCCGAACTGCCGGCGCACTATCAGTTTTCACGGCTTCGTTTCATCGCGAGCGTGGGTGAGCCGCTGAACCCCGAAGCGGTCTGGTGGGGAAAGCGGGTGCTGGGCTTACCAATTCACGACAATTGGTGGCAGACCGAGACCGGCGGGATCATGATCGCCAACACCCCAGCATTCGACATCAAG
>Ga0318511_10000235_pt1 | contig 11174 bp, 10 predicted proteins | sample GRESIP171b2f18_FD_203681 | JGI IMG/M metagenome (GOLD analysis project Ga0318511, IMG submission 203681) | Tropical soil microbial communities from Luquillo Experimental Forest, Puerto Rico - GRE.SIPMG.171b2f18 | ecosystem: Environmental > Terrestrial > Soil > Tropical forest > Bulk soil... | reverse complement strand
ATTCGAGGGTCCTGCGGCGCAGGATTTTCCCTCCCGGCCGGTCCGCTTCGTCGTGCCCTATGCGGCCGGGGGCAGCGGCGACCTGCTGGCGCGTCTTCTTGGCAACAAGCTCGCCAGCATCTGGGGACAACAGGTGGTGGTCGACAATCGGCCGGGCGCTGGCGGCCTGATCGGGACCGAGTTTGCGGCGCATTCGGAGCCGGACGGCTATACGCTCTACCTCGCGACCGACGGCCCGCTGACCATCGCCGCAACGCTGTACAAGCGCGTGCCCTACGACTGGAAGCGCGATTTCGCGCCGGTGTCGATGCTGGCGATGGGTTATCAAGTTCTGCTCGTGGGGCGCTCGCTTCCGGCGCGAAACGTCCAAGAGCTGGTTGCGCTCGCGCGGCAAAAACCCGGCGAACTCAATTACGCCTCCATCGGCATCGGCAGCGCCCCCCATCTCGCGGCGGAGTTGTTCAAGTCGGTTGCGAAAGTCGATATTACCCACGTCCCCTATCGGGGTTCTTCCGCGCAGGCCATTGCGGCGCTCATCGCCGGCGACGTTTCGATGTTTCTGGTCGGCACCTCGACCGCGGTTCCCTACATCCAAAGCGGCGCCGTGCAGGGACTTGCCGTGACCTCGAGCCACCGCGTGCAAGGATTGCCGGACGTGGCGACCTTCGCGGAAGCCGGATTGCCCGGCGTCGACGTCAGCATCTGGTTCGCGGTGCTCGTCCCCGGCGGCACGCCGCCGGCAATCGTCGGCAAGCTCAGCGCCGACATTGCGCAAGTGGTCGCCGATCCCGAGTTCAAGAACGCCCTGGCAGTGCGCGGCTTCGAGGCTCAAGCGAGCACGCCCGAGCAGTTGACGGAGTTCCTGGACAAGGACTACGTCAAGTTTCGCGATCTCATCCGCAAGCTGGGCCTGCAGGTGGAATGATGCAGCAGCGAGGCGGTATGGGCGCAGATGCCTGAGCTGCGAGGCGGGGCTGGCGACGCTGAACGCGGGGCATGATATATGTCCAGCATGAGACTGCGTGCTGATATCGCTCGCTGTGACGCTCAGGCGGTGGCGCGCGACGCGCGCCTCGTCAGATCGCAAGCTATGGTAACAGAACTGCCCGATAGATCATGACTCGCATTCCGAACTTCGCCAGCGTCGACTTCGCGGCCGTGATGCCACAGACGCCGGCACCCGGCGCTCCCTGGCTCACGCCGGAGGGCATCGCGGTGAAGCCGGTTTATGGGGCGGACGACGTCAAGGATCTGGATTTCCTCGATACCTTCCCAGGCATCGCGCCCTATCTGCGCGGCCCCTACCCCACGATGTACGTCACGCAACCGTGGACCATCCGGCAATATGCCGGCTTCTCCACCGCCGAGGACTCGAACGCCTTCTACCGCCGTAATCTCGCGGCCGGGCAGAAGGGTCTCTCGGTCGCGTTCGATCTCGCCACCCACCGCGGCTACGACAGCGATCATCCTCGCGTCGCCGGCGACGTCGGCATGGCGGGCGTGGCGATCGATTCCATTTACGACATGCGCACCCTGTTCGCCGGCATCCCGCTCGACCAGATGTCGGTGTCGATGACCATGAACGGCGCCGTGCTGCCGGTGCTGGCGCTTTATATCGTCGCCGCCGAGGAGCAGGGCGTGAAGCCGGAACAGCTCTCGGGCACGATCCAGAACGACATCCTCAAAGAATTCATGGTGCGCAACACGTATATCTATCCGCCCGAGCCGTCGCTGCGCATCATCTCCGATATTTTCGCCCTCACCGCGGCGCGGATGCCCAAATTCAACTCGATCTCGGTCTCCGGCTACCACATGCAGGAGGCGGGGGCCACGCAGGACCTCGAGCTCGCCTACACCCTTGCCGACGGCGTCGAATACGTGCGCGCCGGCCTCAGGGCCGGGCTCAATGTTGATCGATTTGCGCCGCGCGTGTCTTTTTTCTGGGCGGTCGGCATGAACTTCTTCATGGAGGTGGCGAAGCTGCGCGCGGCGCGCCTCCTCTGGGCGAAGTTGGTGAAGTCGTTCGATCCGAATGACCCGCGCTCGCTGTCGCTGCGCACCCATTGCCAGACCTCAGGCTGGTCGCTCGCCGCGCAAGACGTATTCAATAACGTGGTGCGGACCGCGATCGAGGCGATGGCGGCGACCCAAGGCCACACCCAGTCGTTGCATACCAATGCGCTGGACGAAGCGCTCGCCCTGCCGACCGACTTCTCCGCGCGCATCGCCCGCAACACGCAGATCGTGCTGCAACAGGAGAGCGGAACAACGCGCATGATCGATCCCTGGGGCGGCTCGTTCTACGTCGAGCGCCTCACCTACGAGCTCGCCAAGGCAGCCTGGGGCCACATCCGCGAGGTCGAGGAGATGGGCGGCATGGCCAAGGCAATCGAGGCCGGCTTGCCCAAGCTTCGCATCGAGGAAGCTGCGGCGAAGACGCAGGCGCGCATCGATGCCGGAGAGCAAGCGGTCATCGGCGTGAACAAGTATCGCCCCGAGCGGGAAGCACCGGTCAATCTGCTCAAGGTCGACAACGCCGCGGTGCGGCAACTGCAGATCGACAAGCTTTCGCGTCTTAAGCGCGAGCGCGATCCGAAGGCGGTCGAGGACGCCTTGGCCGCGCTGACCCGCACCGCCGCCGGCGGCAACGGCAACCTGCTCGCGCTCGCGATCGACGCCGCGCGCGCCAAGGCGACGGTGGGCGAAATCTCATTGGCGCTGGAGCGGGTCTTCGGCCGACACCGCGCCGAGATCAAGGCGATCACGGGCGTCTACAAGCGGGAGGTCGGCGCCATGTCGGAAGCGGTTGCGCGCGTGCAGAAGCTCGTCACCGAGTTCGAAGCCAACGAAGGCCGCCGGCCGCGCATCTTGGTGGCCAAGATCGGCCAGGATGGCCATGACCGCGGACAAAAGGTGATCGCGACCGCCTTCGCCGATCTCGGCTTCGATGTCGACATCGGTCCGCTGTTTGCGACCCCAGCGGAGGCCGCGCGCCAGGCCGTCGAGAACGACGTTCACGTGCTCGGCGTATCTTCCCTCGCGGCGGCGCATCTCACGCTCGTTCCGCAGCTCAAGGCCGCCCTCGTCAAGGAGGGGCGCGACGACATCATGATCGTGGTCGGGGGCGTGGTGCCGCCGCAGGACTACGACGAACTCAAGCGTGCCGGCGCCGAGGCGATCTTTCCCCCGGGCACCGTGATCGCGGAAGCGGCCGAGGCGCTGCTCCACAAGCTCAATCAGCGGCTGGGACACGGGCAGCAAGCGGCGGAGTGACCGTGCGGCTCGACAAAGCTGGCATCGCCACATCCACTGCGATCGGCTCTAGAGCAAAACTATGTCATCGCGCCGCCAGCCCGCCATTCCCGATCTTGCCGGTCTCGCGCGCGGCATCCGCGCGCGCGGGCGCGCCGCCATCGCGCGCGCCATCACCCTGGTCGAGAGCCGGCGCGCGGATCATCAGAAGGCGGCGCGTCGCCTGGTGCAGGAGCTTTTGCCTCTAACCGGCAAGGCGATCCGCGTCGGCATCACCGGCGCGCCGGGCGTGGGCAAGTCGACCACCATTGATGTGCTCGGCACGTTCCTTACCGCCAAGGGTCACAAGGTCGCCGTCCTCGCCGTCGATCCATCATCCGCGCGCAGCGGCGGCTCGATCCTGGCCGACAAGACGCGCATGCCGCGGCTCGGCAACGATCCCAATGCGTTCGTGCGCCCCTCTCCCGCCTCCGGCACGCTCGGCGGCGTCGCGGCGAAGACGCGCGAGTCGATGTTGGTCTGCGAGGCTGCGGGCTACGACGTGGTGCTGGTCGAGACCATCGGCACGGGCCAGTCGGAGACCATGGTCGCCGACATGACCGACTTTTTTCTGGTGCTGATGCTGCCCGGCGCCGGCGACGAACTGCAAGGCCTCAAGAAGGGCGTGGTCGAGATCGCCGACATGATCGCGATCAACAAGGCCGACGGCGACAACCTCAAGCGCGCCAAGTCCGCCGCCGCCGAGTACCGCGCCGCGCTGCATATCCTTACCCCGCGCTCGCCCAGCTGGTCGCCGCCGGTCGTGACTTATTCGGCGCTGACCGGAGACGGCGTTGCCGCGCTGTGGGCGAGCGTTCTCGACCATCGCAATCGCATGACCGAAGCCGGAGAGTTCGACGCGCGGCGGCGCGAGCAGCAGGTGAAGTGGATGTGGGCGATGCTCGAAGATCGCGTCTTCGTGCGGCTCAAATCCGATCCCGCGCTCAAAGCAAAGCTTCCTCGCATCGAGGCCGCGGTCGCGGAGGGGCGGATGTCACCTGCGGTCGCGGTCGACGAGATTGCAGCCGCGTTGGGCGTCTAACTCTGCTCGCTGGCAACGCCGCATCGTTCACCCCAATCCGCGATACGATGTATGGTCCAAGCAGTGGGCGCCGCTCGTCGGAAAGCCTTCCGGCGTTGAGACAGGACGGATGACCGCCACGATCCTGATCACCGGCTTCGGGCCGTTTCCCGGGGCCGCGTTCAATCCCACCGAGCCGCTGGCCGTCGAGCTGGCGCGGCGACGCCACCCGGCCTTCGCCAATGTCCGCCGCGTCGCGCACGTCTTCCGTGTCAGCTACGAGGCGGTGGACCGGGACTTGCCAGCGCTGATCGCGCGTGAAAAGCCGCAAACGTTCGTTATGTTCGGACTAGCAGGACGCACCAAGCACGTGCGGATCGAAACGCAGGCACGCAATGTGCTCACCCGCGTGGTGCCCGACGCCGACGGGCAAATCCCTGCCGCCGCCACCATCGTTCCGGGGGCGCCGATGGCGCTGTCGCTGCGAGCGCCGACGCACCGGCTGCTGATGGCGGCACGAGCGAGCGGCGTACCGGCCGCGCTGTCCCATGATGCGGGCTCCTATCTTTGCAACTATTTGTGCTGGCGCGCCGCCGAGGCCGGCCGCGGCGGCGGGCCGCGGGTCATCGCATTCGTCCACGTCCCCCAAGTGCGCCGCGCGCAGGTCCGCTCACGCTGGCCGGCATTGACACTCGACGATCTCACCGCGGCCGGCGAGGCCGTCGTGCGAGCCGCGCTCGCCGCCGCGCGCTGACCGGCGAAGCGCCGTCACCACCGCTAGCGGGGACTTTCGGCAAGTGTTGCCTGCTTTTAATGTGCGGGTATGCCGCATCGCCATTGCGCAGGCGCGGTGGCACACGCCATATTTCGGTCCTGAAGCCGGTCCCATCCCAAATCCATGCGCCACGCCGTTCGAAAAGTGCTCCTCGGAATTCTCCTCCTCTTCCTCCTTCCGCTTGCGGTCCATGCAGCGTTCTACGCGGGCAAGGACCGTCCCGCGAGCTTCCGCGACGCCGATTGGTCGAGCGTCGGCATGCTGCCGCCGGCGGACGCCGACCGCGATGCACGATTCCTCGTCTTCACCGGCCGCACCGGCCGCTGGAAGGGCATTTTCGCCGTGCACAGCTGGGTTGTGTTCAAGCCCGAGAACGCCACCAGCTGGAGCCGCTACGACGTGGTCGGCTGGGGCCAGCCGGTGCGCACCAATGGGTGGGCGCCGGACGGGCGCTGGTTCGGCGACACCCCGCGCGTGCTGGTCGACGTGCGCGGGCCCGCGGCGGCGGCGCTCATACCAAAGGTCAAGGCGACGATCGCGGCCTATGGCTATAGCCATTCCGGCGACTATCGCATCTGGCCCGGGCCGAACAGCAACACCTTCACCGCCACCGTATTGCGCGCCGTGCCCGAGCTTGAGACCACGCTGCCGGCAAACGCGATGGGCAAGGACTTCCGCTCCTACCCCTATGCCGGGCTGACCGACAGCGGCACCGGCGTCGAAGCCTCGCTGTGGGGTCTCCTCGGCGTCAAGTTGGGTTGGGTCGAGGGCGTCGAGATCAACGTTCTCGGCCTGGTCGCAGGTCTCGATCTGCGCCATCCCGCGGTGAAGCTCCCGGGCTTCGGCCGCGTCGGCGTCCACGACGGAACCGCGGTCGCGGCGCCAGCGCGCGCGAGGTGACCGCTTTCTCGCGTCGCGGCGTAGTGCGATGCGAACGACGCCGCGGAAGCGCGCCACGCCAACTCGGTTCGCGCGCTGCCGCGGCCAAACATGCTCACACGATTTTGTCCGCGGGACATCCCCAGTCGACATGACGCGCGCCACCGGCTATGCGAGGCTGCGTTGCGACTAGCGGGTTAACGCGATGCGCGATACGTGGCCGCGGCTTAGCCAGATTGCCTTTCCCCCGATCCGGCGCGGGCGGCTCGACACGCTTCAGGTCAATATCGGCTATCGCTGCAATCAGTCCTGCGTGCACTGCCACGTCAACGCCGGCCCGAAGCGCACCGAGGAGATGTCAGGCGAGGTGATCGACACGGTGCTCGCTTTCCTTGCGCGAAAGCGCCTGCCGGCCCTCGACATCACCGGCGGCGCGCCGGAACTCAACCCGCATTTTCGCAGATTGGTGTGCGCCGCCCGCGCCATGGGCGTGCGCGTGATGGATCGCTGCAATCTCACCGTTCTCGAAGTCGCCGGCCAGGAGGATCTCGCGCAATTTCTCGCCCGCGAGCGGGTCGAGGTCGTCGCTTCGCTTCCTTGTTATCTCGAAGAAAACGTCGACCGCCAGCGCGGCAAGGGCGTGTTCGAAGCCTCCGTCCGCGGCCTGAAAACCCTCAACCGGCTCGGCTACGGGCGCGCCGAGACCGGGCTCGTGCTCAACCTCGTCTACAATCCCCAGGGATCGTCGCTGCCGCCGCCGCAGCAGACGCTCGAGGACGACTACAAGCGCGTTCTCGGCGAGCATTACGGCATTGTTTTCAACCGGCTCTACGCGCTCGCCAACATGCCGATTCAGCGCTTCGGCGCGATCCTCATTGCCAACGGCGAGTTCGATCGCTACCTCGACCTGCTGCGGCGCGCGCACCTCGATGCCAACCTCGACCAGGTGATGTGCCGCAACCTGATTTCGGTCGATTGGCGGGGCTACATCTACGACTGCGATTTCAATCAGATGCTCGATCTGCCGCTCAAACACGACGCGCGCGAGCGCCTGCACTTGTCGGATCTGCTCGAAGCCGAGATGGAGGGGCGGCCGATCCGGGTCGGCGGCCATTGCTACGGCTGCACCGCGGGCCAGGGGTCGAGCTGCGGCGGCGCGCTGAAGGAAGCGGCGGAGAGCCTGCTTTGATCCGGTTCGGCTGACGCCGCATGCGGACGGGACCGGTGCTCCATGTCGAAGGTCTCGATCATCATCCCCGTACTGAACGAAGGCGAAGGCATCGCGACGGCGCTCGATGCGCTTGCCGTTCTGCGGGCGCTCGGCACCGAGGTGATCGTCGTTGACGGCGGCAGCCGTGACGCCACCATCCAACGCGCGCGCCCGCGCGCCGACCGCGTCATCTTGGCGCCGCGCGGACGCGCGCTGCAGATGAACGCGGGCGCCGAGAAGGCCGCCGGCGATGTATTGCTCTTCCTTCATGCCGATACGAATCTGCCTGCCGATGCCGACCACGTCGTGCTCAGCGGCCTCGAACGGTCCGGCCGCGCCTGGGGCCGCTTCGACGTGAAGATCGAGGGCCGATCACCGCTGCTGCCCGTCATCGCCTGGCTCATGAACATCCGCTCGCAGCTCACCGGGATTGCGACCGGCGACCAGGCGATATTCGTGTGCCGCGCCGCGTTCCAAGCGGCGGGCGGCTTTCCCGCGATCGCGTTGATGGAAGACATCGCGCTCTGCAAGCACCTCAAGCGCATGAGCCGGCCGCTGTGCCTGCGCCACTGCGTCACCACCTCCGGTCGGCGTTGGGAAAGGAATGGGGTGATCAACACAATGGTCCTGATGTGGCGGCTGCGGCTCGCCTATTTCTTCGGCGCCGATCCGAAAAAGCTCGCGCAGCAATACGGCCATGAATGAGCCGGTCGCAATCGCGGTGCTCGCTAAGGCTCCGCTTCCAGGCTTCGCCAAGACTCGGCTCATCCCGGCGCTCGGCGCCGACGGCGCCGCCTCGTTGCAGGCACGCCTGGTGGAGCGCGCGGTTGCAACCGCGTGTGCCGCGCGCATCGGGCGGGTGACCTTGTGGGCGACGCCCGAGGAGAGCGACCCGCTCTTTCGGGCGATGAGTGCGCATTTTGGCGTCGAGCTCGCGCGCCAGGGCGGCGGCGATCTCGGCGCGCGGATGCTGGCTGCGATTGCGGCGGCGAATGCGCCCGCGCTGGTGATCGGCACCGATTGCCCGGCGCTCACCTGCGACCACCTGCGCACGGCGGCGGGCATTCTGCGCAGCGGCGCCGATGCGGCGATCATTCCGACCGAGGATGGCGGTTATGCGCTGATCGGCCTGCGCGCGCCCGCACCCGCGCTGTTTTCAGATATGCGCTGGAGCTCACCGGGCGTGATGGACGAGACCCGCCGTCGCCTCAGAGAGCTCGGGTTGACATGGCAAGAGCCGGCCACGCTATGGGATGTGGACCGGCCCGAGGATCTCGAGCGGCTGCGCGAGATCGGCCTTCACCACCTGATCCCATCGCAAGCCTCATGAACCGGCAGTGTCGCCGTCGCGGCGGTGGCCAAGGCTCAATACAGCCGGATCAGCGTCAAACCGGCGACGATCATCAGCGCCGCTGCCACACGGCCCGCACGAAGCGGCTCCTTGAGAAAGATGACGGCGATCACCGCGCCGAACAGGACGCTCGTTTCGCGTAATGCCGCCACGATGGCGATCGGAGCGACCGTCATCGCCCAAATCGCGATGCCATAAGAGCCAAGCTGTAGCGTGCCGCCGGCAAGACCGAGGCCCCACTGGCGCCCCATCGTGGCGATCACGTCGCCCCCGCGGCGGGCAAGCGCGTAGACCAGCATGACCGGACCGATGCCCACGAACAGTGCGAGCGAATAAGAATTCGGGCTACCGGCGTGCCGCGCGCCCACGCCATCCACCACCGAATAGGCGCAAATCGTCACCGCGGTAAACAAGGCGAACCCGACCGCTTTCTTATCGAGCCGCGCAAGATCGCGACCGCCGCGCAGGGACAGCAAGCTGACCCCGGCCACCAGCAGGAGGATGCCGCTCCAGCCGAACAGGCCGAGGCGCTCGCCGATGAACGAGGTGGTCGCGATGGCGGTCATCAACGGCGCTGAGCCGCGTGCGATCGGGTAGACCTGCCCCATATCGCCGACGCGGTAGCTCTCGATCAGCGCGGCGAAATAGACGAGATGGATCAGCACCGAGGCGCCGCACCGTGGCCATGCAGCCGCCGCCGGCAAGCCGACGATCGGCAGGAACACCGCCGAAACAATCGCTGCGCCGATCGAAATCAGCACCGTCGTCGCCAACGGATCGAGCCCGCGCTTGATGGTCGCGTTCCAGCCGGCATGGCACGCGGCGGCGAATAGCACGGCGGCAAAGACGAGCGGGTCCATGGCCAGAATGATTTTAAACGTCTGCGGCCGCTCTGCTGGCGATCGTCATCTCCCGCCTGCGCGCGATCAATCGCGGAACGCCGCCCCCGCCCACACCTTCGGCGCGGCGCGTTGGTACTGTTTGGGGCGGGCGATGTCGGCGCCGAGGGCATAAGCCGCCCGCCAACCCCAATGGGGGTCGTCGAGCATGGCGCGTGCGAGCGCCACCATATCGGCCTTGCCCTCGGCGATGATCGCTTCGGCCTGCTTGGGCGCGGCGATCAGCCCGACCGTGCGCGTGGCGATGCCAGCCTCGCGTTTGACCTTTTCCGCGAACTGCACGTTGGTATTGGCGACCAAGGTGGGACGCGTGTCGGCGCTGATGCCGCCCGAGGAAATGCAGACGAAGTCGACCCCCGCCGCCTTCAGCGCCTTGCCAAAACTGGCTGCGTCATCGGGCGTCAATCCGCCCTCGACCCAATCGTTGCCGGTGATGCGCGCGCCAAGCGGCATGCCAGGCGGCATGACCGCGCGCACCGCCCGCGCGATTTCGAGGGGATAGCGCATGCGGTCGGTGAGCGAGCCGCCGTAACCGTCGCTACGCTTGTTGGAGATCGGCGAAAGGAAGCTGTGCAGGAGATAGCCGTGCGCCGCGTGCAGCTCGATGGTGTCGATGCCGGCGCGGATCGCACGCTTGGCGGCATCGACGAAGCCGTCGCGCACGCGCTCCATGTCCGCCACCGTCATCTCTCGCGGCACCGGCCAATCGGGGCCGAATGCAACGGCGGACGGAGCGATCGTCTGCCAAGCGTCCTCTCCCGGGGCAAGCGGTTGGCCACCCTCCCATGGCCGTCGCGCGGAGGCCTTGCGTCCGGCATGGGCGAGCTGGATGCCGAGCTTGGCGGTGCCGTAGCGGCGGCAGTGGGCGACGACGCGCGCAAGCGCGGCTTCGCAATCATCCGAATAGAGCCCGAGGCAGCCGTGGCTGATGCGGCCGCGGCGCTCGATGCCGGTGGCCTCAACCACGACCAGGGCCGCCCCGGAATTGGCGAGCATACCGAGGTGCGTGATGTGCCAATCCGAGGCCACGCCGTCGTCGGCGCTATACTGGCACATGGGCGAGACCACGATGCGGTTCGCGAGTTCGAGATCGGCGAGCTTGATGGGAGAAAACAGGGCACTGGTCATGTCACACGCATCGATTTGGAGGCAGGAACGGGGGTGAACCATAGGGAACGGCGCCGCCGGCCGGAAGCACCCGCGACAAGGATTATCGCGCGGCTCGCGCGCGCTGCGACGGCGCAATCACGCGCAGGCGGCAATTCAAGCCGCCGTGCGGCGGGGCGTATGGGCAGGTTGAGCGTCTTGCGCCGCGACATCATCCGCCGGCGGCGGCGCGATCTCAGCCCATCTCTCGCTCAAGCGGATGGCTTCGCGCATACGATAAAGGAATTGCTCCTGGCTGTAATAATGCTTCCACCGCCCGCTGTAGTAGAGCTCGAAAAAATGCGCGCACCGGCGTTCGGCAAGGAGGCGCCATTTCTGGGCGACCTCGTCGAGTGCATGCCCGGGGAGTCGTGCCGACATGGATGTCGCAACGCTCGTTGCAACGTGTGATCGTCTCGTCAGGAGCACGCATAAGCAACGACAGACTGCTCACAGGCTTCGGTTGTGCCCGAATGACACATCGCGAATCGCTCGACATCATAGTCCGTATGCGAGGCGCATGCGCGGGAGTGGCGAGGCCGCAAACGAATTCGCTTGCACGTGGCCGAAAAGGAACAGATGCGCCGGCCAAAAAACTGACC
>Ga0318511_10000217_pt1 | contig 11445 bp, 17 predicted proteins | sample GRESIP171b2f18_FD_203681 | JGI IMG/M metagenome (GOLD analysis project Ga0318511, IMG submission 203681) | Tropical soil microbial communities from Luquillo Experimental Forest, Puerto Rico - GRE.SIPMG.171b2f18 | ecosystem: Environmental > Terrestrial > Soil > Tropical forest > Bulk soil... | reverse complement strand
CATCAAGTCGGCGTAGACAGTGTGCGCGAGCTCCATCGCCCACCCAGCCACAGTCGTCATGGCAGGCGCCGATGCAGCACGCAGCACGATGTCTGCAACCACCTTCACTTCGTCATCATCGTAGGTCGGATTAGTCCCGATAATGCGCTGACGCGCGATGTCAGGCGTGATGTTCCACGCCTTGGCGCAGTACGCCAGAGTGCCCGCCTTGATGAACAAGTCGAGGACATCCGGCGGCTCCTCAGTGTTTCTACGCTCACCCTGACGCGGCCGACGAGGCGGAGCGTTAGGATCAGGGACAGGACCCGGCACCACAAGCGAACGGCTACGCGGCACTGGACCGCCGTCGTCAATCGTCGTCTTGAGGATTTTCTCCGAGTCGATCAGGCTCTCGTATACTTTCTCGAGGCGGGCAATATCGGCATTGAGCTTGCCCAAAATCTCAAGGTCTTGGTTAGTGACGTTATCGTTGTCCATCTTTTCGAGATGGGCCGTTAGAGCATCCTTCTGCGCGACGATCTGCGTCTGCAGCTCTTGGATGCGCTGTGACAAACCAGACATTGGTTTACCCCTGTGCTTTCCGTTAGGTTTGGCGTGCCCGCCCGTGAACCCGCGGCGCACAGTGCGGTCTTTTTCGCCTTGCCCGGCGAAGACCATACTTAACGTCTCGGGGGAAATCTTCAAGTTCTTCGCGACGGCCAGCGCGTTCGGATTTGCCGGAACGCTGACCAAGCTCGTCTCGATCAATTCTTGCTCCTCGAAGACCGTGCCCCAGTCTGAGCCTTCACGGTCCTTGAATTTCTTGGGCTTAAAGCCCACCGACACTGCGCGCAGGATACCCGCCTGCATCAAGCGGCGGATTTCATCGATGCGCTCAGACGTTCCTTCAGGCGCGGCCTCGAGAGTACCGCGCAGCTGCTTGTTCTCGATCCTCAGATCAGCCCACTTGCCAATCGGGAAGTTGCTGTTGTGGTTGAACAGCGCAATTGGGTTGCGCTTGAAATTCCTCAGGTCCCATCCTTCAGACATAATCACATCGTCCAGACGGTCAGGCGTCTCGTCGGACAGAACAAACTCCATGCCCTGCCCTTCGTTGGCGTGCAGCTTGTGCTTGATGTCAGCACCATCAACTGAGGCGTTCTCCCAGATCAAGGTGCAGACTTCCTCGTCGCCGAGCTCGTCCACGCAGCGCTCCATGAAGTCGTCTTCTTCCTCGTCGTCGTACGGCATGAGGTCTTGACGTTTCGCCATGGCTAACTCCTTAGGTATGCCAACCACGAACCTTCCACTGACTCGATGGGCCAGCCATCGTCGGAAAGCTGCGTCAGCGCCTTAGTGACTTCAACGCCTGGGTTGTTAAAGTCGTGCCACACAATGATCCCGCCAGATCGCAGCAGAGCGCGCGCCAACAGGCTGTCATGCATGACAGCACCAAAACTATGGTCGCCATCGATGAAGACCGCATCGCAGGGCTCGAGGTTCTCAGGCTTGAGATCAATCGATGGTACGGACAACAGATAGAACCGATCATCTCCTGACGCAAAAGTACCAGCCCGCTTCGGCACTTCAGAGTGCTGACAGGCCAATTTGGGCTGGTAGTCAGGAGGAACATCGATCCCAATATACTTCTCAAGCGATGGCACGTTCTCGAGAACACGCTTCGCAGTCACTCCACGATTGCAGCCGAACTCGATCATCACTTTTGGACTTACACTATTCACTAACTCGATCAGGATTGACGTTTCCTGCCGACCCAAATAGAAACTAAACATCGACGCGAAGACATGCTTCGGCTGTATCTTAACTTCTTTCACCGAAGCCGCAGCGCACCAGCCCAGTCGTCAGTGGCAGGCTGGCGCAGAAGAGTGACATTGTCGTACCACCGCACGCACCATCGCCAACTGTGCCAGTGAGACAATAGACCATAGACACGCGGATGCCCTGTCGCACCGGCGAGATGCAGCGCAGCCGTGTCAACGCTAATGACCTCGTCCATCTCACTCATCAAGGAAGCGCAATCCAGGAAGTCCTCGAACTCATGCGTCACGACATCATAGCGCGCGGCTTCCTCAGCGCCTTGCGTCTGCACGCTATGCAGCTCGCCCACCGAAGGATCGCTGCTGAGATGCGCGACCAAGTCGCCCAGATCAATCGTCCGCGGATAATCGCCCGTACTCGGCTTGCCCACTGACCACGCGATGCCAATGCGCTTCAACCGTCCCTTCGCCCGATGGGTCGGATAATGCTTGATGTATGGTCTGCTCAGGGTCGGACTGCCCTCGGGCGTGATCTTGAGATGGTACAACAAATGAAGGATCGGACAGAAGTAATCCGCGTCGGTTAAATCTTTCACAGTACGCCCAAACTGCTCAGTGATGCTATGCAGCTCAGGTGGCATCACCATCACGACTTCCTTGCCGAGCAGCGGGATATACCGCAGGCACATCAAGGTATCGCCGAAGCCATGCGCGTGCAGGACCAGCAAACGCTTGTAGGGCTGCCCGGCCCACGGCTTCAGGCCGTATGAGAGCGCCTGCTCGACCTGCGGGCGCATGAACGGCTTGGCCTGCTCGCATTCCCAATACTCAGCGAGGCCCTCGTTCCAGCGCCCTGACGCGAGCAAGATCATGGCGCGATTGAACTTGGTGCGCAACGTCGGGGCTATCTCGTAAGAACGATTGACTTCCCAAAGAGCCCCATCAAGATCGCCCGCCTTGTACAGCGCGACCGCCCGGTTGAAGTGGTGCAGGTAATCGTCGATATCTACCTCCCACTCCTTCGTGATCGGGCGACGGCCGATGGGATTGCCGCAGAAGGTAATGATGACTTCAGAGGGCACTTCGACCTTGTGGCCATTAGCGCCCTTGACCTCGAGCACTTCGCCTTGCTGCGTTATTCCACGCCAGCCATAGTCCGTCGTTTCATAAAACATCACCGGGTCCATTTCCGGCAATGCTTCAGGAATAAACGTGCCGATACTTTCTCGCATTATACCCCAAGGAGGATGGCCCCCGAAGGGACCATCCTTAAGTCAGGAGACGTAGACTATTTCTTGGTGGGCGCAGCCGTAGGTGGTGCCTCAGGCGGCGCAACGATGACCGGACCAATACCAGGATAGTTCACGACGATGAACGGCGGAGGTGCGATGCCCTGCGTCGGCCATCCCGGCGATCCTGCCGGCGGCGGGACTGGCGTAGTCGGATCACCCGGTTGCGGTGGCTCAGGCGGCTTTCCATCCGGACCAGGCGGAAGGTCCGGGTATCCCGGCCAATAGATCGGAGGTGTCGGCCGCGGATCGGTCGGACCCCAAATCCCCGGAGGCCCGCCTTGTCCCGGCGGCCTCGGCCAAATCTCAGGCGGATAGTAGATTGGAGGTGTCGGCACACCGCCCGGACCCGGCGGCCTTGGCGGCCACACTTCAGGCGGATAATGGATAGGCGGAGACACCACACCAGCCGGCGGCCAAACTCCAGGCGGCTGCGGTGGCCTCGGCGGCCACACCTCAGGCGGATAATGGATCGGCGGGGACACTACGCCGGGAGGCGGCCCGATTGGACCACCGCCGACATCAAGACTTGGGTCCCAAGCGTTGCCGACGATGTAGCACGGAATGGGTGGATCCATCTTGTTGAGTGGATAGATAACACCCGTCATTGCAATTGGTCGAGGTGCCATTGGTTTTCTCCTTTGCTGGCCTCTTAAGATAACACGATCATATAACCGTTAGATGACTGAGTGGTGGCTCCTATTCTAATCTTGGGGACCTGAACAGGAGCCGGGGCCACTCATCGTTCGCGGGCTGGACAGGAGGTCACTTGCGAACGACAAGCTACTGAATAATAATCACGAAATCGCGGGCAGCCGCCTGAAGAATTGGATAAAGACTAGACCCACTAGACAACTTGACATATAGTGAGCCGGATGTATAACCAGGATCGACATTGATGGCGCGCCCTGGGGCCATTGCCTTGACTATCTCCATCCCGTTCGAGTCATGCAAGATTCTGAACTTAACGTTATCCTCAGAGACGAGAAAGCTGATATTCGCCGGAGTCCAATCGTCCGGAGTCAGCAGCATCACCATATTACCGGCGCTCAAGTCAGCCGAATTGGACACCGACTGACCAGCTGGGATGGTGACAGTCGCGGTAGTAGTTACCGGCTTGGCGGTAGGAGACAACCCAGGAGCTAATGGCATCAGGTCACCTATTTCCAAGATGGCGTCAGCCACGCGACACCACGCGCGTCACGCACGGCCCACGACACAGGCCAACGAACCTTGATGGCGATAGTCTCGCTCTGGAATAGACCTTTCTGGGGTTGCGTCGTGTCAGGCAGCGCCGGCGCCGTGTCATCCATCACCAACGAGCCCGCCGTCGCGGTCTGCACGTCAGGATCAGGATCGACAGCCCCAGCAATAGCCTGCGGCGCAACCGCGATCAAGTCATTGCCCACAGCACCTGAGATGTAGAAAGGAATATCGTCGTTACCGCTGACGAAGCGCACAGTAGCGCTAGCGATCTTGCCGGCCGAACCGATGATGGCGAACGGACCACGACCACCCACTTGACCAACGGCACCAACCAACGCAGACAAGTCTGCGGCGAACACCCCGAAGGAGTCAGTATCGGTGCTCGCCACTAGAGTCGCAATGCCATTGCGGATACCGGCAGGCCTCGCTGCAGTTGCTGGGTTAGCATCGAAGAACGCAGCATCCATCGCGAGACCTGCCGACCGGATCAACACATCGCCGATCAAACGCTCGGCATTAGAACTCTCGAGCATCTCACGCGTCAGCACGCTGATGCTCGCCACCTTGAAGGGGGTAAGTGATACCGCCGTATCGCCAAACTGCTTCACCGGGATCGGCTGCCCTTCCTGCACGAAGGACGCCCCATTCGCTGTCGCGACGAAGGCCGGGACCGAGATAGTGCCGTAGCCTCCGTCCCAGCTAAGGAGAAGACCACTGCGCATCAGCTCAGCAGCCGCACTCGCTGCGCCCAATGCCTCGACCGCGTCATAGACCAGCTTGTGGGCGAGTTCTTGCGCCCACCCAGCCACGCTGGTCATTGCTGGCGCTGACGCAGCGCGCGTAACTATCACAGCCGTCAAGGCGCGGTCGTTGGGCCACAGACGCGAGGCCACATCTAGCGGATTGGCGCGACGATACGAGGCTAGCGTTCGCACCGTCAGCAGACGACGGCACAAGTTGCCTTCAGGAATATTCAGAGGTGGCAACGCCTCAGCGACTTTGCGGAACGGCTGGTTCATTGAGTCACCTATGCGATGAGAGTATCTAGGTCAATTTCCTTGACGCGCGGCACGACCGACACTGAGCACGCCATGGCCAGCGCGACGAGACCGTCTATGCGCCCAGTGCTGCGTGACTTGTCGAGCTTGCGCGCCCCAGTCGGGTCTCGCGTCACAACCGCATTAGCGGCGCACATTGAGAGGACTGGGTTGCCGCCATGACGCAGGCGGCCTTGCACTATGATGCGCTCGAGAATGTCGACCGCCGGACCCATGTCCTTGTAGCCTTGCCCGTGAGGAATGAGCGGAACGTCGCATTGCTCTTCCTCGAGCTGACGCTTGAAATCGTTGATACGCCATCGGTCGAACGCCAACCCTGCAATACGCGTCGTGGCATGGATTGACACCACTTTCTTCGCGATGGTGCGCGGGTCAGTCGCAACGCCGGCAGCAATGACAAGACCCTGACGTTCCCACGCGTCATAGGGCACGTTATCGACTCGAGATCGCTCGCGAATGTTGCCTGGGACCCAAAAATAAGGCACGCAGTGGAATATCCCATCTGCGTCCTGATACAAGATAACGAGGGCCGAGAGGTCGCGCGTCGCTCCGAGGTCGAGGCCCGCGTAGACGCGAGACCCAGGCGGAATGATCGGCTTCGCGGCCCCAAGGACCCAGTCTGACCGATTGATGAACCGCGCTTCGGCTGCAACGCGCTGATTGAGAATTAGATTGCGGAACGACGACTCCTGGCTGGGCAACCGCTGCGCCTGCGCTGCGAGGCGCTTGACGTCTTCGAGGCTACGAAAATCCCCGAGGGCCGGATTAGCCTTCTTCCACGTCGCCAGGACCCAAGGATCATCGTCTTCGTCGGCCGCGTACATCGTCAAATGAAACGCCGTGTCTTTGATCTCGCCCGCGTTGACGCGTTTGCCATAGTCGATCAGTTGCGACATCGGGGCCGTGTCGTCAGCGGCCTGCGTCGAGATAACGAGCAGCAGTGGATTTGACCGCGCGCCCATCGCGGTGTCCATCGCGTCGTACAAGTCGCGGTTCTGCGCCTGGCCTAGCTCATCGTAAACGACCAGACTCGGATTAAGACCCATCTTGGTGGACGCCTCGGCGCTGACCGCTTGATAGATCGTCTCGGTCTCGAGGTCTTCGATCTTGCGATGGAAGCGGCCAATGTTCGAGCGCAGATGCAGATACTTGTGCCGGCGCACCATCGCCGACATCTCGCTAAAGACTTTGCTCGCCTGGAAGCGGTCGTTGGCGCACGAGTAGACTTCCCCACGCTCCTCAGCCTCAGGCCCAAGTAGATGACACAATGCGAGGGCTGCGGCGAGCTGCGTCTTGCCATTCTTGCGGCCCATTGTGAGGATCGCTGTGCGTATCGGACGCGTGCCCTCTGCATCCTCAGCATAAACATCGCGGATGAACTGCTTCTGGAAAGGGCGCAAGGTGAGCTTGTCGCCCGCCTTTGTCCCTGAACTGATGGTGAGGTCTTCGCAGAATGCAATGACCCGGTTGGCGCGCGTCATCCTCGGATGCTGCCACGGCTGCTCACGCGTCTTGTAGCGAGCGCGCTGCTCGAGGGTAATCTCTACGCCAGTACCGCGAAGACCCATCAATCACCTAAAGAAAAAAAGGAGCGAGGCCGCAGGGAGGTGCGAAGAGGTGCGGCAAGAAACCTCATACCTCGCTCCCGCTGCGCCCGGTCCTCTGGAGAAAGGAGCGGCCAATGCGACCGACACGCGGGGCAGCAATCCTACGTCGCGCAGCACGATGAAGCCGCTGCGCCTCAGAACTACCAAAAAAAGGCATCCACATCGATGCCATCTTCCGGACGTTGCGACACAAGGCACAAGTCATGGTATCAGTCGGCTAACTATATCGATCTGACGCTTAGGCTCATATCTTGGACGAATTGGACTGACCTGCTTGCCGTTTGCCGGGTGGTTGGGATCAACCGGCCATCCATCGAGACCGATGGTCGTATCGTACCCACGTCTTTCTTGCCGTTGCTTCTTGCCGTCATGATGTTGCGCACATAACGACTGCAGCTCACCGAACCAGAAGAGCTGCTCGTCTCCCTTGTGCGGAACGACATGATCGGCAATCGTCGCCGGGATATGCTCGTTTTCCAAGAGACAAAATGCGCAGAGAGGATTTGTCTTGATCTGGTGCCGCGCAATGCGTCTCCACTTGCGCGTATTGTAGAGATGCTTGAATGGCCGCTCGGGCCTTTTGGGCTTGGGGAAGGGCATTGCTGCCAATTTGAATTTTGCAGAATTTATACCAGGAAAGTGATCGTTGTCAACGGCACCTTCACCAGGATTTCGCGCAACTCGTCGACCGGGCAAATAAGCCGGTCATTCATGAGTTCGTGCAACACGTCCAGGCGTTGACGCCCCAGCGACTTCACCAGCCGGTGATACGCGTCGCCGCGCATTTTTGGCATCCCGGCATTGGCGCCTTGCACGCGCTCGCCGTAGACGATCGCCTTGGGACCGAGGTCATGCGTGTACTGAAGAAATGAGAAGTAGCGAGCGAGATCGTCATAAGTAATCAGCCCACGCAGGTACAAGACACCCGCGAGGAATGACGACATCGAGCTGAGGCTCTGTCGCTCGGTGACCCCGAAGTGTCGTCGGCGTTGGTCGCGGACTTCCCGATGGTCGTCAAAGCGCCGTAAAGGCCTCAGTTTGCCTTTGGCATTGCGAAAGCCCTGAACCCTTGGCCGACCTGCCCTCACGTAAAGCTGAGCTCCTAATCGCTGCTGGAGGGCATTGTAACATGAATGGTCGGTCGATCAATGGCGGGAGGACCGTACATTGAGGGGTCAATTCAGCCCTCCCGCCGAGGCGCGCTGGGATCAGCAGCGGCCTCATGGACGCCGCTTGAGGTCAGCGTCCAATACGCGTCGCAATGAGACGACCGTCGGGCGCGTAGATTTTAGTCTCAGTGCCATATGTCGTCGCTGATCCTGCGGACTTGCCGTCGGGCGTATAGAAGCGCACCGTTGGGGCGTCGCGTTGCGTTTGACCATGCGCCAACGAGATCATGATCACCAAAATAATTGCGGCAGTCAGCAGCTTGGTCATGGGTGCCTCTGGAAGTTGGCGCAGCCTTTGCGCGTACCCGCGTCGTAGACTGCATTGTACTGGCCCTTGAGGTTCGCCAGCTGCGCCGCATTGCCTTTGTCGCCTTGCACGAGGAACGCCGCCGGCCAGAATAAGACGACCGCAACGCCCGTGGCAACAGCGTCCTTGGTCGCCTGGCTGTCTTGCTGGCCTGACACGACGTTGACTTGCTGCACCAGACGCGCCGCTTCATCGGCGAGTTGCGCGCAGCTCAAGCTCGAATACGTCATGGGCGACACGTATGCCGGGGCCACGTCAGTCGCTCGTGAGGCGCAGCCCGCCAGCATCAAGGCCAGAACGATTGCTGTTCCTCTCATGCGATTGACTCCACGGTGATCTTGATCTTCTTGGGCGCGCCGTTCGGGTAGCCTTCCTTTTGGATGTACAGCGATCTGATCACTGCATCCTCAGCGCCCTTGAACAAGTGAGTGCCTTTCGTGTCGCGACTGAGCGCGAGCTCAAGCGTGATAGTCTCTTTCGTCTTAGCCATTTACATTCTCCGCCAGACTCGTTTGAAACCCATGGCGCGTCCGGCTGCTTCAACCGTTGGGTTCTGAGGACGCTTCGTCTCGCCGAAGAACCAGCCGCGCATACACGACGCGGTAGGCCCACCTGCCTCTTCGATCTGACTGAGCATGTTGTAATTGACACGCCTGCCGAAATGTGTCTCGGCGAGGGTGCGCAGTTCATCGATCACCAAGTCCTTGTCCTTGAAGACGTAGGACTTGTAGATCATCGTGCGTCGGCCTGAGCCGTTTTTCTTGTCCATGTCACTTACCCAAGACGACGCGGTACATTTGCTTCTGACCGGCGCCGGCTCCCTTGCGCAGGATGCCCTCTTGCTTCGCCATCTTGAGCAGATAGCTGTAAGCGGTCGGGGCTTTGCCCACGCTGGTCAAGAAGTTTTGCATGAAGGCGGCGTTGACCTCAGTCGTCTTCGTCTTCTTCAGATGCGCGACGAACATGGCGACAGTGTTGCCATTCGTCGTCTGCACGAGGCGCCCGCCTTCAATAGCATCGTTGACCACAGGCGTTATCTTCGGCGACCCAATAGAAATCCCCGTCAATGCGCGCAGGACATTGGCGAGGTGCTTGTCGTCGCAGAAGAGTTCAATCCTCATAGTTCCCATTTAGTTTCTCCATTGGACGTTGACGTTAAGACATCATATCCACTCGTATGCATATAGCAACAACAAAAATTTGGACAAAAAAATCCCGTGCTTAGACAAACGCCTAAGCACGGGATCAAACTAGAAGAGCCGAACGTTCAGAAGCCCATTCGTGCTGCAACGCTCGACGAAGGCAGGCGTGAAGCATTTCTCGCAGAGCAAACCCGCCTTAACGACCACGTCGCGCTTGATGACTGCTGCAACGCGGCAGCCGCAGGACGTGCGACTACGAGTGTGAGGCTCCTTGCCTTCGTAGCGGGTGACCAACGCCGTATGCAGCTGGTCACCAGTACGCGTGCGAACAACGTCGAAGCTAAAGTCCATCTGCCTTCTCCAGGTTATCGACGTAGATGCCATCGGTGATCCAACCTGTGTCGTTCCACACGACGCGGGCGCGATAGTCGCTGCTGATACGTTCGAGGCGTCCGATATGCCGCGGGTCGGCGATGTCGTAGACCTGATCGCCGATCCGCAGCTTCGTGGTCGTGTATGAGCGCTTCATCACACAAGCCCCATGCGCGCTGCGCACTCAGGGCCGATGCCTGAGCGGATGGACTCGGGGACGGTCAGCTTGCGACCGCACTTGCCGCAATGCCCTTCGTGCCAGATTTCCATCACGCTGCCCGGGTTCCTGCCCGACTGCAACTGCTCCCACACCCATTTGAATGCCTGGGCCGATGGCGCCTTCGCCGACACGCGAACCTTCTCGCGCTTGCCGAAGAAGAACACGCCGCGACGCAGAAAGCCGAAATATTGGTAGCTGCTCTCATTGTCCGACCCGTTGAGCAATGCGACGAAACGCATGTCACTCGACACGTCGATCTTGCCTTCGTCGTCGCGCGGGGCGGATATGCGATACGTGAAACGCGTTCCGGTCTTGCACGACTTGAATGTGACCGTGGCCTTGCCCGCCTGCATGTAGCGCAGTGCGTCGGTCGCGGTCGCGAGTAGGTGTGGGTGCACGTCGCCCGTCTCCTCAACTGCCTCGGCCGGCTCAGCGGCGTCAGCGGGGACGACGCTCACTTTGGCGTCAGCATTGAACAGATCGCTCAGCGGATCATCGAACTTCGCCGTGATCGGCGCTGGGGCCGGGCGGCGTTTGTTGAACTTGACTCTCATTTTCGTTCTCCAGTTTGTTTACTTTTGGCGTTGGTCGTAGGCGCGCAGCAATTGCTCACGTCGCTCGTTGTCGATCTTCTGAAGCTCGAGCGCAACTGCAATGCCAAGTTCAGATAGACATTTGTGCGACATCAAATCACCGAGATGTGCCGCGTCTTCACGATGGCATTCAGCGGAAATCTCGAATGGCTTGGGCGGTTCATGCTTGAGCGTCAATCCCTGCCCAACGAGGCCGAGCACGACGAAGACTGCAGCGCAGAAAACAAGAAAGCGGGTGTTCATATTCCTTCTCCAGTTAGCTGGATCGCGCCGCTGACGAGGTCGTCGTCGTACTCGATGTTCTCCATGACGGTTTGCGCCGTTTGGACGAGTTCCGCAGGGATGCGGAACGTCAGCGGGTATTCGGCGCCCAACTTGCTCGCCGTCGCTTCGACGAGCGCGGTCAGTTTGTCGCCGGGTTCGCCGTCGTCCCGCGCGTTCTCCAACATGCCTTCACACCAAGCGTGAAAGGTGCTGTGGGCGTCGTCGTTCAAGAGCGTCAGGGTGGTGTTCATTTGTCGTTCCTTTGTTCGTGTTTCATCGACAATGGAAATATAGGCGTTTGGATATGATTTTGCAATGGAAATCGCTTGGAAATCCCTAAAAATCCTCATGGGTTTGTTCTCTTAATGTCCACATTTCCCGAATTGAGACATTGAGACATTTTCTCCATATCCATATCTCATTGAAAAGATACGGAAAAATGGACATGGAAATCACGATTT
>Ga0318511_10000204_pt1 | contig 11559 bp, 11 predicted proteins | sample GRESIP171b2f18_FD_203681 | JGI IMG/M metagenome (GOLD analysis project Ga0318511, IMG submission 203681) | Tropical soil microbial communities from Luquillo Experimental Forest, Puerto Rico - GRE.SIPMG.171b2f18 | ecosystem: Environmental > Terrestrial > Soil > Tropical forest > Bulk soil... | reverse complement strand
AGGCTCCGCGGAACCTCCCCCCGCCCCGCGTCGATGACTCCCCCGCGCAGGTCCATGAAGCGGAGGCCGATCATCTGCTCGTCGGACGCCTCGAGCAGGTCGCTCTTGATCTCGGCGTCCCGGACCGCCCCCGGCCGATCGGCGCCCCTCGCGAGGGCGCGCGAGGCGCGGACCACCTGGTTCTCGAGGTTCTCCATGTGAATGCGGAGGCCGCCGGCGATCGTGCCCGCGAGCAGATGCTGGAACTCCTGCTGCGAGGTCTTGAGCGCCTCTTTGTTGTTCCCGATCAGCCCCCAGGCCGCCAAGCACAACGGGACCAGCGCGATGAAGCTGAAGGCGGCGAGCAGGACGTAGACCAACCGCACCCGCGGCGTGTAGGGGGCTTGCTGCGGATCCGGCTCGACGATCTGCGGCGACGGGGCCACGCGGACACCTCGAAATATCGCGGCGGAATATAGGGTCCGGGGCCCGCGCGAGCCACGCGGGGACATGGGCCCCGCGGGGGCCCACCTGGTAGACTCCCGCTCCGTTGAGTCTTGAAACCGTTCGGCCGGAACGGCCCCCGTCGCCCCCTATGCGCCTCGTCTACAACACCGCGCTGCTGCCGCTTGGCGCCGCGGCGGTCGTGTGGGGAGCCTGGCCGCGGACATCGGCGACCGCCCGGCTCGAGCGGGACCAGCGCCTCGGCCGTCGCCTGCCGTCCGTCCCGTCCGGGGCGGTCTGGCTCCACGGCGCCTCCGTCGGCGAGGCGCGCCTGGTCGCATCGATCGCCAGAGCCTGGCGCTCCCGCGCGCCGCGGCTTCCTCTCGTCGTCTCGGCGGTCACCCCGGCCGGACGCGCGGTGCTCCCCGCCCCACCGGACGCCGACGCTTCGTTCTTCTTGCCCCTGGATTTCGCGGCGGTGCAGCGGCGCGCGTTCGACGCGATCCGCCCCACGCTCGTCGTTCTGCTCGAGACCGAGCTCTGGCCGAACCTCCTCTGGGAAGGGCAGCAGCGCGGGATTCCGGTCGCTCTCGTCAACGCGCGCCTGGCACCGGAGCGATGGCGCCGTTACCGCCGCCTCCGATCGCTCTACGGCCCGCTCGTCCGCTCGCTCGCGGCGGTGCTCTGCGCGTCCGCCACGGAGGCCGAGCGGTTCGCGGGCTTGGGCGCCCTACCTGCGCGCTTGAGCGTCACGGGGAATCTCAAGTACGACCTGCCGGCTCCGGACACCGATGCCGGGACGCTCTCCGCCCGCTTCGGCCTCGACCCGGGCCGGAGCGTCGTCGTCGCGGGATCGACCGGCGCCGGAGAGGACACGATCGTCCTCGACGCGCTCGTCGCAGCGCGGCGGGAGATCGCGGACCTCTTCCTGGTGCTCGCGCCGAGGCACCTGGAGCGCGCGGCGGAAGCCGCGTCGGACGCCACGCGGCGCGGGCTCCGCGTCCACCGGCTCTCCTCCGGGGCCGACCGGGACGCCGGCGGCGCCGACGTGCTCGTGGCCGACCGGATCGGAGAGCTCTCCGGGCTGTATGCCCTCGGCGCGGGCTCGTTCGTCGGCGGAAGCCTCGTCCCCGTCGGCGGGCACAACCTCCTCGAGCCGATCGCGGCCGGGTCTCCCCCGCTGTTCGGGCCCCACACCGGGCACGTCGCGGAGATCGCGGAGGCGCTCCTCGCCGCCGGCGCCGCGGAGCGCGTCGGCGACGGCGGAGCGCTCGCCCGGGCGTGGATCCGGCTCGCGCGCGAGCCGGACGAGCGCGCGAAGCGCGTGCGCGCCGGGCGGAAGTTTCTCGACGCGAACCGCGGCGCCCTCGACCGGACGCTCTCGGCGCTTTCCGCGCTCCTCGATCCCGCGCCGCGGGGGCGGGCCGCGGTCTCGCCTTGAGCGGCTCCCTCTCCGGGCCCGCGACGGCGCTGCTGGCGCTGCCTGCCGCGGTTTACGGCGCCGCCGTGCGGATCCGAAACGCGTGGTTCGACCGCGCGAACGCGCCCCGTGCGGCGGCGTTGCCGGTGATCTCGGTCGGAAACCTCGCGGTCGGGGGCACCGGAAAAACCCCCCTCGTCGCCTGGATCGCCGCGCGGCTGCTCGCGGCGGGGCAAAGGCCCGCGATCGTCAGCCGCGGGTATCGCGGAACCGCCGGCTCCGGGCCGCTGCTGGTGTCGACGGGATCGGGGCCTCGCGTCGACGCCCGCGCCTGTGGCGACGAGCCGTTCCTGCTCGCGCGACGGCTTCCGGGCGTCGTCGTCATCGTCGGTGCCGACCGCATCGAGGGCGTGCGCGCGGCCGCGGCGGCCGGCGCGACGGTGGCGGTCCTCGACGACGCCTTCCAGCACCGGCGCATCGCGCGGAACCTCGACCTCGTCGTCCTGGACGCCCGCGCGCCGTTCGGCAACGGCCGCCTCTTGCCCGCGGGGATCCTGCGGGAGCCTCCCGCCTCCCTCGCGCGCGCGGACCTCGTGGTCCTGACGCGCCTCGACGCCGACGACCGCGCCGACTCCTCGGTGGCCGCGGTGCGCGCGGCCGGCTTTTCGGGGCCGGTCGTCCGCGCGGGGCATCGCCTGGCCGGCTTCTTCGACGAAGGAGGGCGCCCCGCCGGGACGCCCGCGGAGGCGTTCGGGTTCTGCGGCATCGGGGACCCGGAGCTGTTCCGCTCCGACCTGGCGCGCGCGGCGGTGCGTCTTTCCGGGTTCGAGTCGTTCCCCGATCACCACGCCTACACCCGCGCGACCTGGGAGCGCCTCGTCGCCCGGGCGGGAAGCGTGCCGCTGGTCACGACCGAGAAGGACCTCGCGCGCCTGGCCGCCCTCGCCGGCCGCGCGGACGCGCCGCACGGGTTGCTCGCCCTCCGCATCGAGGCGGCCGTCTGGGACGAGGCCGCCCTGCTCGAGGCTCTCGGGCTGGGGACCGCCCGCGTGCCGCACGGGTCCCCATGACGCGCGCGCGGCAGTGGTCCGAGGCGGCGCTTGCGGTGACCGCGATCGGTCTCGCTCGCGTCGTCCCGCGCCGCGTCCTTCACGGCTTCGGGAGGCTCGTTGGAGCGGCGCTCGGGAGGGTCGACGCGCGGCACACGGGGATCGCGCGCGACAACCTGCATCGCGCGCTCGGGGGCGGGCTCGAGGACGCCGCGCGGGAGCGCATCCTGCGCGCATGCTGGAGGCACTTCGGCGGGATCACGCTCGACGCGCTGGCCTTCCGCGACGTCGCCCGCGAGGCGGCGGCGGGGCGCCTCGTGCTCCGCGGCGAGGAGCACGTCAGCAAGGCCTACGCGGCGGGCAAGGGCGTCTTGTTCGTCTCGGCGCACTTCGGCGATTGGGAAGCGGGTGCGCTGCTCCTTGGGCATCTGGGCTACGAGCTGTCGGTCGTCGCGCGCCCGCTCGACAACCCTCTTCTCGACCGGATGCTCGATCGCCTCCGCCGCCGCACGGGCAACGGCGTGTTCCCGAAGCGCCGGGCCGTGCGGGAGATCCTCAAGGCGATGGGTCGGGGGGGCGGGGTCGCGATCCTGATCGACCAGGACGCCCGCGGCGACGGCCTGTTCGTGCCGTTCTTCGGCCGGCCCGCCTCGACGACGCCCACGGCCGCGCTCGTGGCGCTGCGCACCGGCGCCGCCCTGATCCCCATGGCCGCCCGCGTGGAGCCCGACGGTACAATCGCCGTGTGCGCGGAGGCCGCGATCGCGCTCGAGCCGACCGACGATCGGGACGGGGACGTGCGGCGCCTCACCGCCGCGTGCACGGCGATCGTGGAGGGGTGGGTCCGCCGCGATCCGGAACAGTGGCTCTGGATGCACCGGAGATGGAAAACGACGCCCCCGGACGCGGATGCCGGTGCGGCCTAGACAGCGGAGACCGACGGGGATGGGACGCCGTGCGATCATCATGGACCGGGACGGAACCGTCTGCGAGGAGGTCGGGTACGTCAACCACGTCGACCGGGTCCGCCTCCTCCCCCGGAGCGCCGCCGCGATCCGCCGGGCGAACGAGGCGGGGCTGCAGACGATCGTGGCCACGAACCAGGCCGGCGTGGCGCGCGGGTACTTCACGGAGGACCTCATCGAGGAGGCTCACGACCGGCTGCGCGCGCTCCTCGCCGCGGAAGGCGCCCGCCTCGACGGCATCTATTACTGCCCGCACCATCCCGACACCGGCCCCCCCGGGTATCGGAAATCGTGCGACTGCCGGAAGCCGCGACCGGGGATGCTCCTGCGGGCCCGCGAGGAGATGGGGGTCGATCTCGCCGCCTCGTACATGATCGGCGACAGCGTGCGCGACATCGAGGCCGGGCGGGCCGCGGGAACGGCGACGGTGCTCGTTCTGACCGGGTACGGAAAGGGGGAGCTCGCGTACAAGTCGCAGGGGTGGACCGTGCGCCCCGACCACGTCGCGGAGGATCTCCTGGACGCGGTCGACTGGATCCTCGCGCGCGAGGCGGAGCGCCGGTGAGCGCCGCGCCCAGCCCCGCCGACCGGCTCGAGGAGATCGTCTCGCGCTTTGCCGGGCAGCCCGTCGCGGTCTTGGGCGATATCGTCTGCGACGAGTTCGTCTACGGCGACATCGCGCGGATCTCCCGCGAGGCGCCGGTGCTCATCCTCGAGGAGGGGCGCATCGACGTCGTGCCGGGAGGCGCCGGCAACGCGGTCGCGAACCTGCGCGCGCTCGGGGCGGCGCCGCGTCCCGTCGGGATCGTCGGAGACGACGCCGCCGGGGCGAGGATCCTCGCGGCGCTTCGGGGCTCCGGCATCGACGTCTCGGGGATCCGGCGCGAGCCGGGCTACGGCACGCCGACCAAGAGCCGGATTCTCGCCGGCGGCGTGCACACTCGCCGGCAGCAGATCGTCCGGATCGACCGGGGCGCCCGGCACGGCGACCTGTCGCGCGCGACCGTCGCGCGGATCGCCGCACGGCTCGCGCGGGCGGTGCGGGGGGCCGCCGGCCTCCTCGTCGCCGACTACGGGTACGGCGCCGCGACGCCCGCCCTGGCGCGCGCCGTGGCCGAATCCCGGACGGTCTTCGTCGACTCGCGCGCGCGGATCGCGCGATCCGCGGGATCGCGGCCTCGACGCCGAACCAGGAGGAGCTCGAGCGCGCCTGCGACGTACCCCCGGGAGCCGGGGCACGCGCGCTCGGGGCCGCGGCGGCCCGCCTGCGCGCGACGACGCGCGCGCAAGCGGTCCTGGTGACGCGAGGGGCGCGCGGAATGCTCCTGCTCGAGCGCGGGCGCAAAGCGGCGTCCCTCCCGGCGTTCGGCTCGGGCGAGGTGGCCGACGTCACCGGCGCCGGCGACACCGTGATCGCGACGTTCGCGCTGGCGCGGGTGTCCGGGGCGACCTACCTCGAGGCGGCGACGCTCGCCAACGTGGCGGCGGGGCTCGTCGTGATGAAGTACGGCACGGCGACGGTCACCCCCCGGGAGATCGTGCGGGCCCTGCGCGAGGGCCCGGCCGCGTGAGCGCCGCGGAGAAGGTCGTCGCGCGCGACGCGCTGCTCCGGCGGCTGGCACCCCTGCGTCAGGCCGGGCGCACGGTGGCCCTCGCCAACGGGCTGTTCGACCTGCTGCACGTCGGGCACCTGCGCTACCTCGAGGACGCGGCGAAGGAGGCCGATCTGCTCGTCGTCGCCGTCAACGCCGACACCTCGGCGCGGGCCCTCAAGGGACCCGGCCGCCCGATCGTTCCGGAGGGGGAGCGGGCCGAGCTGATCGCCGGGTTCGGCTGCGTCGCGCTCGTCACGATCTTCGACGAGCAAAGCGTCGAGGCGCTGCTGCGCTCGCTTCGCCCGGACGTGCACTGCAAGGGCACCGACTACACCGCCGAGACGGTGCCGGAGCGCGCGGTGGCCCGGGCCCTCGGGATCCGGGTGGCGATCGTCGGCGATCCCAAGTCCCACGCCACGCGCGACCTGGTGGCGCGCATCCGGACTCAGACCGCGGAGTAGATCTCCTGCAAGCTGGTGACGGTCATCCGGCCGCGCTTCAACGACCGGATCGCCTCGATCAAGGCGTGCCCCGCGGACAGGGTCGTGATCAACGGGATGCCCCGCTGCGTCGCCGTCGTCCGGAGCGACTTCTCGTCGAAGTACGACGCCCGCCCCAGGGGCGTGTTGATCACGAGCTGGATCGCGTCGCTCTTCATCAGGTCGACCGCGTTGGGCCGCCCCTCGAGGACCTTGTACACGTGGTCGCACGGGAGGCCGTGCCCACGCAGGAACGCGGCGGTCCCACCGGTGGCCACGAGGCCGAACCCCAGCTCTACCAAGGCCTTCGCGAGCGGAAGGAGCTGCGGCTTGTCGCGATCGTTGACGGTGAGGAACGCGGTCCCGGACAGCGGTAGCTTCATCCCCGCCGCGAACGAGGCCTTCGCGAACGCCGACCCGAAACCGTCGCCCACGCCCATCACCTCGCCGGTCGAGCGCATCTCGGGGCCGAGGACCGGGTCCTCGCCGGGGAACTTGACGAACGGGAAGACCGACTGCTTGACGAACTGGCCGCGCACCCTGGGCTCCTGGGTGAGTCCGAGATCCTTCAGGCTGCGCCCCACGAGCACCTTCGTGGCGAGGCTCGCGAGCGGGATCCCGGTCGCCTTCGCCACGAACGGAACGGTCCGGCTCGCGCGCGGGTTGACCTCGAGCACGTAGACCGTGCCGTCCTTGATGGCGTACTGGACGTTCATGAGACCACGGACCGACAGCGCGCGCGCCAGGCGGTGCGTGTAGTCGCGAAGCACGTCGAGACGGGCCACGACCTCCGAATGCTTCGGCGGGAGGACGCACGAGGAGTCCCCGGAATGGATCCCGGCCTCCTCGATGTGCTGCATGATCCCGGCCACGACGACGGTCTCCCCGTCGGCGAGGGCGTCGACGTCGACCTCGAACGCGTCCTCGAGGAAGCGGTCGAGGAGCACCGGATGCTCCGGCGACGCCTCCACCGCGCGCCGCATCGTCTCGGCGAGACGGTCCTCGTCGTGGGTGACGAACATCGCGCGGCCGCCGAGGACGTAGGACGGGCGCACCAGCAGGGGATAACCGATGCGCCGCCCGATCTCGCGCGCCTCCTCGAGCGATCGCGCGGTGCCCCAGGCCGGCGCCGGGATCGACAGCTCCGCGAGGAGGCCGCCGAATCGCATCCGGTCCTCCGCCAGGTCGATCGAGTCGGGCGAGGTGCCCAGAATCGGAACGCCGCGCGCCTGGAGGGGCAGAGCGAGGCCGAGGGGCGTCTGCCCCCCGAACTGCACGATCACTCCCTCGGGCTTCTCGACGTCGACGATCCGGAGCACGTCCTCGAGCGTGAGCGGCTCGAAGTAGAGGCGGTCCGAGGTGTCGTAATCGGTCGAGACGGTCTCCGGATTGCAGTTGACCATGATGCTCTCGATCCCTTCCTCGCGAAGGGCGAACGAGGCATGGCAACAGCAGTAGTCGAACTCGATCCCCTGCCCGATCCGGTTCGGCCCGCCCCCGAGGATCATGACCTTCCGCCGCGACGTCGGCTCGCTCTCGTCCTCGCTCTCGTACGTCGAGTACAGGTACGGGGTCTTCGCGTCGAACTCGGCCGCGCAGGTATCGATGCGCTTGTAGACCGCGTCGCACCCCAGGGCCTTCCGGCGCGTCCGGACCTCGTCGTCCGTCGCGCGCAACAGGTAGGCGAGCTGCCGGTCGCCGAACCCGAACCGCTTGGCCTTCTCGAGCAGCGCGGCCGGCACCGTGGACAGGTCGAACCCGCGGAGGTGCCCCTCGACCTCGACGATCTCCATGATCTGGCCCAGGAACCACGGGTCGATCCGGGTCATCTCGGCGAGGGTCTCGACGGACATCCCCGACTGGAGCGCGTGCCGGATGTAGAAGATCCGCTCCCAGTTCGGGGTGATCAGCTTCTCCGCGAGGCGTGCGGGGTCCACGCGGTCCTTGCCGTCCGCGCCGAGCCCGTACCGGCCGACCTCGAGCGAACGGACCGCCTTCTGGAACGCCTCCTTGAACGTCCTCCCGATCGCCATCGCCTCGCCGACGGACTTCATCTGGGTGCCGAGCGTCGGGCTCGTCGCCGGGAACTTCTCGAACGCCCACCGCGGGATCTTGACCACGACGTAGTCGAGCGTCGGCTCGAACGACGACGGGGTCGACTTCGTGATGTCGTTCGGGATCTCGTCGAGGGTGTACCCCACCGCGAGCTTCGCGGCGATCTTGGCGATCGGGAATCCGGTCGCCTTGGAGGCGAGCGCGGACGAGCGCGACACGCGCGGATTCATCTCGATGACGACCCGGCGTCCGGTCGCGGGGTCGACGGCGAACTGGATGTTCGAGCCCCCGGTCTCGACGCCGACCTCGCGAATGACGCGGATCGCCGCGTCGCGCATGGCCTGGTATTCCTTGTCGGTGAGCGTCATCGCCGGGGCGACGGTGATCGAGTCCCCCGTGTGGACCCCCATCGCGTCGAAGTTCTCGATCGAGCAGATGATGACGACGTTGTCGTTCAGGTCGCGCATCACCTCGAGCTCGTACTCCTTCCAGCCGAGGACCGACTCCTCGATGAGCACCTGGCGCGTCGGGCTGGCGTCGAGCCCCGCCTCGACGATCTCCTCGAACTCCTCGCGGTTGTAGGCGATGCCGCCGCCGGTCCCGCCGAGGGTGAACGACGGCCGGATGATCGCCGGGAAGCCCACCGCGTCGAGGAGCGCGAACGCCTCCTCGACCGTGCGCACCGTCCCGCTCTTCGGTGTTGCGAGGCCGATCCGGGCCATCGCGTCCTTGAACGCCAGCCGGTCCTCGGCCACCTGGATCGACCGCAGGTTCGCCCCGATCAGCTCGACCCCGTGGCGCGCCAGCGCTCCCGACTCGCCGAGGGCGACCGTGAGGTTGAGGGCGGTCTGGCCTCCGACCGTCGGGAGCAGCGCGTCGGGGCGCTCCCGCTCGAGAACGCGCTCGAGGATCTCCGGGAGGAGCGGCTCGACGTAGGTGCGGTCCGCCGTCTGCGGATCGGTCATGATCGTGGCCGGGTTCGAGTTGACGAGGACGACCTGGTAGCCCTCCTCGCGGAGCGCCTTGCACGCCTGCGTCCCGGAGTAGTCGAACTCGCAGGCCTGGCCGATGACGATCGGCCCCGATCCGATGACCAGGATCTTCTTCAGGTCGGTGCGCTTCGGCACGGGGATCTCGCTCCAAGGGCGGCTGCCGCCGCGGGCAAAAAAAGAGGGAGCCCGGAGCTCCCTCTCATGGTCTCACGAAGACGCTCCGGTCACGATCCCGAGCCTCCGACCTTGCGCGTGGTGCCGGTCGCCTTGGCCTTCCCCTTCGACTCGGTCTTCGGCCGGGCGGCCGCCTTTCCGCGCGCTGCCTTCTTGGCGGCGTCGTCCTTGTCCTTCGGGGGCTTGGCCTTCTTGTCGGCCTTGGCCTTCGGCTCGCCCTTCCCCGCCCCCTTCTCCCCGGCGCCCTTGTCGGCCGGCGCCGCCGGAGCCTTGGCCTGGAGCTCCGCGCCGACGAGCTCGATGAACGCCATCTCCGCGGCATCGCCCCGGCGGGGGCCCAGCTTGATGATCCGGGTGTATCCGCCCGGTCGTTGCGCGTAGCGCGAGGAGAGCGTGTCGAACATCTTCGATACCACGCCGGAATCGTGGATGTCCCGGAGGACGAGCCGGCGCGCGTGGAGCGTCTCTCGCTTGGACATCGTGATCAGGCGCTCGGCGAACGGCCGGAGCTCCTTCGCCTTCATCAGCGTCGTCCGGATCCTCTCGCGGCGGAACAGCTCCGTCGAGAGGTTCCGCAGCGTGGCCAGGCGGTGGGCCGACGTCCGGCCGAGCTTTCTCCCCGAAACCCGGTGCTTCATCGCGTCTCTCCGCCCGGCGCTAGGTGCGGGCCTTCAGCTTTCGCGCGTCGATGTTCATGCCGAGCGACAGCCCCATCTCGGCCAGGATGTCCTTGATCTCGTTCAGGGACTTCCGGCCGAAGTTCTTGGTCTTGAGCATCTCGCTCTCGGTCTTGGTGACGAGGTCGTAGATCGACTTGATGTTGGCGTTCTTCAGGCAGTTATACGACCGGACGGACAGCTCGAGCTCGTCGACCGACCGGTTGAGCTGGTCGAGCACCCGCTCGTCCTCGGTCGTCGGGAAGTCCATGACCTCCTCGCTCGACTCCTCGAAATTGATGAAGATCGCCATCTGGTCCTTGAGGATCTTGGCGGCGTAGGCCACCGCGTCCTGCGGCGTGATCGCACCGTTGGTCCAGACCTCGAGCGTGAGCTTGTCGTAGTCCGTGCGCTGCCCGAGGCGCGCGTCCTCGACGATGTAGTTGACCTTGCGCACCGGCGAGTGGATCGAGTCGACGGGGATGAACCCGAGGCCCAGGTCCTCGTCGAAGTTGCGATCCGCGGAGACGTAGCCGCGGCCCTGCCTGAGGCGCATCTCCATCGTGATCTTGCCCTCCTCCGACAGGGTGGCGATCGGCGCCTCCTTGTCGAGGATCTCGACGTTCGCGCTCGCCTGGACGTCCTTCGCGCGCACCGTCTTGGGTCCGACCCCGTGGATCATCAGGGTCTCGGGGTGATCGCTGTGCGACCGGAACGCGATCTGCTTGAGGTTGAGGATAATGTCGGTCGTGTCCTCGACGACGCCCGGGACCGACGAGAACTCGTGAAGCACCCCGTCGATCTTGATCGCCGTCACCGCGGCGCCCTCGATGGACGACAGCAGGATGCGCCGGAGCGCGTTCCCGATCGTCGTCCCGAATCCGCGCTCGAACGGCTGCGCGGAGAATCGCCCGAACGTCGGCGTGAGCGTCGCCTTCTCCACTTCCAGGCGCTTCGGCTTTTGGAATCCCTTCCAGAGCATTCCGAACCTCCCACCGGGGGCTTCGCCCCCGAGCGACGGATCCGACTACTTCGAGTACAGCTCGACGATCAGCTGCTCCTGGATCGGCAGCTGGATGTCCTCGCGGCTGGGGAGCTGTTTCACCGTTCCCTGGAACCGGTCGGCGTCCAGGTCGAGCCAGCCGGGCACGCCGCGTCCCTTCGCGGTGTCGAGGCTGATCTTGATCCCCTCGTGCTTGCGCGACTCGTCCTTGAGGGAGACGACGTCGCCGGCCTTCACCAGGAACGCCGGGATGTCGACCTTCCGCCCGTTCACCCGGATGTGGCCGTGCGCGACGAGCTGGCGCGCGGCCGACCGGGAGAACGCGAAGCCGAGCCGGTAGACGACGTTGTCGAGCCGGCTCTCGAGCATCTGCAGCAGGTTCGAGCCGGTGATGCCCTTTCTGCGCGCGGCGCTCGCGAAGTAGTTGCGGAACTGGCGCTCGAGCACCCCGTACATCCGCTTCACCTTCTGCTTCTCGCGCAGCTGGATGCCGTAGCCCTGCACCTTGCTCCGCCGGCGCCCGTGCTGGCCGGGGGCGTACCCGCGGCGCTCGAACGCGCACTTCTCCTTGAAGCACCGGTCGCCCTTGAGGAAGAGCTTCATCCCCTCCCGGCGACACAGCCTGCAAACCGCTCCGGTCGTTCGTGCCACGGCCCGTTCCTCCTACCCTGCCGTCAAACGCGGCGCCGCTTGGGAGGGCGGCATCCGTTGTGCGGAATCGGCGTTACGTCCTTGATCGACTTGACGT
>Ga0318511_10000168_pt1 | contig 12180 bp, 12 predicted proteins | sample GRESIP171b2f18_FD_203681 | JGI IMG/M metagenome (GOLD analysis project Ga0318511, IMG submission 203681) | Tropical soil microbial communities from Luquillo Experimental Forest, Puerto Rico - GRE.SIPMG.171b2f18 | ecosystem: Environmental > Terrestrial > Soil > Tropical forest > Bulk soil... | reverse complement strand
GCTCGTGCGCATCCACAACGAAGTCGAGCAAATGTTCTTCCCCAAGAGAGAGCGCGACCCCCACAACACGTCGCGGCAATGACGTGGCGACCATCGGACGATCCGTTCGAACGGCAGGTCGTTATGGCCGGCTTTGGCTGCGATCAACCAGGACCATCGCTCGCCTAGTATCTGCTCCGATCGCTTTTTCAACGTCAAGCAAGAGCGGGCGGTCGCGCGCGCTCTTCGCGCTCGCCTGCCTCGCGTTCCCAGCCGCGCCCGCCGCCGCCATTGTCGGGGGTGCGCCCTTCGCCGATCTGGCGATTGCGCGGCACGTCGTGCTTATCGTGGGTGAACACAATCTATGCACCGGCGTGGCGATCGCGCCCGATCTCGTGCTTACGGCCGCACACTGCGTGCTGAGCAACGGCAAATATCGACTGCTGGCGTTCGAAGGCCGCCGACCCGTGGTCAAGGACGTTGCAAGCGTCGCTCCCCATCCGCAGTTCTCGCCGCGCGCCGATGCCCCCGACCTGGCCCTCGTCAAGCTTGCACCGCCAGCGCCAAATCTCGCGCCGGCCCCCTTCAGCGGGCGGCGGGCGCCGCCTCTGGTCGGCGACCGCTTCATCGTCGCGGGCTTCGGTGTCGGGGTGCAAGGCGACCGCAAGACCGCGGGCAAGCTGCGCGCGGTCACGCTGGTCGCGACCGATCGCCCAAGCTCGCAGCAACTCAGCCTGATCGATCCCAAGAAACTCGGCGAAACCGCCGGCTTCGGCGTCTGCAACGGCGACTCCGGCGGCCCGGTGTTCGACGAGCGGGACCGTGCGCTGGTCGGGATCGTGAGCTGGTCGGGGCGCACCGACGGCGAACCCGTGTGTGGTTTCGTCACCGGCGTCATTCCGCTCGCGCGCTACCATTACTGGATCCTGGAGACGGCAGCGAGACTGGGGTCGCCCCTGGAGCCATGATCCGGATCGCGATCGTTGTCATCTGCACCTGCGCGCTCGCGTCGTCGCTGTCAGCCCTAGTGGGCGGGGCACCGCCGACGAGCGAGGGCGCCGGACGCGCGGTCGTCATGCTGACCGGCTCGCATGGCACGTTCTGCTCGGGCGTCGCGCTTGCGCGCGATCTCGTGCTCACGGCGGCGCATTGCGTGCTGCCGGGCGCCGACTACAAGCTGGTCGAATTCGATGCCGGGCGGCAGCCCGCGCTCAAAGATCTCGCGCTTATCGCGCGACATCCCGACTTCGACGTCAATGCGGTGCTGCGCCATCGCGTCACGGCGGACGTCGCGCTGATCAAACTCGCCGCCCCGCTGAAAGTCGTCCCCGCGCTGCTGGCGCCGGCAGGCGGCTCGGTTGCCGCCGGCGACCGCTTCGTGGTGGCCGGCTACGGCGTCGCCGCGCACGGCGACGGCAAGACCGGCGGCACGGTGCGCGCCGCGACGCTTGTCGCCACCGGCCAGCCCGGCAGTTTGCAAATCAGGCTCGCCGACCCCGCCACCAAAGGCGAGCGCGCCGGACTCGGCGCTTGTACGGGCGATTCCGGCGCGCCGGTCTATCGCGACGTCGGCGGCGCGCTGGCGGTGATCGGCGTCGTGAGCTGGTCGACCGGCCCGGCTTTGAGCGAAGGCTGCGGCGGGCTCACCGGCGTCACGCCGCTTGCGCGCTACCGGGCGTGGATGGTGGAGCAAGCGGGAAAAATGGGCTCGCCGCTGTCGCCCTAACTCGAAGCTCGCGGGCTGAGGTAGGTCATCCGCACGAACCCGCAGGTGGCATGCGGCTCGAGCTTCAGCAGGGGGCGAATCTCGTCGGCGGTGAGCTCATTGGCCATCCGCGCATCCTTCGGTCATTCACGCGGAAGCTGGTTTCGAGAACGGTGACGGATGCGGTTGCGCTCGGCCCGCCTCCACGTCGACCGTTGCTTCTTCGCCGCTCCCGCGGCTGCGCCGGCCGTCCGCATCGGGCCGCCCCGCGCCACTTCGTGCTCAAGGCCGATCACGTCGCAGTCGATGCAAACAAGGGCCGCCGTGCCATCGGCCAGCTTGACCGGCTCCATCTCGACCATGCAGAAGCGGCAACACCAAAGTCTCGCCATCGGAGTTCCATCTGATTCGCGGATGCACAATGATGAATCCGCGGCACGAAAGGAGCAACCGCCGGCACCAACAGCTAAAGCGTGCGCCGTTGCGAGCCACCCGCTCCGTTGTGGCCGCATGAAATTCAGGGCATAACCTGCTTTCCGGCCCCCCTTTTTAATCAACCCGGCAGATTCCCATGCCCCGCACCATCCGTCTCCAAAGCGACAGCAATGCCCACGACCGTCCCTGGCGGGTGGCGGTCGAGCAAGGCTTCTTCGCCGAGGAAGGCCTCGACGTCGTCTATCACGAGGACAATCCCAAGGGCGCCGAGGGCCGCGTGAAGGACTTCACCCATCGTTGGAAGGAGACGCAGCTTCAGCAAGGTGCGCTCGAAGTCTATCCAGTATGCGAATGGGGCGCGATCGAGCGCGTGCAGCGGCTGGGCCGAGGCAAGATCATCGGGCTCGACGCCACAGTGCGCACCGGCGCGATCATGGTGAGGAAGGATTCGCGCGTTCACACCCTTGCCGATTTGCGCAACATGCCGATCGCGGTCACCTGGCATGCGGGCACCTTCTATGCCGCGATCGAAGCCATGGAAGCGGCCGGCGTCGCGTTCGACGAGATCAAGCTCGAACACGCGGCCGACCGGCTGGACGCCTTGCTCAGCGGTCGGAACGAAGCGGCCGCGCTGATGGAGCCGCTGGTGAGCCGCGCGCTCGAGGCCGGCTGCCGCAAGATCGCCGATCTGCGCTGGCGCGGCGGCATCGTCGCTGGGGAGGACGTTGACGAAGAGACCGCCGGGAAACTGCGGCGCGCGCTCAACCGCGCGATCGAATGGCTACGCCAGAATGAGGACCGCTCGCGGGCGGAGCTCTTGCGCGACTTGAAGCCCGAGCTGCGCAAAGACGGCCTTCTCCCCGAACTGACGGGCGTCAAGCCCTATCAGTCGACCGAGTTCAAGGCCAAGGTCGATTGGATGTTGGAGCGCGGATTTTTGCACGAGGCGCCCAGCTTCGAGGATACCGTACGCACCAAGTAGCGTCGTTTGCCGCTCGTTCCACGTTCGCGCAGAACGCGAGAAAGCTTCTACTCCGCCGGCGCGGGCGGCGCTTCCGGCGCGACCGCCGGCGCGCTGGTCGCCGGTCCCCGCAGCGGACGCTCTTCCATGAGCAGCACCGCGGCAAGCGCCGCAAGCAAGAAAATATCCGCCGCGACGAATACGAACCGGAACACGGCGGCCATGTCGATACCGGCCGCACCTGCGGTCTCGACCAAAAGCTCCACGCCAGTGCCGCGCTCGGGCATGGCGCCGAGGCCGGCGAGCAGGATCGCACCCATGATCGCGACCGCGAGAGTGCTCGCAAGCGCACGGAAGAAATTCATGGCGCCGGTTGCGGTTCCGACTTGATGCGCCGGCACGGCATTCTGGATCGAGACGGTTGCGACCGGATAGACGGTGCCAGCGCCGAAGCCGATGAGCGTGAGCACGATGATCACGCCGTAGAGCGGTATGGCAGGTCGGACGCAAAGCACGGTGAGGCTCGCGATCGCAATGATCGCGCCGACGATCGCTGATATCTTGTAGCGGCGCAGATGCATCATCGAGCGTCCCGACACCATCGACCCCGGGGTCGTCATCACAACGATCGGGATGAGCGCGAGGCCGGCTTCGGTGGCGGACAGCTTGTGCACGACCTGGAAATAGAGCGGCATGTAGACGGTGAGCCCCAGCACCGCACCGAGCATCCATGAGGTCGCGGCCGTGCCAGCGCGCATCACCGGATTGCGCAGCACGGTGAGTGGCAGAAACGGTTCGGGGGCCAGCCTGAGCCACCACACGAAGCCAAGACTCAGCGCCAGCGAAGCCAGCACGAGGACAAAGATCGTCGACGATATCCATGGCACGCGAGTGCCGCCCGAGGTGAGCGCAATGAGCAACAGGGTCGCCGCCGCGATCATGAGCGCCGCGCCGACGATGTCGAGCTGGTGCGGCCGCTCGTGGCGCGGCAGCCGCTTCATCGCGTGATACGTGAGCAGCGCCGCGATGAGCCCAAAGGGCACGTTGAGCCAGAAGATGACGGACCAATGCAGATACTCGGCGAGGATTCCGCCGAGGGCAGGTCCGGCGACGCCGGCCACGATCCACGACGTGCCCATATAGGCCTGGTAGCGGCCGCGCTCGCGCGGCGTGATCATGTCGGCGATGGTGGTTTGGGTCAGCGGCACGATGCCGCCACCGCCGATCCCTTGCAGCGTGCGGCCGGCGATCAACAGCGCCATGTCGGGCGCCGCGGCGGATACCACCGAACCCGCGAGGAACAGGCCGATCGCCAGCAGCATCATGGCGCGGCGGCCATGGATGTCGGAGAGCTTGCCGTAGAGCGGCGATACCACGGTCGACGACAGCAGATAAGCGATGATGACCCAGGAGAGGTTCTCGAAGTCGCCGAAGTCGCGTCCGATTGTGGGCAAGGCGGTCGCGACGATGGTCTGATTGAGCGCCGAGAGGAACATGCCCAGCATCAGGCCATAGAAGATCTTGCGCACGTCAGCCTTGGTCAGCGGTGCGTGCGGATTGGAAGGCTTGAGCGAAGGCTTGGGCTCGGCTTTGGCAGGCTTGTTCGATTTTGGGCTCGAAGATGTCATTCGGATCAAAATTTAAGTCAGTGGACCGCTCCGCATCCCCGGCCGGCATTGGCTCATATCGCGCTCCGGCGCGGTGAAGGCAACGGGCTCAGGCACAGAGCAGGTATGACATCGCCGCCCGTGCGCTTTGCGCCGCTGGCAACGCGGCCAAGTTGGCAGCGGCACAACACCCGGCGTGCCATCGCGTCATTCCCCCGCCGTCGCCGGCCGCGAGGAGCCACGCAGCGCCCGCTCCTCGAGCGCGAGAATGCAGGAGAGCGCGACCACGAGGCAGAGAATGGCGGCGGCGAAGACCCATCGAAAGGCCTCGGCCGCGTCGGTTCCCGCCAGCACCGCACCCGCCGACATCCCGCGCATCACCGGCGCGCCCGCGAGCACGATCGCACCGAAGGCGGAGACGATGAAGGTCGAGCCGAGAGCACGAAAGAAATTCATCGTGCCGGTTGCGACGCCGAGCTGGTGGAGCGCGACCGCATTCTGCACCACCACAACCGTGAATGGGAATGTCGGGCCCAATCCGAGCCCCACGAGCGCGATCAGCCCGAGCGCGGCGGCGGGCGAAAATCCAGTCGGTGCGATTGCGAGTGGAACGAGCGCCGCCACCGACAGCAGGAGGCCGACGAGCGGCACCCGCTTATAATGGACGAAGCGCACGAGCAGCCGGCCGCCGACAACCGACGTGAGCGTGGCGGCGCCTTGCAGCGCAATGATCGTCCAAGCCGATTCGCTCACCGAGAGCCCAAGCGCAAGCTGGCCATAAAGCGGCAGCACGATAGTCAGCGCTATGACCACGCCGACGGCGAAGAAGGCGGCTGCCGTGCCGACGCGCATGGCGCCGTCGCGCAGCACCGACAGCGGAATGAACGGCTCTTTCGCAGTTATCACGCGCCATGCAAACAAGGTCCATAGCGTCAGAGAGGCGACGAAGAGGGCAAGGATCTGCGGCGAGGCCCAGCCATAGCGCCGACCGCCCCACGTCAATGCGAGCAGCAGCGCGACCGCGGCGCCCACCATCAGCACAGCGCCCAGCAGGTCGAGTTCGTGCCGACGGTCGTGGCGCGGCAGGCGCTGCAATACGTTGTGGGTGAGCAGAAAGGCCAGGCCGCAGAGCGGCAGATTGAACCAGAAAATCCAAGACCAATGGAGATGCTCGGCAATGAAGCCGCCGAGGATCGGTCCGCCCACGGTCGATACGATGAAAGTCGAGGAGGTGTAGGCCTGATAGCGCGGGCGATCGCGCGGCGAGGCCACGTCGCCGATGATGGTCTGCACCAGCGGCATCAGACCGCCGCCGCCCAGCCCCTGCAGGGCGCGGCCGAGAATGAGCGTCAGCATGGAGGGCGCCAGCGCGCAGGCGAGCGAGCCAGCGGCGTAGATGCCGATGGCGATCAGCATCATGGCGCGGCGGCCGTGAATGTCGGAGAGCTTGCCGTAGAGCGGCGTCGCCGCGGTCGCGCACAGAAGATTGGCGGTGACGACCCACGACATGTTGTCGACATCGCCCAAGCTCGCGGCGATGGTCGGCAGCGCGGTCGCAACCATCACCTGATCGAGCGCTGCGAGCAGCATGGTGAGGAGCACGCCCACGACGATACGGCGCGCCGCGGCGTGGTCGACATAGTCCGACGGGGGCGTGAGTGGATCGCGCATCGTCTCGCCTGGCGCCGGCCCGGGCGGCGAGGCGCGGCGCATCTAGGCGGGGAATGGACGTGAGGGCAAGACGGCGGGTCGCGAAGGCGCCATGCACCGATGCGGGCATGCCGCAGTTGGTCGCAGCGCTGGGGCGGCGCGCAATCGCCAGCAATGACCGGCACGACTCGGCATGGCATGCGATGTCGGTGTGACGCGCGTCGAAATGGCCGATCTCGATCGCGCGCAACTGATCGTCGCGATCGCCGCACTTGTGCGAGGCGCACACCATGCGGTCCTCGAGATCGGCGTCCGCGACCTCATCCTCGCACGCGCCGACGCGCCCGCGCACCGAGATCCCGGCCTGATGCACGGTCTCGGGGTCGCCCGAAACGAGCGGGTGCCACCAGTAGAGATCGCGTCCGTCGGCCAAAAGGCGATAGGCGCAACTCGGCGGCAACCATACGATTCGGTCTATATTTCTGGGGGTTAGCCGAACGCAATCCTTCACCTTCGCGGTTCGGTTGGGATAGTCGCGGCAACGGCACGTGTTGCTGTCAAGCAGTCGACAGCCGACGTCGGTAAAATAGGTGCGCGCGGAGTCATCGGCATCCTCGAGCTTGACCAGACAGCACCGCCCGCAGCCGTCGCACAGGCTTTCCCATTCCGAATTCGTCATTTGTGCCAATGACTTACGGCGCCAAAAGGGAGTGTCGTCAGCGCTCATGAGGCAGCGCCTCACCGCAGGCTCGCCGCGCCGGCGGAGGGATCGGCATCCACGCCAGCATCGCTTGAGTGTTTGCGTTCATCTTTTGACCATCTCGCCATAGTTTGGAACCCCTGGATCGGTTAAGACTTGCGGTAACGGCTGGGCGGCTGCGTCCTGCCGGGGTGATGCTTCGACCCTGAGGGAACCTTTGCGCAACCCCTTCCAAGGCGACAATTGGGTGAGCTGGAAGATATGGCTGCGGCGCTTCCTGCTCGATCTCGACGCGCGCATCGACTTCGGGATGTACCAGGCCAAGACCTGGGGGCGCGAGCTTTACGAGCGCTTCACCGTGTTCATGGACCGCTTCCATGTCGCTGGCTGGCGGCGCTGGTGCTTCGTCGAGCCAATGTCGGAGGGTCTCACCTTGGGCAGCGGCGGCCTGTTGGTCCTGCTGGCGCTCGCGATCCCTGCCTTCCGTGAAACCTCCGACGACGATTGGCTGAAGAAGTCCGAGCTCGCCGTCACCTTCCTCGACCGCTACGGCAATGAAGTGGGCTCGCGCGGCATCCGCCACAATGACGCAATCCCGCTCGACCAATTCCCCGACCACCTGATCAAGGCGACGCTCGCCACCGAGGACCGGCGGTTCTACGAGCACTTCGGCATCGACTTTCCCGGCTTGTTCCGCGCGATGCTCATGAACGCGCGCGCCGGCGGCGTGGTGCAGGGCGGTTCCTCCATCAGCCAGCAATTGGCCAAGAACTTGTTCCTGACGAACGAGCGCACCATCGAGCGCAAGGTCAAGGAAGCGTTCCTCGCGCTGTGGCTCGAAGTGCGGCTGCCGAAGAACGAGATTCTCAAACTCTATCTCGACCGCGCCTATCTCGGCGGCGGCACCTTCGGCGTCGACGCGGCGGCACAGTATTATTTCAACAAGTCCGCGCGCGACGTGAACCTCGCCGAGGCAGCGATGCTCGCCGGCCTATTCAAGGCGCCGTCGAGATTCGCGCCGCATATCAATCTGCCGGCGGCGCGCGCCCGCGCCAACGTCGTCCTCGACAATTTGGTCGAGGCCGGATTCATGACCGAGGGCCAAGTGTTTGGCGCCCGCCGCAATCCCGCGATGGCGGTCGACCGGCGCGACGAACGCTCGCCCAATTATTACCTCGACTGGGCGTTCGACGAGATGAAGAAGCTGGCCGACACCTTGCCCAAGTCGGTGCACGAGCGCGTGTTCGTGGTGCGTCTCGCGCTCGACGTCGACCTGCAGAAGCGCTCCGAACAAGCGATCGAAAACTCGCTGCGGCAGTACGGGCGCGAGTACAAGGCCAAACAAGGCGCCGCGGTGCTGATGGACATCGACGGCGCGGTGCGCGCCATGGTCGGCGGACGCGACTACAGCGAGAGCCAGTTCAACCGCGCGACCGACGCCATGCGCCAACCCGGTTCTTCGTTCAAGCCATATGTGTATGCGACCGCGCTGATGAACGGATTCAAGCCCACCTCGATCGTGGTGGACTCTCCGGTCTGCATCGGCAATTGGTGCCCGAAAAACTACGGCGGCGGCCATGCCGGGTCGATGACGCTCACGCAGGCGATCACCCGCTCCATCAACGTCATCCCGGTGAAGCTCTCGATCGCGCTCGGCAAGGGCAATCCGAAGATCGGCCGCGCCATGATCCGGGAGACCGCGCGCAAGGCCGGCATCCGCACGCCGCTTCCCGACACGCCCTCGATGCCGATCGGCGCCGACGAAGTGACCGTGCTCGATCACACCGGCGGCTACTCCATGTTCCCCAATCTGGGGAAGGCGATGGCGCCGCACGCTGTGCTCGAAGTGCGCAGCGGCGCCGGCGAGCTCATCTGGCGCTGGGACCGCGACGGCAAGAAACCGGTGCAGGTGATCACGCCGCAGGTCGCCATGGATATGAACATGATGATGAGCAAGGTGGTGGAGGAAGGCACCGCCAGGCGTGCGATTCTCGACGGCATCAGGTCCGCGGGCAAGACCGGCACCACCAATGCCTACCGCGACGCCTGGTTCGTGGGCTTCACCGGCAATATGATCTGCGGCGTCTGGTTCGGTAATGACGACTACACCGTCATGCATCAGATGACCGGCGGCTCGCTTCCGGCAATGACTTGGCACGAGATCATGGCCTATGCCCACCAAGGGATCGAGCTCAAACCCATTCCCGGGCTCGGCCCGCAAGCGCCGTCGGCCCGCCCAGTCGTCGCCGAAGGCAAAAAGGATAACGAAGCACCGCCCAGTCGCGCGGCATCGCTTCTCACCAAGCGCGGGGCCGATGCGCTGGTCCGCGTCGAGCGCCTGATGGACGATGCCACGCGCGCGCTCGTGACCCGCGGCGAGCCGACGAAATCTTCGGACAACGCGACACCGCGGCCTCAAGGGACTGTCGCATCCGCGTCTGACCGACAGCCGGGTCAGACCCGCGGCGATTGAGGCCGGCAGGCGACCTTTGCTAAACCCGTCGCTCTGACCGCCACCCTATTGGACCAAACGTGCGCTTGCTCTTCGGAACCGTGTTTGCACTCGTGATCGCGGCCGCGATCGGCCTTGGCATGACCTGGATCGCGTTGACGCGGGGCAGCGCCTATGGCGGCGTTACCATCGGGGCGTGGACCGGATGGCCGAAGAACGGGACGTCCGGCATCGATCCCTATGCGCGCGCGATGGTCGCGCGCACCGGCGAACTGCCGGTCGGGTCGGGCGACGGGGTCGCATTCTATGCAAGCACCGACGATGCGGGGCAACCGCTGGACGGCCGCTGCGACGTGCTGTTGAGCGGGACCACTCCGCAAGCCCGGTTTTGGACCATCACCTTGTACGACCCCGAAGGTCGACTCGTAGCCAATTCGGCGCAGCGACAAGGCTTCACCAGCCAGGAAATCATCCGCAACGCGGACGGCAGCTTCGACATCATGGTTGGCCCGCGCGCGCGGCCGGGCAATTGGCTCCCAACCGGCGGCGTGGAGAAGTATCTCCTGGTTCTGCGGCTCTACGATACCCCGATCGGCATGGCGGCGCGCACCGGATCGGAGGCGCCGATGCCTGCGATCACCAGGAGGGCTTGCCTGTGATCCGGTTGGCGCTATGGCTCTTGGGCGCGCTTTTGCTTGCAGGGATCGTGCACCTGGCGACGGTCCTACTGCTCCCCCGCATGGCAACCCAGGATGCCTATGCGCGCGTGTCCGCGATCGCTCCAATCAACGCCGTCACTCCCGTTCCCAGTCCGACGCCGGAGAAGGCAGTCCTGCCATTCATGGACCCGGCGTTCCAAGTATCCGTGTGTCGCTACGATCTGTCGCGAGGTCCGTTGAAATTCTCCGTGCCGATCAGCCAGGCGTATACGTCGGTATCGTTCTATACCCGCTCCGATATCGCCTATTACGCCATCAACGATCGGGCGGCAGGACGGCGGGTCATCGAGCTTGATCTCATGACCGCGGCCCAACGCGCGGAATTGCCGGAGAACGAAGAGATCACCGCTGCGGATCGATTGATCGTGGCCTCGCCGACGACCACCGGCTTGATCATGATCAGGGCGCTCGCGCCCGAAGCGGGATGGATCCCGGCGGTGCGAAGTGCGCTCGCGGCGGCGCAATGCCGCCCTCAGTGAGCGCATCTAGCGAACGCTTGGCCCAAACTTACGATCGGTTCGCACGACGACGGCGACGGCGACGCGGAGCGCTCGCTTCGGGCTCGAGGTCCCCGGTCGGCGTATCGGCGTATCGTTCGATTCGGATGACCGGAAGGATGATGATGGCCGCCGATTCGGACTTGTCCGCGATCGACCTTGGCCCCCGCGCGCTACGCTGCGCCGCCTGAAAATGGATCACCGTACCCATATCGTTGCCCCCGTCCCCTGACGGCCGGAGCCGCAACGCGGCTCCTGCGCGATTTGAGGCGGGCAAGGTTAACGGTCTGCTAACGCGCAGCCCCTAAGCTATTTCAAATTCAAAGTGTTGCAGCAAAGGCGCAGTGACCATAATGAAGGCTCTCGCGGCATTCGCTGGGCTCGAGGGCCTATTCGATCTCGCTGAGGGGAATGGGGTCGACATGTGCGCGACCCTGTTGCGAGTACTGACCGATCTCTACCTGCAGCGGCCGATTCACACGCCGGAAGACGAACACTACTACACCGAACTGGCATTGCGCCTCATCGAGGCGACCGGCGTTTCGGAACGGGCGGCGCTTGCCGCGCGGCTTGCATCCTATCCATCAGCCCCCAAGCCCGTGCTCGAGCGCTTGGCGCGCGATGTCCTCGAAGTCGCCGGTCCGGTCCTCGAGCATTCGCGGTGCCCGAGGTCGGCCGAGCTCAAGACGGCCGCTGCCGAAACGCGCGGCGGCGCTCATGCCGAGACTGCTGCGACACGACCCGGCAGTGCTCCGCAAAGCGTGCGTGTGGTCGAGGCTTGCGAGCTATCGGAGCTGTTCTACGCAGCAAAAGCGCCAGAACGTCGACTGATCCTGATCAATCTCGACTACGCAGCGCTCATCCCATCGCAGCCCCTCCCCGCCATGCAACGAACCGATGTCTGGCGGCTGGAATCGGCCGCGCTGGAGCACAATGCCGAGACGCTCATCGGCGAGCTCGAACGCATGCTCGCCGTCTCGCGGGCGCAAGCGCGCCGGATCGTCAATGACGAGCTCGGCGAGCCGATCGTCGTCGCCGCCAAGGCCATGGGCCTGCCGGCCGAGGTATTGCAGCGCGTACTGCTGTTCTGGAGTCCCTGGGCCGGGCAGCCGGTCGATCGCATTTGTGAACTTGCCGATCTCTACGACGAGATCAGCACGGATGCGGCGCGTCGGCTGATTGCCATCTGGCGCGAGGACGAGCGGGCCGAGGACGAGCCAATCCAGCAAGAGCCGGTCGCCTGGCGGAGAGCGGCGGAAAATGCGCGGCGCGCTCTGTCCGAGGTGTCGCACCGTCGCGACCTTGCGCACGACGCAGGCGTGCGCAGTGGCGAAGGATGAGAGCGTCGCCAGGCCGGCGCGGCTCAGGCGACGATTTGATCGAGAAAATGGCGCCCGGCGCGGTCCTCGACCTCGAGGATCCACGCGTCGGGGTCGAAGCGGAGTTCCCGCGCGAGGCGTTCCTCGATCTTGGCC
>Ga0318511_10000165_pt1 | contig 12259 bp, 13 predicted proteins | sample GRESIP171b2f18_FD_203681 | JGI IMG/M metagenome (GOLD analysis project Ga0318511, IMG submission 203681) | Tropical soil microbial communities from Luquillo Experimental Forest, Puerto Rico - GRE.SIPMG.171b2f18 | ecosystem: Environmental > Terrestrial > Soil > Tropical forest > Bulk soil... | reverse complement strand
CAATTTCACGCGAGCGGCCGGGCGCTGCGGCGTCTCCCAGCCCTCGCTGACCAACGCCATCATAGCATTGGAGCGCGAGCTGGGCGGCGCGCTTTTTCAACGCAAGCCCCTGATCGCCCTCACCGCGCTCGGCCGCGCCATACAGCCTTATCTCGACCGGATCGCTCAAAACGCAGCGCATGCGCGCGAGGCCGCGCAGGCGCTGGCCGATGTGCCGCCGGCGAATTCGGAGCCTGCGCCGCGCGAGGAGATCGCCGGGAGCCCGTTATGCCCATCGAGCTGATCGTGGCCGCGCCGGTCATCGCCTATGCCGTGAGCGTGGCGCTCGCTTTCGGCCATCTGCTCGTGTCGCAACCGCCTCTGCGCGCGGCCTATGTCGGCGGCCGTGATCGAAGGATGATCCGTCATCCCACAACGGCGTAGAGCGCCGCTCTCGCGCATCGCGCGATCGCTTCACCCTTGTGCAATGGCATAAGGCGTTCCTACAATCCGCCGGCAAGTGAGCGCGCGCTTCGAGAGCGCCGGCGGAGGAACCACATGCGGCGCTTGGGTCGGGCCGTGGCGTGCGCATTTTGTCTCGTCGTCCTCGCAGCGCAGGCGCCGGCGCAGACCTATCCCTCCAAGCCAGTCAGAATCATCGTGCCCTACGCGCCCGGCGGTTTGACCGACGTGGTTGCGCGTCTTTATTCCGAGCAGTTGCGACAGAGCCTCGGCCGCGGCGTGTTCGTGGAAAACAAGCCCGGCGCGTCGGGCATCATCGCGATCGAGGAGATGGCCCGCGCCCGGCCGGACGGCCACACCCTGATGATCGGCAACATCTCCACCAATGCGTTGACGCCGGTCGTGCTCGCAAAAAAGATGAAAATCGACTACGAGCGGGACGTCGAGATCGTCACCCCGCTGGCGGACGTCCCGGTCTTCTTTCTCGCGACCACGACGAACTTTTCCCCCACGACCTTCGCCGACTTTGTCGCCTACGCCCGCGAACACCCGGGCAAGGTCCGTTACGGCAGCGCCGGCGTCGGCAGCTATCAGCAGATCAATACCGAAATCCTCGCCAAACGCGCGGGTCTCGATCTCGTGCACATTCCGTTCAAGGGCGGCGGCGCCGAGATCCTCCGCGATCTCGGCAACGGCGATATCCACGTGTCGTGGTTCAACATCACCAACCCGGTCGGAATGATGAAAGCAGGTCGCGTGCGCGCGCTCGCCATTGCTGCCGAGCAGCGGCTCGCACAGCATGCCGATGTTCCCACGCTGGCCGAGGTCGGTTTCCCCGGCATGCGCGCCGCGCAATGGGTGGCCGCTTTCGCGCCGTCGGCGGTGCCGGCCGACATCGTCGAGACGCTGCGCCAGGCCTTCGTCGCCGCGATGAGCGTGCCCGAGATGGAGGCGGCCTTCGCGCGCGGCGGAATGGTCGTCCCGCGGCGGTCCGCGCTCGCGGATGCCAAGGGCTGGCTGCGGGACGAAATGGCGAGCTGGAGGCGCGATGTGGAGGACACCGGCATCGTCGTGGAGGAATGAGCTTGAAGATCGGCATCCTGCCGGGCGACGACATCGGTCTCGAAGTCGTTCCGGAATGCATCAAGGTGATGAAGGCAGCCGCCGCGCGCGAGCGGCTCGACATCGACTGGCGAGCGCTGCCGATCGGCAAGCGCGGGCACGAGCAGCACGGCAATACCCTTCCGGCGGTGACCGAGCAGACGTTGCGCGAGCTCGACGGCTGGGTGATGGGACCGATCGGGCACGCCGCCTATCCGCGCGGGGATGCCACCTGGGTGATGCCGCCGGTGCGCAAGAAGTTTGACCTGTTCGCGGCGGTGCGCCCGGCGCTGTCGCACGCCGCGATTCCATCGATTCACGAGAGCGTGGACATCGTATTCCTGCGCGAGCTCACCGAGGGAATGCTCTATTCCGAAACGGTCGTCGCCGGCTTGCCGGAGTTCCGGCCCAACGACGACATCACGGTCGCCATGCGCGTGATCACGCGCAAAGGATCGAACCGCGTCGCGCGCGAAGCCTTCGAGATCGCCCGCACCCGCGAACGCAAGAAGGTCACGGCCGCGCACAAGGAGCCGGTCTATCGGCTCGCGTGCGGCATGTTCGCCGAGGAATGCCGCAAGGTCGCGCGCGAGTATCCGGACGTGACGTTCGAGGAGATGATGATCGACTCGATCTCGATGAAGCTCGTCACGGCGCCGCAGCAGTTCGACGTGGTGGTGACGACCAACCAGTTCGGCGACATCCTGACCGATATCGGCGCGGGCCTGGTGGGCGGGCTGGGCTTGGCGCCCGGCCTGTGCGTCGGCGAACGGCAGGCGATGGCGCAAGCAACCCATGGCTCGGCGCCCGACATCGCCGGCCGCAACATCGCCAACCCCTACGCCATGATCATGTCGGGCCAGATGCTGCTCGCCTGGCTCGGCCGCAAGCGCAACGCGCCGAAGGCGAGCGCCGCCGCCGAACGTATCCAGGCGGCGGTCAAGACGGTGATCGCCGGACGCAAGCACCTGACCCGCGACCTCGGCGGGCAAGCAAGCACCACGGACATGGGAGACGCCATCGCCGCGGCCGTGCAAGGATAGCTGCGACAAGCCGCGCCGGAGCAACCGGCGCTACATCGGGAGGACGACCATGCGCATTCATCTCGCCAAGCTCGCCGCGATGCTCGCGCTCGCAACCGCCTTGCCGGGGGCGGCTGGCGCGCAAGCACCGGTCCAGAGCTGGCCGCAGCGGTCGATCAAGATGATCGTGCCGTTCCCGGCGGGAGGCGGCACCGACTTCATCGCGCGCCTTGCCGCCAAGCACCTCTCCGAGCGGTTGGGCCAGCAGGTGTTCGTCGAGAACCGCGCCGGCGCCAACGGCGCCATCGGCCTGCAGGCGCTGATGCAATCCGATCCCGACGGCTACACGATCTCGGCCTGCTCCGACACGCCGCTGGTGGTCAACCCATCGCTCTACGAGAAGCTTCCCTACGCGCCGCTGCGCGACTTCGTCCCGGTGGCCACCATGGTGCGGTTTCCGGGAATGCTGGCCGTGCACCCGTCGGTGCCCGCGCGTTCGGTGTCGGAGCTGATCGCGCTGGCGAAGTCTAAGCCCGCGGCGCTGGCCTACGCCTCCGCCGGGGTCGGCAACTTCAGCCATCTGGCGATGGAGCTGTTTTCCCAGGCCACCGGCGTGAAGCTTTTGCACGTGCCGTACAAAGGCACGGGGCCCGCATCGCTCGCGCTCATCGGCGGCGAAGTGCAAATGGGATTCAACAACGTTCAGACGCTGCTGCAGACCGTTCAAGCGGGCCAATTGGTGGCGCTGGCGGTTGCCGAACCCAAGCGCATGCCGGCGCTCCCCGACGTGCCGGCGGTCGCCGAAACGGTGCCGGGATTCGAAATGGCGCCGTGGGTCGGCATCGTGGCGCCGGCGCGGACGCCGAAGGAGATCGTGGAGCGGCTGTCCAAGGAGACGCTCGCGATCATGCATGATCCGCAGGTCGTCAAGCAGCTCACCGAGCAGCAGGTCACGCCATTTGCGCTCGGCCCCGATCGGTTCGGCGAGCTCATCAGCAAGGATCTGGAGAAATGGGCGGGCGTGATCAAGACCGCGGGTATCAAGGGCGAGTGAGGTCGTATCCGGCCTTGTTAGCTTTCGGAGTAGCCACATGTACGACCTTCGTTTGAGTCCGGAGCAGTTGCAAATCCGCGACACGGTCCGCGATTTCGTCGCAGGCGCGATCAAGCCGCTCGCGCTCAAGCCGGAGCGCCTGGAGGCGCGCGCGCGGCCGCTGCTGGTTGAGGCGCTCGACCAGGCCTCGCAGATGGGGCTGCGCACGCTCACGCTGTCCGAGGAGCAAGGCGGCGCCGGCGCCGACAACCTCACCTGCTGCATCGTCACCGAGGAGCTCGCCGTTGGCGATCCCGACGTCGCCGCCGTGCTGGCGCAGACGTCGACGCTCGCGCAGGCGCTGTTCGACCGGGTGATGACGGCGGAGCAACGTGCGCGCTTCTTGCCGGCGTTCCTTGCGGAGCAGCGCTATCACCTCGCGCTCGCCGAGCACGAGGCGGATCGCGACGCGGCGCTCGGCATCAATTATCACCGACCGCAGGCGAGCCACGCGCCTTTCAAGACCGCGGCGGTGCACGCGGGCGATGGCTGGGTCGTCAACGGCGGCAAGGACGCCGTCGTCGGTGCATCGCTAGCGGCGCTGTTCGTCGTGCAGGCGAGCATCGGCGAAGGTGGTGTCGCCACGCTGCTGGTGCCGCGCGATACGCCCGGCCTCACCGTGATCGAGACCGAGGCGGCCATCCGCTCGCGCCACGGCGCTTGCGGCGCATTGGCATTCGACAACTGCCGCGTGCCCGCGGAGAATGTTCTCGGCGCGGACAGCCCGCTCGCTGCCGAGGCGGGACGCCACATCCCGCAGGCCCAGGCGCTCAATCTCGGAATCGGCCGCGCCGCCTATGAGGCGGCGCTCGACTACGCGCAGCTGCGCACCCAGGGCGGGCGCCGCATCATCGAGCATCAGGCGATCGGATCAAAGCTCGCCGAGATCGCGATACGGCTCGAAGTCGCGCGCGCCGCCATTTGGCAGGCGGCCTGGGCATCGGACCACCCGGACGCGTTCGCCGATCGCAGCCTTCCCGACCTGCCGCTGACCACCATCGCCGCCGTGTTCGCGTCGGAGGCGATCTACCGCGCCGCCAAGGACGCGGCGGAATGCTTCGGCGCCATGGGCGTGATGCGGGACATGCCGTTGCAGCAATACGTGCACGACGCGCTCGTCTGCCTGCATTCCGGCGACGGCAACACCGATGCCAAGCTGCGCATCGCCGAGGCGCTGGCGCGCTATCGCCGGCCGGCGAACGCCGCGCCGCTCGCGGCCGAATGAACCGAGGGCCAACCCCATGGACTTTACCCTGAGCAACGAGCAGCGCTCCTGGCAGATGACGGCGCGCAAATTCGCGGAAGAGGAAATCCGCCCGATCTCGCTCGAGCGCGACGAGATCGCCGATCCGCGCGAGACGTTCGACTGGGAGATCATCAAGAAAGGCTCCAAGCTCGGCTTTCGCACCATGGCCGTTCCCAAGGAATGGGGCGGCCAGGGCACCGATTTCGTGACCCAAGCGCTGGTCATGGCGGAACTCGCCAAGGCCGACAGCGCCATCTCGAAGACCTTCAGCCAATGCTGGAAGTGGAGCCACCTGATCGCGGCGGCCTGCAGCGAGGAGCAGAAGCGCCGCTTCCTCAAACCGTTCCTGGAGGACGACACCTTCCTGCTCGGCAAGGGGATCAGCGAGCCGAGCGCGGGCTCCGACAACCGGCTGCCGCCGGACGATCCCAAGGCCGGTCTCAAGCTCAGGGCGGAACGCCACGGCGACGAATGGATCCTCAACGGCGAGAAGTGCTTCATCGCCAATGCCAGCGTTGGCAAGCTGTTCTTCATCGACGCGCGCACGGACCCGAACGCGCCGCTGAGACAGGGCACCACCATGTTCCTGGTGCCGCGCGACACGCCCGGTTTCCGCTTCGGCAAGGTGTTCAACAAGAACGGCTGGCGCTTTTACCAGAACGGCGAAATGATCTTCGAGAACGCGCGCGTGCCCCACGCCAATGTCGTGGGCGCGGTCAGCGGCTCGGACATGAAGACCCATCAGGCCGGCGACCGCACGGGCGGAGACCTGTTCGGCGACCTCGAGCTCGCGGCCAACGCGCTCGGGGTCTGCGATGACGCCTGCGGTATGGCGTTGACGCTGGCGCGCACCAAGAAACAAGGCGGCCGCATCCTGTTCGAGCAGCAGGCGGTTCAGCTCAAGCTCAACAGGATGCACCTGCTCACCGAGGCGCTGCGCTCATTCGTAATGCGGGTTGCCTGGGAGCACGACCACAAGCTGCACTCGGCGAACGCCGGGCTTGCGATGAATTTCTCGACCGACGTGATCCAAGAGGTGACCGAGCTCAATCTCGACCTCCATGCGGGCACCGGCGTCTTCGACCGGCGCGCCGACAAGCTCGTGCGCGACGCCATCATCTGGAGCCATCTTGCCGGCGACAGCGTGCAACGGATGAAGGCGACGCGGCGGCTGGCGAGGTAGGTGGCACGCTCAGGTCCGCAACGTCGCAAGCCCGTTGCTCAGCACGAGGTCGTTGCGGGAGACCACGCGGCACTGGAACGAGACGCGCTCGCCCTCGCGCCACATCTCGGTGCGGATGGTGTCGCCGGGAAAGACCGGCCGCGAGAAACGCGCCTCGATGCTTTTCAGCCGCTCCGGCCGGCAGTCGGCGCACTCCCGCAGAATCGCACGCGCCGCGACGCCGAAGCTTGCCGCCCCATGCAGAATGGGACGATCGAAGCCGGCGGCCTTGGCGCGTTGCGGATCGGCGTGGAGCGGATTCTCGTCGCCGTTGAGCCGGTACAACAGCGCGAGATTGGGCGGCGTCGGCAGATCGCAGATTTTCTCCGGCGCCGCATGCGGCACCGCATGCGGCACCGGCGTCTCCGTCGTCTTGCCGCCGAAACCGCCGTGCTTGCGCGCAAACGCGCTGCTGTCGACGGTGGCGACCGGCGCCCCGTCCTCGCCGATCAGGTCGCGCGTAGCCTGGATGATGGCGGCGTTGCCGGGGCCCTTGTCGATGACCTCCTTCACGCGCGGCCGGCTCACGAGGTCGGCCTTCGGCGTAAGCGGCCGATGCAGCACGACCTTGAGGTCGCCGGCGACCACGAGGCGCTCGTCGATGCCGAAGGCCGGATCGGTCATGCGGCCCGGCCAGCCGAGCACCACCGCCATGGTGGGAAACGCCGCGAGCCCGGCGCGCTCGTACACGAATTTGAGCTCGCCCGGATCGAGCGGGTCCATGCCGACGCCGATGCCGAGCGCATAGAGGATGCACTCGCGCTCCCCGTAGCTCACGCGGATGTCGCTCGGCCGGTAGGCCATGATCCGTTCGTAATTGAGATTCGGTTCCGTCAACGTCGCCTCCCGTGCCCGCAGTTCGCGATGCCTACACCTGGCCGCGAAAGATTTCGCGCGCAAGCACCATTCGCATCACCTCCACCGGACCCTCGGTGATCATGAAGCTGCGCGCGTCGCGCCACATCTGCGAGATCGGCATTTCGGTCGCGAGCCCCATGCCGCCGTGAATCTGCAGGCAGCGGTCGGCGACGCGAAAACCGAGCTCGGTGCCCGCGATCTTGGCCATATAGCTTTCATGCCGGGCGGCAACGCCGGCGTCGGTGCGCGCGGCGAGTTGGTACACCATCAGCTGCGTCATGTGATGTTCGGTAAAGCTGTCGGCGATCATGAATTGCACCGCCTGGCGGTCCGCGAGCGGCGCGCCGAAGGTGACGCGCTGCTTGGCGTAGCCGACCGCGAGCTCGAGGCAGCGCTTGGCGACGCCAAGCCCGCGGCAAGCCTGGTGGAGTCGCCCGGCCGTGATCCAGGATTGCGCCTGCCGCATCCCCTCCCCTTCCTTGCCGATCAGGTTCTCGACCGGCACGATCACGTTGTCCAACGCAATTTCACATGGCATGTCGCTCATCATGGTCGGCGTGCGGCGCACGATGGTCACGCCGGGCGTCGCGGTGTCGACCAGGAACATGCTCAAGCCGCCGCGGCTCCCTTTCGAGCGGTCGGTGGCGGCGACCAATTGCAGAAAATCCGCGTCCTGCGCCTTCGTGATCCATCGCTTGTAGCCGTTGATGACGTAATGGTCGCCCTTGCGCACGGCCGTGGTGCGCATGGCGCCGGGATCGGAGCCGGCATCGGGCTCCGATTGCGCGAACGCCGTCGTCTTCTCGCCGCGCAGGACAGGAAACAGATATTTCTCCTTCTGCGCCGGATTGAGCGTGAACAGCACGGGTTTCACGTCCGGACCGAACACGCCCGGTCCACGCGGCGGCAGCGCGATGGTGCGCGAGATCTCCTCCCACACCACCGCCATGCCGAGGAGGCTGAGCCCCTGACCACCATATTCCGTCGGCACGTCGAGCAGCCACAGACCCAAGTCCTTCGCCTTGCGCTCGAGATCGGCACGAACGTCCGGACGCAGCGAAGGACCATCCATCGCATGCATCTCGATCGGGATGAGCTCGCGGTCGACGAAGGTCCTGACCGTATGCTTGAGAAGTTTGAGTTCCTCAGGAAGCTCGAAGCCCATGGCGGTGATCCCGGTCATGCTCGGATTGATGATGGACCGTGCCGGAACGGCGCGCGCGTCGCATCGCAGCGCGCGTCCTAGGTCTCGCGCTGCGCCGGCGTCGGCCAGCCGCGCTCGATCTTGACGCTTTTGACCACCTCAGTGACCACGCCGCAGAGCGGAACGGCAAGCCGCAAGTGATCGGCCTCGCGCAGCACGATGCGCATGTCTTTCTCCGCCCAGGGCATCGGCATGTTCTCCGGACGCGTCTCCAGCGCCCAATTCGCGGCGCTGCTTTTGAGGAGCGCCGCGCGCAGGCGCTCCGCATCGACCCCGAGCCGCTCCGCCAGCTTGAGGCCCTCGTGATTGGCCGAAATGCACGACCACAAGATCAGATTGTTGACCATCTTGCCGACCTGGCCGCCCCCAGCTGACCGAGATGAAAGATACTGCTGGCGAAGCTCGCAAGCGCCGGTTTGCACGACTCGAAAGCCTCGGCATCGCCGCCGACCATCACCAGCAGCTCCCCCGCCTCGGCCGCCGGCTCGCCGCGCGTGAGCGGCATGTCGAGAAGCACGATTCCCGTGTCAGCAAGTCGTGCGGCCAGCCGCGCCATAGTGCTGGGCGCGACCGTCGAAGCGATGCCGACGATGAGCCCGCGACGCGCGGCGCCGGCGATACCGTCGCGACCGAGCAGGACGGCTTCCGCCTCGTTGTCGAAGCCGACTACGATGATGACAAAATCGCTGCGCTCCGCCACCGCGCGGGGATTGGCCGCCAGAGCGATGCCGGACTGCTGCGCCTGGGAGCGCGCGTGCGCGTCGATATCGTATCCCGTGACCTCGAACTTGGCCCGTGCGAGATGACGCGCCATCGGGTGTCCCATCTTGCCAAGCCCGACGATGCCGACACGACGAACGACGCTTGTGCTCATAGCCCGACCTTTCTCGTATCCACCGGCTTCACGCATTGTAGACGCGAGCCGAATTTTGGCGACAACAAACCGCCGCGCGCCCATGGCGTCCCGACCGGGCTCGAACGCGGCGCCTCGCCGCAGCATGGAGGGAACGCGGGTCGGGATATTGCAGCCGCTCACGCTCGCTGCGTATCATGTTGCGCGACCACGCCGGATCGAACCCTTCATCGCCGCCGTAAAGATCGAGCCGTCATGACGCTTGCGCTCCTGGTCGAGCAGCTTTTCAACGGCGTGCAGTTCGGGCTGATGCTGTTCCTGATGGCCGTCGGCGTGACGCTCGTCTTCGGCATCATGCGGGTCATCAATCTGGCCCACGGCTCGCTGTTCATGCTCGGCGGCTATTTCCTGATGGCCGCGCTCGCCTGGACGCGGTCCTACGGGCTGGCCATTCCCTTGGCCTTCCTCGGCGCCGCCTTGGTTGCGGTCGTGCTCGAAATCGTGGTGCTGCGGCCGCTCTACCGCCGCGGTCCGCTCGACCAGGTGCTGGCAACGTTCGGGCTCACGCTGTTCTTCAACGAGGCGGTCACGGTGATCTGGGGCCGCGAGTCGATCCCGCTGAGCATTCCGCCCTTCCTCACCGGCTCGGTCGAGATCATTCCCGGCAGCGCCTATCCGATCTATCGGCTCGTCATCACCGCGGTCGCCATCGTGGCCGGACTGCTGCTCTACCTGCTGATCGCGCGCACGCGCGTCGGCGCCCTGATCCGCGCCGGCAGCGACAACCGCGAGATCGTGGCCGCGCTCGGGATCAACATCAACCTGCTCTACACGCTCATCTTCGCGCTCAGCGCCATGCTGGCGGCGCTCGCCGGGATCATGATGGGGCCGCTGCTGTCGGTCGAGCCGGGAGCGGGCGACCCCATCCTCATTCTCGCGCTGGTGGTAGTCGTGATCGGGGGCATCGGCTCGGTCCGCGGCGCGCTCGTGGGCGCGCTGATGGTCGGCATCTTCGACACGCTGAGCCGCGTGCTCATTCCGCTGGTCATTCAGACCAACGCGACCTCCGCCTTGGTCGGCATGGCGGTGTACGTGCTGATGGCGGTGGTTTTGCTGTTCAGCCGGACCGGCCTGTTTGCCGCGCATCGGGGCTAAGATGACGCTGTTCGGACGACGCGGCGCGCTGCTGTTCGTTCTGCTCGCCGTCGCGATCGCGCTGCCGCCCTATTGCGGCACCTATTACACCCGGTTCGCGACGCAAATCGCCATCTACGGCATGGCGGCGCTCAGCGTCGACCTCCTGCTCGGCTATAGCGGGCTGATCACCTTCGGACAGGCGGCGTTGTTCGGCGTCGGCGCCTACGCCGCGGGCATGCTGACGGTCTACGGCCTCACCGACGCCCTACTGACCTGGCCGCTCGCCATTTTGGTTTCGATGCTTTTCGCATTGGCGATCGGAGCGCTCTCGCTGCGCACGCGCGGCTTCCAGTTCATCATGGTAACGCTCGCCTTTGCCCAGATGGTCTATTACTTCGCCCAGAGCCTGCGCAATTGGGGCGGCGACGACGGCTTCACCCTGCCCCAGCGCGACAGTTTGAAGTTCATTTCGCTCGCCGATCACACGACCTTCTATTACGTCGTGCTTGTTCTGCTGGTGCTGGTCGTGTTGCTCGCGAACCGAATCGTCAAGTCGGAGTTCGGCATGGTGATCCGCGGCATTCGCGACAACGAGCGGCGCGCGGCCGCCGTCGGTTTTCCGCCCTACCCGTACAAGCTCGTCATCTTCGTCATCGCCGGCGGCATCGCGGGACTCGCCGGCGCGCTCATGGCTAATCACGCGAAGTTCGTCAGTCCCGCGACGATGAGCTGGCAGTTGTCGGGCGAATTGCTCGCGATGGTCATCCTGGGCTCGGCCAATTCCCTGATCGGGCCGATTCTGGGCGCCGCGTTCTTCCTCGCGTTTCGCGACGTACTGTCCGATTTCACCGAGCATTGGATGCTGTTCTTCGGTCCGCTGTTGGTCGCGCGCGTGCTGCTGGTGAAGGATGGCATTTGGGGCATGCTCGTGCGCGCGACCGGCGCCGACGACAAGCTCGGCGAGCCCAAGGTCGATTTCCCCGAGGCGCTTGAGCGCGCGGCCGATTCCAAGCCGGGAGCCGCCAAGTGAGCGAGTCCCTGCTCGAGATCGAGCACTTGTGCAAGGCGTTCGGCGCGCTCGTCGCCACCGACGGCGTGACGCTCGCCATCCGCAAAGGCGAAACCCACGCGCTCATCGGTCCGAACGGCGCCGGCAAGACCACGCTGGTCGGACAGTTGACCGGCGAACTCAGGCCGGATGCGGGGCGGATCATCTTCGACGGGCGCGACATCACCGAGCTGTCGACCGCGCGCCGCGCGCGGCTCGGACTGGCGCGATCGTTCCAGATCACGAGCATTTTCGACAGCTTCACCGCCGAGGGAAACGTTGCGCTCGCCGTTCAGGCCACCGAGCGCCACAGTTTTCGATTTTGGAAGCCGGCGGAACGCATTGCGCGCCTGCGTCAGCCGGCGCGCCAGCTCATCGCGGACGTCGGCCTTTCCCGCCTCGGCAACGTCATCGCGTCGAAAATGTCACACGGCCAGCACCGGCAGCTCGAGCTCGGCATGGCGCTCGCGACCCATCCGACCATGTTGCTGCTCGACGAGCCGATGGCGGGTTTGGGCATCGAGGAGTCGCGCGCGATGTCGAAACTGTTGGCGAGCGTGAAGGGGCAATACACGATCCTCTTGATCGAGCACGACATGGACGCGGTGTTCTCGCTTGCCGACCGCATCACGGTCCTGGTCGGCGGCCGCATCGTCGCGTCCGGGACCGCCGACGAGATCAGAAACCATCCCGGCGTGCGCGTGGCCTATCTGGGCGAAGAGGATGACGCGGGAGACGTCCGTGCTAACGGTTGAAGGGCTCGAGACGAGCTACGGTCAGAGCCAGGTGCTGTTCGGCGTCGATCTGGAAGTACGCCGGGGCGAGGTGGTGACGCTGCTCGGGCGCAACGGCATGGGCAAGACCACCACCATCCGTTCGATCATGGGCATGACCGCGCCGCACGGCGGCAGCGTCACGTTCGAAGGGCGGCAGCTGCGTGGGCTCAGCTCGTTCCGCATCGCCAAGCTCGGGCTGGGTCTGGTGCCGGAAGGACGCTGCATCTTTCCGAGTCTCACGGTGTGGGAGAATTTGAC
>Ga0318511_10000141_pt1 | contig 12791 bp, 10 predicted proteins | sample GRESIP171b2f18_FD_203681 | JGI IMG/M metagenome (GOLD analysis project Ga0318511, IMG submission 203681) | Tropical soil microbial communities from Luquillo Experimental Forest, Puerto Rico - GRE.SIPMG.171b2f18 | ecosystem: Environmental > Terrestrial > Soil > Tropical forest > Bulk soil... | reverse complement strand
GACATAAGACGCAGGCATGGCAGCTCCGTTTGATCCGCATGTGGGACATGGCTGCTGAGGCAGCGGCGAGGGAGGCGGAGGCGAAGTCAGCGTGTCCGCAACCGGCGTGATAGGCGCCGTCGCGGCGGTCGCCACTGATTCTTGAGCCGATCCTTCCTGCACTTCGGCGTCTGGTTCTGCCATCTGCGTCTCCTCGTTTGAGTGGCCCCCGGTTGGCGTCATCGCGTAAAGACCATCCAGCGGTTCATCGCCGCGGCGCGCCGCTCACATCCGCCGCAGGGTTTGATCCCCATCGCATGAACCCCGGAAGTCTCACCTTGTGAGGCCTCGATTGCGCCTCGTCTCTCGCAGTGGGATGTTCGTCTTGCATACAGCACCTCCCGGTATCTCGCTCAGCTTCGAGCCTTGGACATTGCCTGGTAACTTGCCCAGGCGTTCAACAAGGGTGGCACGATCGTAGTCCGCCGCGGTGCTGCAGCCTGCGTCACTGCAGACCTCACTTCCGCAGCGCTCGCACCCGGAAACTCCGACCATGTCAGTGCGACGGCGCCAGAGACGAACGGCGTCGCAGCGCTGGTGCCCCCCAGCGTCAGAGGAGCTGCCGTCGCGCCCAGGCTGGTGACCGCTTCTCCCGGTGCGCCGAGCCCGCACCGTCCAATGGACGCGCCGAGATTAGAGATACCCATCGGGCGTCCGCGGAGATCATAAGCGACCACCGGTATGACCCACGGATAGCGGGTGATGACGGAGCCCCCGACCGTGCCCTGATTGCCGGCCGCCGCCACGACGATGACCCCGCGACGCAGAGCGAAATCGAGGGCTTCCTGAAGATTGCCCCCGCCTCCAGGTGACGGGCCTTGCAACGCCACGCTCAAATTGATCACCCGCGCCCCGGCATTGATGACGTCGATGATGGCGTCTGCGAGTTCCTCGGCGGAGGCGCTCGGCATCTGCTCGCCGTTGGCGGGCGCCTGGGAGAAGATCGGCCGAACCAGGAGATTGCAGCCTGGGCAGATCGCGGGGGCCATGGAGGTGCGCCTCGCCACCAGGATCCCGGCGATGAACGTACCGTGCACGCACGCCGCATCGCTCGCATCGGCGCACGCAGCCGCTATTTTGCCCGGAACTTCGCGGATGTTTTCGGCGGCGAGATCGGGATGATCGAGCGCAACCGGACCGTCGATCAGGCCAATCGAAATTTCCGGCCTGCCGCTCGTACGCGTCATCAACGGCGACAGCCCCACCAGATCCAAGCAATTGGGGCTCGTGCTGCTCTGGCCTGCAAGCGCGGGTGAGCCGACCACCTCCAGCTCCCTCCCTCCGGAAGTCAGATTTTGATAGCGCAGCAGGCTTTTTGTTTAACCCTAACGCGCTGGCACCGCCTGGTCAACGCGGAACCTTTCCATTTGGTAATGTTTTGCAGTGTCGCGGCTCGGTGTTTGATGTCATGTGACTTTTTCAGGGCAATCCGACGAAGGTGGCACCCGACACGTGCACGTGCTCTCTGTGAGCTGACCGTAATTTTGCCACATTCATATTTTATTATTTGATAAGCAATGCAACTGATGGGCCGCAAGATCACGGAGGAAAAGTTAATGCCTGTAGATTCCCTGCAAAAGCAGGTGAGCCGGACGGGCTAGCCCGCGATGTCGAGGCCCAGATCGAGGATCGGGGCGCTGTGCGTGATCCAGCCCGACGAGACGAGATCGACGCCGGTGGCGGCGATCTCCGCGGCGGTCTCAACGGTGATGCGGCCGGAGGCTTCGGTGACAGCGCGGCCGTCGACCATTTCGACCGCGCGGCGCATCGTCTGCGGCGTCATGTTGTCGAGCAGCACCGCGTCGACGCCGACCTCCAGCGCCTCGGCGAGCTGATCGAGGGTGTCGACCTCGAGCTCGATTTTGACGAGATGGCCGGCATGACGACGCGCCCGCTCGAGTGCCGGGCGCACCCCGCCGGCGATCGCGATGTGGTTGTCCTTGATCAGCATCGCGTCGTCGAGGCCGAAACGGTGATTGGCGCCGCCGCCCAACCTCACCGCCTCCTTTTCGAGCGCCCGCAGACCCGGGGTCGTCTTGCGCGTGCAGATGATCTTTGCCTTGGTGCCGGCGATCGCGTCGGCCAGCCTTCGCGTTGCCGTCGCAATGCCGGACATGCGGCAGAGGAAATTGAGCGCGGTGCGCTCGGCGGCGAGCACGCCCCGGGCGCTGCCGGTGATGTGGGCGACAACCTCACCACGCGCGATCCCGGCACCGTCGGCGCGCCGCCGCTCGATGCGCAACCCGGGATCGGCCAGCTCGAAGGCGAGCAGCGCGGCATCGAGCCCGGCCAGCACACCCGGCTGGCGAGCCACGATCTCGGCCTCAGCCACGGCGCCACGCGGCACGATCGCCTCGGTCGTGATGTCCCCTGCTCGGCCTAGGTCCTCGATCAGCGCCGCGCGCACGATCGGCTCTATGAGCAGGCGCAGCACCGTCCGCCGCTCCTCAGCCCAGCGCCATCATGCGCTCGACGGTGCGGCGCGCCGGCTCGGCGATCGCCGGGTCGACGGTGACCTCGTGCGTCATGGTTTGGAGCGCGCGCCGGATCTTCGGCAGCGTGATGCGCTTCATGTGCGGGCAGAGATTGCACGGCCGCACGAATTCGAGCTCGGGATACTGCAGCGCGACATTGTCGCTCATCGAGCATTCGGTCAGCAGCACGACGCGCGCCGGCCGCTCCCTGCCGACATAGTCGGCCATCGCCGCGGTCGAGCCGGAAAAGTCGCATTCGGCGATGACCTCGGGCGGGCATTCCGGATGAGCGAGGACGGTGATGCCGGGATGGCTCTCGCGCAGGCTCCGGATGTCCTCGGCGGTAAAGCGCTCGTGCACCTCGCAATGACCCATCCAGGCAATGATCTCGACCTTCGTCTGCGCCGCGATGTTGCGAGCCAGATACTCATCAGGCAGCATGATCACGCGCGGTACGCCGAGCGCCTCGACGATCTTTTTGGCGTTGCTCGATGTGCAGCAGATATCGGAGGCGGCCTTCACCGCCGCCGAGGTATTGACATAGGTCACGATCGGTACGCCCGGGTGCCGTTCGCGCAACAGCCCGATATCAGCCGCGGTGATCGAAGCGGCGAGCGAGCAGCCGGCCGCGAGGTCGGGGATCAAGACCGTCTTTTCGGGGTTCAGCAGCTTGGCGGTCTCGGCCATGAAATGAACGCCGGCAAGCACGATCACATCGGCATCGGTGCGCGAGGCTTCGCGCGCCAGCGCCAGGCTGTCGCCGACGATATCGGCGACAGTGTGGAAAATGTCGGGCGTCTGGTAGTTGTGCGCCAGAATGACGGCGTTGCGCTCGCGCTTGAGCTTCAGGATCGCGGCGATGTCATCGGCCATGATCGGCCATTCGAAGGGCGGGATGTGACGCTCGACCCGGCGATACAGTTCGGGCAGCGGCAGTTTGGCGGCAGGGGTGGGGGAAGTGGTCTGCAGCACTGTCATCTCCACGTAATATACTCAATCTGAGCATTACGGCGGTCCAGAAAAGCCGGGCGAGATGCGCCCGGCGATTCCTTATGCTGGAGATGAGAATAAGTCCGATAACCGAACTGTCAAGATGCGATCGAACGGCGCATCGCACGCAACCGCAGGCCAGGTGCCGGCCGTTCGAGCAACACCTCGCGGCGATAACGTACGAGCCGCGCCGGCCGGCCGCCGGTCTCGGCGCTGATCTCCCCGGTTTCTTCAACGAGGCCCTGCTGCTCGACGAGGCGCCGGAAATTCTGCTTGTGCAGCCGCACCCCGGCCAGTGCCTCGACCGTGCGCTGCAGCTGCAGAAAGGTAAAAGCCGGCGGCATCAGTTCAAAGACGACGGGGCGGTATTTGATTTTGCCGCGCAGCCGGCCGAGCGCCGTCGCCAGTATCCGGCGATGATCCGCCGCCATCGGCACCCCGGAGGCGAGAAAGTCCGCGGGTGGTATCGGGCGGCCGATATCACGCCATCGTTCCTGGATGAGGTCCGCTTCGTAGAGCAGCTCATAGCGTTCGAGTACCAGTTCGTCGTTCCAGGAAGCCGGAAACGCGAGGCCGACCCGCTCCTCGCGCAGGCGCCGCCGGGTCTGGCTCGCGGCGCCGCGCGCCCACCGCCGTAGCCTGTCTTCCAGCGGGGAGAGCGCTGCCGGCTTTCCCGCTCGCCAATCCTCCCATGGAAAATAGCGGTACCAGTTGTGCAAAACCGCCTCGACCGCTCCGGCGGGCCGCGCCTCGCGCACGAGCGCCAGATACGCGACGGTCAGCGCCCGGCTGGGTCCGTCATCGCCGGTCTCCACCCGGTCGCGGTCGCCAAAGGTGTAAAGCTGCTCGACATAGCCGAGTTTCTGGCCGGTCTGCCGCCCGACCCAGGCCCGCAGACCAATTTCGAGCGTGCGATGCTCGACCTCCAGCGGGCCGGAAGGAAGCGCCTCGACCGCTTCGCGCCCGATTCGCAGCGTCAACACGCGCGGCTCGTCAACGGTCGCCGCGGCGATCACTGCGCTCAATCGGATCGACAGCGAGGCTCCGTGGTCGCTCTCACGTGGAATTGCGTCGGCAATCGGCGTGCCCGCACCTGGCGCGATACTTTCCATGCGTCGGGTCGCCTCCGGGTCGTACCCGACGCATCCTACCACATCTGATGTCTCAGCCGCCCGCTGCGATCGTTTGTTCGAGCTCGATCTCGGCGGCGAGGCTGTCGTGATCGCGCCCGATTGTCAGCACCGCCAGTTTGCGGCCGCCCCGCCGGTAGGTCACGGTGCAGTCTTTCGCGTCGAGCCGGCCATCGATGTCGAGCCGGTCCCATTGCCGGGCATGGCCGACATAATTGAGCAGCAGATCGTGCTGCTGGGTCCAGAAGAACGGCACCGCATCGAAGCGCTCGCGCGCGCCGAGCATGTTCCGTGCCGCAGTCTGACCCTGGCGCTCGGCGACAACCCAGTGCTCGATGCGGATCGGTTCGCCGGTGAGCCGGTCGGGCCAGCGGGCGATGTCGCCTGCGGCATAAATACCCGGAGCGCGGGTTTCGAGATATTCGTTGACGACGACGCCGCGGTCGACCGCGATCCCGGCCTGCTCGGCAAGTGCCGTCCGCGGCCTCACCCCGACGCCGACGACGACAAGATCAGCGTCGAGCCGCTGCCGATTGTTGAGGACGACTCCGTTGGCATCGAAGGCGGCGGCGGTCGTGCCGAGGTGGAAGACGATCCCGCGTTCCTCATGCACGCGTCGCACAAGGTCTCCGACCCCGGCGCCGAGCACGGCTTCCATCGGGCGCGCCTCGGGCGCCACGACGTGAACTTCGAGGCCGCGGGCCCGCAATGAGGATGCGACCTCAAGGCCGATAAAGCTGGCGCCTATCACGACGGCGCGGCGCGCGGATGTTGCCTTCGCGATGATCGCGCGGCTGTCGGCGAGCGTGCGCAGATAATGGATTTGCGGCAGATCGCTGCCGGGAATATTGAGCCGGACCGGCTCCGCGCCCGTGGCCAGCAGCAGGGCGCCGTAACGGCAGCTGCTGCCGTTGGCCAGCCGCACCTCGCGGGCCGCAGTGTCGATCGCCGCCACTCGCGTGCCGAGCCGCAAGTTGATGCCCTGCTCGCGGTAAAATTCGGGAGGGCGCAGCGGCACCCATTCCTCAGGCGCGTTCCCGGCAAGATAATCTTTCGACAGGTTGGGGCGGTCGCAGGGCGGCGCGTCATCGTCGCTGAGCATCGTAATCGCGCCGGAATAACCTTCACAACGCAGCGTCTCGGCGGCGGCCTCTCCCGCCGCGCCGCCGCCGATGATGACGATCGGCCCCGCCGCCGCACTCGCCCGCCGCGGTGCGGCCGCAAGTTTCTCGCGGACGAACACTGAGCCATCGCGCTGCTCGACACGCCAGCACGAAACGGGGTTGAGGGCCGGCGCCCGCAACGCTTCGCCGGTACGCAAGCTGAAACAGGCATGATGCCAGGGACAGCGGACGGTTTCCCCGACGAGGACGCCCTCGGCCAGGGGTCCGTGGTAATGCGTGCATTCGCCGCCGATCGCAGACAGCTCCTGCCCGCGGCGCGCCAGCAGTACCGCCTCGCCTGCGACCTGCCCAAGAAGCATGCCCCCGTCGGCAATCTCGCTTACGGGTACCCCTTGGGAAAAATCGCGCCTGTCCACGTTTTTTTCGTCGCTCATGAGGCCTCCTGCCGCCGTATCCTGGCGCCCCGATAGATTACTCGTTGCCGCAATTGCGATCGAGCACCGTGGTCAGCGAAAACAGCGAAATCGGCCTCCACGGTTCGCCCGAGTAGCGAACTGGTGTCGGGTCTGCTGAGATGCGAACCTCGCGGGCATCTGCATTAGAAGCGCAGTCGGGGTGACGAATGTCGTTGTTGGCGGGATTGCGCGTCGTTCAGCTCGGCGGCGGGACGGCCGCAGCGGTTTGCGGGCGGTTGCTTGCGGATGTCGGCGCCGATGTGGTTTCCATCGGCCTAGATGTGTTGACGCCTCTGGCGGTCCATCTCAATTACCGGAAGAGACTTGTCTCCAACAATGCGGCGGCACGCGATGCCATCACGGCCGGCGAGCTGATCGTCGCGTCGGGCCAGCCGCGGCAGCTTCGAGCACAGCAATACGATGTCGGCAGTCTCCGCCAAGTAAATCCGACAGCTGTCCTCGTGTTCATCTCGCCGTTCGGCCAGATCGGGCCAAAAGCGGACGATCCAGCCACCGACCTGACATTGTTTTTCGCCAGCGGCATTGCCCGCTTGTTGACAGGGCAGGTGGACGACCTTGCGGAAGCGCCGATCCGTCCGGTCGGCGAGCAATCCGAGTTTATCGGCGGGCTCGCCGCCGCCTGCGCCGGCATGCACGCCGTGCTGGCTGTCAAACCTGGTGCGGTCATCGACGTCTCGATCCACGAAGCGTTGGCGACGATGGCGATCGGCGACCTAGCGCGCGTCGGGCTCGGCGGCAAGACCGCTCCGCGCAAAAGGGTGGCCGACGGCAATGGCGCCACGGTGACGATCTTGCCAGCGCGTGACGGCTACGTTGCGATCTCGCCGCGCGAAGAACGTCAATGGGCGGCGTGGCTGACCGTAATGGGCTCACCCGATTGGAGCCGAGACCCGCGCTTTGCGACCAAACCTGACCGGGTAGCCAACTGGGATACGCTGCACGCATTGATGTCGGCGTGGAGCCGCGAACACAGCAAGCAATGGATCGCCGATGCCGCGCAGGCCGCGCACGTGCCGAGCTTCCCCCTGCGCGAGCCGGCGGAACAGCTTGTTTCTCCCCAGCTCCAGCATCGAAACTTCTGGCGAGCGATCGAAGTGAGCGGTCGAAAGGTCAGGGCTCCCGAATCGCCTTTCGGCGTGCAGATCGCGAACACTGTCGCGGACCAGAAAACCTCGGAGGCGTGCGGGCATCTGCCGCTATCCGGCGTGCGTGTCCTCGACTTCAGCTGGGTCATCGCTGGGCCGACGACGACGCGCTATCTCGCCGCGATGGGCGCTGAAGTCATCAAGGTCGAGGCGCCTGGTCGCGGCGACCCCGGCAGGGCATCGCACTTGCACACGGTTCTCGGCCAGGCGAAACGGGGGATTGTCCTCGATCTCAAGCACCCACAGGCGGTTGCCGTCGCACGCGCGCTCGCCGCGCAGTCGGACGTGGTGATCGAAAATTTTGCGACGGGCGTCATGGAGAGACTGGGCCTGGGTGCAGACGCGCTTGCGGCGCTCAATCCCGCTCTTCTCTATGTCTCGGCATCCGGCCTGGGGCGCACCGGACCGGAGGCGCACGCCGTCGCCTACGGGACATTGCTGCAATGCTATGCCGGGTTCGCCGGGCTCAACCGCCATCCCGCGATTCCGCCGCGAGTGGGCTTCGCCTGGCTCGACCCGATGTGCGGTTTGATGCTCGCCTTTATTGTCGCCGCCGCTCTCTGGCATCGACGGCGGACACGAGGTGCCGCACGCATCGATTTTTCGATGATCGAGGCGCTGCTGTGGACGATGGCCGAACTGTTGTTAGCGACGCAACTCGATAACCCGCCGCAGCCGCGAGGAAACGATAACCCGCACTACGTCCCGCATGGCGCCTATCGCTGCGCCGGGGAGGACGAGTGGATCAGCATCGTCACGGCCAGCGACGAGGAATGGCGGAGGCTCTGCACCATCGTGCCGGCCATGCGGGAAATGGCAGGCTTCGGGTTCGGCAAGCGCCTCGAACGGCGCGGCGCGATCGACGACGCGCTTGCCGTGTGGCTAAGCCGCCAGCCGGCCAAGACTGCCGAGGCCGAGTTGCTGCGCGCCGGCATCCCGGCAGCGGTACTCGCCAGCTCCCTCGACCTCGTCAATAGCAACCACCTGAAGCAGCGCGGATTCTGGGAAACCCACGATATCGACGTTCTGCCGGGCCTGCCGTGGCGCGCCAGTTTCGGACGGAAATCCGGCGACGCACCCGAACTCGGTACGGATACCGAAGCCGTTCTGAAGGAAGTGCTCTGTCTCTCGCCCGACGAGATCGCCGCGCTGCGCAGATCGGGCGCATTCGGATAGGCGCTCGCTGGCGGTGACTCTCAGGGAGGGGACTGACTGGCCGCGGCCGGGTTGAGGGAATGGCGCCAGCGGGCGAGGGCGTCGCGGATGATCGCCGCGAGCTCGCGGCGGATCGCGGGCGCGACGAAATCACCGATCGCCAGGGTGCGGCCATGCGAGGCAATGAGCAGGCGGTTCTGCTGATCGGTCCGCTCTTCGAGGATCACCCTCATCCAGAACGGCTGAAACCGCCAGAGGCGGCGCTCGCCGCGCACACTCACCCGCTCGACCGAGAAGACATCGCCGGCGAGCCGGATCGTCTCGCTCTGCCGCGCGCTGCGGTAATTGAGGCGGAAGGCGAGATAGACGAGGGCGATGTCGAGCCCGAAAAACCCCACCACCGGCCAGGCGCCGATCGAAGCGAAACCGATGCCGACGGCAAGGCTGATCAGACCGAGAAGCCCCATCAACACATGAAAGTTGCGGGAGGGCAGACTGCGGTGCGGCAGCAATACGCGCTCGAAACACGTCTCCAACTGTTCGGGGATAGCAGACATGCTCGAAAACATAAGGCGGGGGCGAGCGATCCGTAAAGCGGCTGCGATCGCCTCTCGCCGTTTGTCCTCGGGCGCGGCGGCCTCTACACTCTCGGGCGATGCGCGCCTTCACCAAACGTGAGGTCGGGGAGTTCTATCGCCGTCTGGCTAAGACCCGCCCGATCCCCAAGACCGAGCTCGAATTCATCAATCCGTTTACTTTGCTGGTCGCCGTCGTGCTGTCGGCGCAGGCGACCGATGTCGGCGTCAACCGGGCGACGCCGGCGCTGTTCGCGCTCGCCGATGCGCCCGCGAAGATGCTGGCGCTCGGCGAAGAGCATCTCACCGAGCTGATCCGCACGATCGGTCTGTTCCGCACCAAGGCGAAAAACCTGATGGCGCTGAGCCGCATCCTCATCGAGCAGCATCGGGGCGAAGTGCCGCGCGACCGCGCCGCGCTGGAGGCGCTCCCCGGGGTCGGACGCAAGACCGCGAACGTCGTCCTCAACGTCGCCTTCGGCGAGCCGACGATCGCCGTCGACACGCATATTTTCCGCGTCGCGAATCGGACGGGTCTAGCACCGGGCAAGAACCCGCTTGAAGTCGAGCAGGGGCTGGAGGCAGTCACCCCCGCCCGGTACAAGCGCTACGCGCATCACTGGCTGATCCTGCACGGCCGCTATGTGTGCAAGGCGCGCAAGCCGGAGTGCCCCGAATGCGTCATCGCCGATCTCTGCCGTTACCCCGCAAAGACCGGGCCGGCTGAGCTAATCGCGGCTCGGGCCGGCTGAGCTAATCGCGGCTCGGGCCGGGCACCGCCAATCCGCAACGCTAGCGGCGGCCGCGCTCCCATCCAGGCAGCCGAGCCGCCGCCGCGCGCAGCGGCAGGCGGCAGAGCCCCGGGTCAGTCCGCGGCGTGCGCGCTCGTCACGGCCGTCGTGAGCTCGGCGGGGTCCGACGCGGGCTGTGCCTGGATGTCGCCGGAAATCTGGCCGCCGCATTCGATCTCGATCTGGCCATAGCGAATCGTTCCGGAGACGCGCCCGCTGGCCTTGATCAGGAGCCGCTTGCGCACCACCAGATTGCCCTCGAAGCGGCCCTGGATCTCCGCGTCCTCGATCGACGCAGAGCCCTTAAAGAGCCCGGTTTCGGCAATCTCGACGTCGCGGCAGTTGTTGAGATTGGCCTCGACACTGCCCTCGATGATCAGCTTGTCGCAGGAAGTGATCTCGCCCGAGAGAGTGATCTCACGGCCGACGGTCAGCTTGCGGACCTCGCCATCGATCCGTCTGGATTGGGTTGCCATATCGCCGGGACGGCGGAACGGCTCGGGTGGGCGAATCGCATCGCCGCCGCGCGCCACCTCGGGGCCGCGCGGCGCTAGTGTCGGCACTTTGGTGGGGCCGTTGGGACCCGGCACGGCCGGGTGGACCGGCTTCATAGGGATACCCAGATCGTCTGACGCATTTGCCATTTTGCAGTCCTCTGTCTCGATTCGCTTTCTACTGAACATGGATGGGACACCCGATCGACATTGTTGGAAGGATGGCTACACCGCAGACCGGGTCAGGGGCGCGACTCGACGCGCGGCAGCGCCTCGAAGATGTGCAACATAAAAGCCGTGGCAATCACCGGCGCGACGAGGTTGACGAGCGGCAGAGCGAAGAGCCCTGCGATGACGACGCCGCCCAGGAAGATGCGGCCGGCGAACCGGCTGCGCACGCTCCTGGCTTCCCCCACGTCGAGCCGTCTGAGCGCGATCACTTCGAAATACCCCCGCCCGAAAAGATACCCGTTCAGGGCAAGGAAGAGAAAGAGATTTATTCCGGGAACCAACAGGTAGATAGGAAGCGCCAATAGGTTGAGGACGAGTGTCAAGGCGGCGAGCCGCAGGGTCACGCCGATCAGCTCGGCGACGGGCTGGCGGCGCGGCGGAGCTCGCTCGGGATAGTCGAGCGCCTCGACCGCGGCGGCCACGCGCTCGAGGTAGAAGCTCATGATCAAAGTGACGATGGCCGGAAACAGCAGCCAGCTCAGCACCAGGACGCCGAGGCCGCCCAAAACGTCGACGAGCCAATTGAGCGGCCGCCATGCGAAGAAGGCGGTATCGTAGAGCATCGCCGCGACCGCCCACCACAGCACGGCGAAGGTGACGACGGCGAGCCCGAGGCTGAGCGCGACCACCCGCCGCATCGGCGGGGCCGCGAGCGCGCCGACGGCACGAAACAGCGTGATGACCATCAGGGGTGTTTCTACCCCGTCTCCTTCGGAAGGAGGATTCCGTTGTAGAATCGGGTTCAGCCCCGGCCGGGCGAATCGCCGTAAGGGGAGGGATGACGACATCGCCAAAAATTCGGCGAAACCATTCGCCGGCGGACCCCGCTGAAGGGGGCCGCGGGGCTCGCCATTGGCGGCCCTGTTGTTGTCGGCGCAGCCCGTTCCGATGCACAGCCGCGCACGAGCGCGCCGGAGGTCAGGACGCTGTTCGCTTATGTCGTCGTCACAGCGAATTACGGCGCTGGCTCGGTCGTGGTCGTGCCGTCGCACCGTGACACCCGTCGGCTGGTAGACAACCCAAGGACAGACACCTCGGTTCTTCGAGCTCGATCCTGCCGCGTATTTTCTCTACGCCGCCAATCAGGACTCCGACACGATCGTCAGCTTCCGGGTCAACAAGACCACGGCAGACTCGCGCCGATCGGTCAGATCATCAAAGTCGCGAGACCGGTCTGAATCGTTTTCACCGCCGCGTAGGGCTATCCGCAACGGTTGCTGGCGAGGGAAGCAGCCCCATATTGAGCGCCTCATCGCTTATCGCCAGATCACCTGCCGTCAATGACACAAACCAACCTCGATGTTGTCGGCATCGGCAATGCCATTGTCGATGTCATCGCCCATACCGAAGAGGAGTTTCTCGCGCGCGAGGGCCTCGTCAAAGGAACGATGACCTTGATCGATGCGGCGCGAGCCGACGCGCTCTACCGGATCATGGGGCCGGCGATCGAGGCCTCCGGCGGGTCGGCGGGCAACACGATGGCAGGCCTGGCCTCGCTCGGCGGCAGCGGCGCCTATATCGGCAAAGTGCGCGACGATTTCCTGGGACAGGTCTACCGGCACGACATCACCGCGACCGGCATACGATTCGAGACCCCGGCAGCGACCAGCGGCCCCGGTACGGCACGCTGCCTGATCCTCGTCACCCCCGATGGGCAGCGCACGATGAACACCTATCTCGGCGCATGCGTCGAACTCGGGCCTGCCGACATCGACCCCGACATTGTCGCCGCCGCGCAGATCACCTACCTCGAGGGGTATCTCTTCGATCCGTCGCAGGCACAGGAGGCGTTCCGCAAATCCTCGGCGATCGCCCATACCGCGGGGCGCAGGGTGGCTTTGAGCCTTTCCGACCCGTTTTGCGTCGGGCGGCATCGCGCGGCATTTCGCGAGCTTGTCCACGGCCATGTCGACATCCTTTTCGCCAACGAAGCTGAGATCTGCTCGCTTTACGAGACTGCCGACTTCGCTGCCGCCGCCGCCGCGGTGCGGGGCCATGTCGCTATCGCTGCCTTGACCCGCAGCGCGGCCGGCAGCCTGATCCTTGCGGACGGCGCTGAGCATCGCATCGCAGCGGTGCCGGTGGCCCGTGTCGTCGATACCACTGGAGCCGGCGACCTCTACGCCAGCGGTTTCCTTTACGGCTTGACCCGCAATCTGCCGCTTCC
>Ga0318511_10000132_pt1 | contig 13002 bp, 7 predicted proteins | sample GRESIP171b2f18_FD_203681 | JGI IMG/M metagenome (GOLD analysis project Ga0318511, IMG submission 203681) | Tropical soil microbial communities from Luquillo Experimental Forest, Puerto Rico - GRE.SIPMG.171b2f18 | ecosystem: Environmental > Terrestrial > Soil > Tropical forest > Bulk soil... | reverse complement strand
CCATCTTGCGCATGGTGGAGGCGTTGGGCTCCAGCGTATAGCCGGCATCGAAGGTGCCGGCCTGCATCACGTTGACGTGCTGGCCCATGTCGAGCTGGTCGATGGTGTAGTCGCCGTCCTTCAGCCCCACCGCTGCCAGCGCCGCCTTGGCCATGGTGACGTTGGCGGGTCCGGGCGCGGACATGATCTTGGCGCCCTTGAGATCCTTGAGCGAGGTCGCTGGGAAGCCCTTGCGGACGACGAACTGCTCCATCTGGTAGGTTTTGTTCTGGCTGTTGACCGAGATGTACATGGCGACGCCGGGCTTTTTGATATTGGCGTTCATACCTTCGATCGTCACCAACACGGCGGCGCTGTCGATCTGATTGGTGATCATCGCGGCCACGTTCGGCGGACCACCGATCAGCCGCACCATTTCAGGCTCGAGGTTCTGTTCCTTGAAGAAGCCGCGCTCGAGTGCCACGAAATAGGGCAGCGACGAGCTTACCGGGAACACGCCGACCTTGACCTTGTCCTGCGCCGCCGCCGGCGCGGCAAGCACAACGATCGCCGCGAGGGCCGACATGACGCGCCGTAGCGTTGACACATGTTTGTTCATGGTAACGTCTCCATCTCTTGGCGGGCCGTATCTATGCGAGAGACCAAGCAAGCCGCGTGCCGCCAGCCCTAGTCTCCCGCATCGATGATGGCAATCACCGGCCCTCCGCCTTGCGGGCCCTGATGCATCGCATCGACTGATACGAACACCGCCGGATCCCCGATCGCTGCCGCCGCTACGCCGCCGACCGCGGCCTTCGCGTGCCGATGATGGTGCACATCGGAATCGTCGAGCATGATCTGGCGACGCCCACGCAGCGTGCCGCGGCGGTCGGCCTCGCATTTTATGAAGCAGTTCACCAGCCGACCCTCGAGATCTTGGAAGCGGGGGCGCGCCGGCAGATCGAGGCCGGCATTGCCGATGGCGTCGTAGATGCCGTCGATGTCGAGCGCATCCCGCATCACCGCATGGCCGATGCGATAGCGCCCGCCGGCACCGGCCCTGTTGCCGAGAAGCACGACCTGCGCCTGCGTGAGCTCGACCCCCGAGGAGCACGAGGCAACCGAGGAGTAAAGGTTGAGATCTTGGCAGATTTGCTCGGCGCGCGGCATCGCGATCTCGCCGAGCGCCACCGCGATCCCGAGCGCGGTCGTACCGTTCGAGACGCCCATGGAGTCGTGGACCTCGCAGGCGACGTGCTGGCCGCGCGATTGCGCGTCGCGCACGGAATCGATGGTGAGCAGCGGCGTCTTGGTCTGGACGAAGTGCACGTCCTTCGGATCATCGATGGCGGCATCGCGCATCGCGGCTTTGACCGCTTGCGCGACCTTCTCCACCATCGCCGGCCGGCCGATGTCCTCCGGCAAGAGCTCGGCGCTCATCGCGGTTCCGATCGTCAGGCGTGACTTCGATGCCGGGCCGGTCTTGCCGTTCTTGGCGAACACGGTCGCGTGTGGCGTGATGACGCCGTCGCAGCCGCCCGACCACACCATCGGGATGGTGGCGATATCGGCTTGGCTGCGCTTGCCGTGCCGTTGCAGCGCGCGGCGAAAGGCCTGATCGGCCAGGATGCGCGTAAAGTCGTTCACGCCGCCGTTTCCTTCGGTCTTGCCGATGACGGCGATCACTTCGTCCGCGGTGAACTGCCCGCGGGCGATGCATGCCTCGAGCCCGGAGGCGTCCTGCACCGTCTTGAGCTCGACCTTTGCGACCTCGATCGCCATCCGCCCTTAGCCCTCACGTCTTTGTGTGCATTCGCGGCGCGCATTCGCCCCGCACCATCCGTTCGTAGCCTGGCCCGCGGTCGATCATCGGCGGTGGCGAAGCACGTTGCGCGCGCAGATCGGAGCGCAGCTTTGCCGTCGCCGCCGCATCGAGATCATAGCCGTCGGAAGCCGCGCGGGTGCGCAGCACGACGCCATAATCATCCCGCGCCGCCTCATACGACACGCGGCCCTCGGTCACATCGCGCTCCACCAGCTCCGGCTCGCGCTCGAGCGGATCGCCCCAGCCGCCGCCGCCCGTCGTGACCACGCGCACCACCTGTCCCGCCAGGACGGGCTCGCCGTCGACCAGGCCGCCGAGGTCGCGCGCCACCCCTTCGAGGTCGAGCGTGACGCAGAACGGTCGTCCGGCCGCGCCGCCGTTGACGCCGTAGCAGCCGAGCCGCACCCGGTCGGCGGTCACGATGGTGCGGCAATCCACCAGCGCGCGGTAGTGCTTCTCGTATCCCAGCCCACCCCGCCGCTTGCCGGCGCCGCCGGAATCCGTGCGCAGCGCGAGCTTCTCGACCAGCAGCGGAAACCGCGTCTCGGTGAACTCGGCCGGCTGATTGCGCGAGTCCGGCACGATGTGGATGGCGTCGCTTCCGTCGGCATAGTATCGGCCGCCCGAGCCACCGCCGAGCACCTCGCGCGAGAGAAAGGGCTTGCCGTCGGCGTCGCGACCGAAGAAGCCGGTGTAACGAATGGTCTCCTGGTCGGCCGGCATCCGGCCTTGGACCGCCTGCGCCACCACGCCCGCCAAAAGTCCGAGGCAGCGCAGCAGCACGAACGAGCGCGCATTGGTCGCGGCCGGCCATTGCGGCGTGATCAGCGTGCCCTTCGGCGGGAAGACCACGTCGAACACCTCGCACACGCCTTCGTTGACGTGAATCTCGGCGGCGCGCTCCGGCGTATCGGCGAGGTTGCGCAGGATCGGCGCGATCCATTTGATCAGAAAGGCGCCGCCGGCATAGTCCGCCGGCCAGTTGATCGGACCGCTCGACTGCGGATCGGTGCCGGTGAAATCGAGCGTGATGCGCTCGCCGCGCTTGATCATCTTCAGCGCGAGCTTGTGCAGCTTGGGATCGCTGACGCCGTCGTGCTCGACATAGTCCTCCCAGGAATATTCGCCGTCGGCGATCTTCGGCAGCAGATCGTGGCGGTAGATGTCGCGGCACTTGTCGAGGATGGCCTGGAAGCAGGCCTCGACTGCCTCGCGTCCGAAGCGCGCGAACAACTCCTCCATGCGGCGTGCGCCCATGACGCAGGCCTGCACCTCGCTGTCGAGATCGGCAGCGAGCATTTCGGGGACGCGCGAGTTGCGCTTGATGATGGTGAATACCGCATCGTTGCGCACGCCTGCGCTGTAGAGCTTGATCGGCGGAACCGCGAGGCCCTCCTCGAACACCGTGGTCGCGGTTCCCGGCATCGAACCCGGGACGCGCCCGCCGATGTCGTCGTGGTGGCCGAAGGCCTGGATGAAGGCGACGACCTCGCCATCGTGGAACACCGGCACCGTGCTGCAGAGGTCGGGCAGATGGCCGATGCTGCCCTCGGTCAGATACGTGTCGTTCATCAGAAAGACGTCGCCCGGCCGCATGGTCTCCAGCGGAAAGTCGCGCACCACCGCGTTCGGCATGGCCGAATAGGATCGTCCCGTGAGCTTGCGGCAATGGCGGTCGAACAGGCCGACGCGGTAGTCGTGCGCCTCGCGGATCATCGGGCTGCGCGCGGTGCGCTCGATGGCGTATTCGATCTCCGCCTCGATGGAATTGAGCGTGCCCTCGACGATCTGCAGCACAATCGGATCGACGTCGCGCGCTGCCGCCGGCTCCGAAAGCTTCGCCATCGCCGACATCGTGGTCATCGAACGCCTTCCGATTTCACTTGAGCGGAACGGACCATCAGGATGCCGTGCGGGTCCACCTCGAGGTGCTGAGCGGGAAAGACCACGGTGGTAGAGCCGAATTCCTCCACGACCGCGGGCCCCTCGAGCCGAAAACCCGCCGGCAGCACCGCGCGCTCGTAGACCGGCGTGTCGCGGAACGCGCCGTCGAAGTAGACCGGGCGGACAGACTTGCGCGCCGGCGTCGAGGCCCCGCGCGCGGCGAGCTTGGGTATATCCGGCCGTTCGATGAGCCCGAAGCCGGAAACACAGAAATTGACCAGCTCGATCTTCTGTTCCCCGGCGTAATTGTAGCCGAACGTGCGCAGGTGCGCGGCGTGGAAGGCGTCGATGAGCGCGACGAGGAACTCCGAATCGACCGCGCGGGCGGGCGCCGCGACGCGGACCTCCATCGATTGGCCGGCATAGCGGATATCGGCCTCGCGCGTGACGCGGATGCGCGCAAGATCGATCCCATCGCGTTCGAGACTGTCGACGGCATCTTTCTCCAAGCCGGCATAGAGCGACGCGACGGTCGCGAGATCGATCGCGTCCTCGTGCATCACCTTGGTGATGATGCGATCGGTGCGCCAGTCGACCGCGAGCAGCCCGAAGGCGGACAGATTGCCGGGATCGCGTGGGACGATGCACGCCGTCATGCCGAGCAGCTCCATGACCGCCGGCGATTGCGCCGGCCCGGCGCCGCCGAAAGCCAGCAGCGCGAAACCGCGCAGATCGATGCCGCGCTGGATCGTCATCTGCCGAATGGCGTTGGCCTGGTTCCAATTGGCGATCTCGATGACGCCGTGGGCCAGTTGCTCGACGCTCATCGCGCCGGGAAGCCGCTTCGCCAAGATCGCTAGTCCTTCGCGCGAACGCGCGGCGTCGAGCGCCACGCCGCCGCCGATGAGCACCGGAGGGATGCGCCCGAGAACAAGATTGGCATCGGTGATGGTCGGCTCGGCGCCGCCGTTGGGATAGCACATCGGGCCGGGTTCGGCGCCCGCGCTCCTCGGCCCGACCTTGAGGTGGCCTTCGCGGCTGATCCAGGCGATCGATCCGCCGCCGGTGCCGATGGTCTTGATGTCGATCATCGGGATGCGCACCGGATACGCGCCGACGGCGCCGCCGTTGGTCACGTGCGGCTTGCCGCCTTCGATTAGGCAGAGGTCGGTCGAGGTGCCGCCGGCGTCGAGCGCCACCACGTCGGGGAAGCCGGCGACCTCGGCGACCACCGCGCTCGCGAGCGCGCCGGCCGCGGGACCCGACAGCGCCGTCGTGATCGGCTTGCCCAGCACCTGATCGGCGCTCGCAACGCCACCGCTCGACTGCATGACGAGGAATGGCTTGTCCTTCAAGCCGGGGCCGAGCTTCTCGTGCACGCGATTGAGATAGCGTTCCATGTGCGGCTTGACGAAGGCGTCGACCAAGGTCGTGACCGCGCGCTCGTACTCGCGGTATTCGGGCAACACCGCGCAGGAGAGCGACAACGTGCAGCCGGGATAGTCCTGCGCGAAGATGTCCGCGACGCGCCGCTCGTGGGCGGGATTGGCATAGGAGTGGATGAGGCAGACGCCGATCGCGCGGACGCCTTGGTCGCGGAAGAAATGCGCGGCAGCGTGCACGCTCGCCTCGTCCAGCGGGCGAATTTCCTCGCCGCGAAAATTCAGGCGCCCGCCGACCTCGCGCACGCAATGGAGCGGCACGATGCGCTCCGGCTTCACCCAGAAATAGGAATTGCCGTAGCCCACGGGTACCGACTGGCGGGCAATTTCCAAGAGATGGCGGAAGCCGGCGGTGACGATCAATCCAAGCCCGCTGATGGGGCCCTGCAGAAGCGCGTTGGTGGCGACCGTCGTGCCGTGGGCAAGGCCGGCGACGTCGGCCGGCGAGACGCCAGCCGCCTCGAGGATCGCGCGTACGCCGCGCACGAGGCCGATCGCTGGATTAGCCGGCGTGCTCGCAACCTTGGTGACGCGCATGGCGCCGGTGCCGCCATGGACGGACACGATATCGGTGAAGGTGCCGCCGGTATCGATGCCGATCCGCAAACGAGGCTGCTGGACCGCTGGTGACATGCCGCATCGGCTCCCGAGGGGATGCAATCGACCCTGTTGTGGCCGAGATACGCTGATGCTTCAACTCCCCGGAATGAGGCCTTTCGGCAGCGAGAAGCAGTACTTCGCGATGTCTCCGGCGCGCGTGTACCAGACCCGGTCCTTGTGCTTGTGCTCGACGCAATGCTTGATGGCTTGCCGCACCGGCCGAAGGCGGAACGGCTGGCCGACGATGAAGCCGTGCAAGGACAGCGCATAGACGAGCGGCTGGCGCTCGGATTGCTCCAGCAGTTCCTCGAACTGGTCGACGATCATCTCGGCGAACTGGCGGCCGGTGTGATCGCGATGCGCCTGCGCGCCGGCATCGTTCAATTCCATCGGATAGGGCACCGAAAGCAGCTGTCCCGCGCGCGTCTGCATCCAGACCGGCTGATCATCGAGCGGCCAGTCGAGCAGGTGCGTATAGCCGGCCTCTTTCAAGAGGTCGGGCGTGACGTTGGATTCGAGTGCCCCGGGTCCCATCCAACCGGTGGGCCGCACGCCGACGTGTTTTTCGATGACCTCGGTGCACTCCTTGATGGCGCGCGCCTCGTCCTGCTCCCACATCGGCCGCAGGAGTTCGGCGTTGGTGCGGCCGTGGCCGAGCACGTCGTCGCCGCGGGCTTTGATCTTTTCGACGATCTGCGGGTAGTGATAGCAGACGCTGCTGTTCAAAAGAATCGTCGCGGGCAGTTTGAGCTCGTCCAGGATTTCGAACAGGCGCCAATTGCCGATCCGGTTGCCGTAGTCGCGCCAGGCGAAATTGCGCGTGGTCTGCTGGCCGCTGCGCACCGGGTCCATGCCGAGGCCGGCCCCGAACGCGAAATGCTCGATGTTGAGCGCGACATAGAAGGCGAGCCGCTTGCCTCCAGGCCAATTGTAGTCTTTCCGCTCGACGATCGGCGAATAGGCATACCGGGCGTGGCCGGGAAGTTTCAGCATGGGGGTACTCCATGTGGGCTCGAATTTCTGGCGGCGGGTGGATGGATCGGCGGGCCGGGGCCATTCCGGCTAGCCAGCCGCGGCAAAGCCAGGAGCCGGCCGATGGATAGCAAAATGAGGTCGCACCAAACTTAACGGCTAGCCAGAGGATGGAGATATCGCCCTATCACCATGCTGCCCGAGGTCATCGAGCAGTGCCCGAGCGGTGATGAGGTCTGCCGTAGCCCATCCTTCCGTAAACCAGTCGTAGATCGGCGCCAACAATTTCCGTGCGGCAGCACTGTGCCCCTCGTCCCGCAACAAGCCGGCTAGAGTGGTTGCCGTCCGCAATTCCCACAGTTTAGCGCCCTGCTCCCTCGCCGTCGCAAGGCTGGCCTCCAGCAGGGCGACGGCCTCCTCTGAATTGCTCGCGCCGAAGCGAGCTCGAAGACGCATGATCTCGGCCTCACACCAACGCTCGCCCGTGATGCCCACGAGTTCAGCCGCTCGGTCGAGTAAGGCGACAGCGGTGGCGACATGCCCATATTCACCCCTGAGTTCGGCGGCGCAGCCCAGGAAGAAGGGCAGCAGCGCCCAATTTTTGCTAGCGTCAAGCTGGCGAAGAGAATCTTCCATGCGCTCAAAGGCGGCCGGCTCTGGCCGCGTACGAAGTTGCGCCCAGCTATGAAAAATCGCGCCCTCGCGATTGCCTTTGAATGTTTCATACGAACTACGAACCGCGAGCAGCCGCTCAGAAAGTTCGCTCACTCGCTGGGTGTTTCTTTCCGACATTCCTTGAACGCAAGCGCGGCGCAGCGCAAGAGTTAGGCTGATGGCGTGGTTCAAAGCCTCGGCGTGCTTGACGCCTTCCAAGCTCATCGCAGCCCCGGAGTCGGGATAACCGAGTAACGTGAGACACGTGCCGAGCACGGTGCAAATGGAAACTCTTGGATCCCGCGTGCTCATTCCTCTGTTCGGACGATCGCGTTCAGCATTATATATATCGAGCACAAGTTGCATCTCCTCGCGCGCTTGCTTGAACCGACCGAGCAGCAGGTTCGCCAAGCCTCCCGCCCGTCGTGCCATGAGCAGCGCCTGAGCGTCTCCGGTTCGCTCATGTACTGACATCATCTCGCTGGCGTAGTGAATCATCTTTTCCGGTTGAGAATGAGTGAAATGATAGTTCAACATCAGGCCGTCGTAGACACCAGGTAACAGTTGCATTTCATCAAGCGTAAAGCACAGCTCACGCGCACGCTCGAACGTCACCCGGACCTCCTCGCTGCCCGAGCCCTGATGGTCGATCAGCGCGCGGCCAAGCGCTACTTGAAGGGCGAGTTCGCGGCGCTGCTTTTCGGTCGAATCCGGAAGATACGCGACTTGCCGGAGCGCCTTGCGAAGATGGCTAACCATTTCGGCCAGCGCAAAACGACCGGTCGCGTGATCTGCGGCTTTCGAGTAGTAAGCGATTGACTTTTCGGGTACGCCAGCCTCGGCAAAATGCCAAGCGATCAGCTGCGGCTCCGCGGCAACGCCGCCTACCTCCTTCTCAAGTCCCTCGGCCAGGCGCAGGTGCGTCTCCCGGCGACGGTCGCGCAGCAGCGAAGCGTAGGCGGCATCCTGCACCAGCGCGTGTTTGAAGGCATAGGTGGCGAGAGGTGGCTGACCATGCGGTATAATGATTCCAGCCTCGACCAGTTCGCCCAAAGCGTGCTCCAAGCGCGCCGTTGGCAGTAACGAGAGAGCCTGCAGCCCTTCGAAAGAAAATTCCCGGCCGATTACCGCTCCAATCTGGGCGACCTCCTTGCCGACGGGAAGCCGATCAAGACGTGCCATTAGCGAGGCATGCAGCGAAGTCGGAACCACGTCGGCCGAAAGCGAGTTCATGGGCGAGGCGCGCTCGCCATCATTGGACGTAAGCCCCTTATGCAAAACCGTTTTGGTCAGCTCCTCGATGAAGAGGGGGATTCCGTCCGCGTGCGCCACGATGCGATCGACAACGTCTTGAGGCAGTTCCTGGCCGCCAGCCACCTGTTTGATGAGGGAACCGGCCATGGGTCGATCTAGCCCACTTAGCAGCTGCACTGTGACATGCGGTCGAGTGGCCCAAGGAGGCTGCATTTCCGGACGCGTCGTGACGACCAGGAGCATCGGCACCCGCGGCACCCTCTCGATCAATCGATCGAGCAGATCAAGGGTAGTGGGATCGGCCCACTGCATATCCTCAAGTATGGCGAGAACGGTCGCCTGTCTCGCCATGTTGTCGATCTGCCTGATGATTGAGGCAAAGGTCATGGATTTCAGATGCTGTGGTGATATTGTTTTTGGCAGCTGAGCGGTGGGATGCGGAATGGAAAGCAGGTCCGCAAGAACTGCGACGTCTTCCTCAGAAGCGCTCGGCCCCAGCAATCTCGTGAACTTCTCCCATTTAGCCGCCGGCGAATCTCCGCGCTTGAGTTTGGCGGCACGTTCGACGTGACGGATCACGGGATGCAAGGGCGTGTCATGATGGTGAGGTGAGCAGAGAAAACGAAGGCGCTGATTTGACGCTACCTTGACCTTTTGCTCCAGTGCAGCGATCAAATGAGATTTTCCGATGCCGGGTTCGCCCGCGAGCAACACGACGCGCCCTTCGCCGGTCTTGGCTTTCTCCCACCGGCGCAGCAGCAATTCTAGTTCCTCCCTGCGGCCAACGAGGGACAACCGACCGCCACGTAGCGCCTCGAAACGGCTGTCGATCATGCTTTCGCCAAGCACCATCCACGCCCGTTCTGGCGCGAGACGTCCTTTCAAATTAGGCAAAACGAGCTCGCGGTACTCGAAGAGATCGCCGGTGAGGAGCCGCGTGGACTCGGAAATCACGACCATGCCGGGCTCGGCTACTGCCTGCAGGCGGGCCGCAAGATTGGGCGTGGCTCCCACCGCCGTAGTCTTTAGCGCAGAACCGGCTCCGGTGAGATCGCCTACGACCACAACCCCGCTAGCGATGCCAACGCGAGCGGAGAGCGTGCCTGGCGGTCCGGCAATCGTGTGAAGTTGGGCGACAGCGTCAATTATTGTGATGCCCGCACGGACCGCCCGTTCCGCGTCCTCTTCGTGCGCCTGCGGGTAGCCGAAATAGGCCAGAACGCCGTCCCCCATGTATCGAGCAACAAATCCCTCGAAACGGGCCACTAGGCCTGTGACGCAGCCATGATAGGCGGCAATAACATCCCTCAGCTCTTCAGGGTCGAGTCGTGCGCCGAGTGCCGTCGACCCGACTAGGTCGACGAACGTGACGGTCAGCAGGCGGCGCTCGGGCAAAACTCTGGAGGCGGAAGGTGCCTGCTGCGCGCTGGGGTTGGCCCCAACAGCGGCGCCACAGTCACCGCAGAACCATTTGTCAGGCGGGTTCTCTCTGCCGCAGGCATTACACCGCCAGGGCAGCGGCGACCCGCAGTCGCCGCAGAATTTTCCGCTGTCCAGAACGGTGGCCCCGCAGCGCGGGCAGATCATGCGATCCCCCTCTTTCGGGCGGCAGGCGGGCCCCTTTGTAGTGACGAAAACATCGGTTCACAAGCCGCAGAAACGTCGCAATGCGATCAATCCCTGCGTCGGCGAGTCGCGCGCAAACGGCTTGTCGTTGCGTCGACACGACGTCCGCTACCCATTGTTGCAAATCCGCTTGCTCCCAAACCCGGTTCATCTATTGTAGCGTCGCTGGTATCCCAATGGCTGGAGGAGTGTATGTCTAGGACGCTGAGGAAGATCATCCGAGCGATGGACCTGGCGAAGCCCAAGCTGCATAAGATTGCCAGAGAGCTCGATGTCGCCAAAAGAAAACCAGGTCGGAAAAAGAGACGAAAATCGAAGTAGGGCAACGCGGCAAAAGTGACCACCCGCGCGATGAATAGAAGTCTGCGTTGGGCGTAGATCGGTCGATGATAGTTCGGGGGAATTTATGTCTTCTACGCTCAAGCTAGCCCGGCACATCAGCTCGATACAAAAAAGACTCGATGCGGTGGCTAGACTTCTGGCCGTTCGCAAAAGACAGAAGAGCAGAAAGTCGAAGTTTAAAGGAAGAAAAAAGACTAAAAGGCGCGGGCCGCGATAATCTGCACGATGCACAGGCGAACGCTTCCGACTAACGTCAAGAGGACGTCGGTTGTGCGGCGAGTTCCGCCAATGCGCACAACGCGACTCGTCGCGGCTCCCGGACTTGAGGGTGGCGTGTGTGCCTTTAAATTGGCACCCCAGGGGTCACCGATCATCGTAGAGGCGGTTTCTGGTCGCTCGATGACATTGGCGCCCGGAGACGTCTTTCTCGCAACACCTGGACATCGGGAGTCGACCCGTTGGGTGGTGGGCGGGATCCCGAGACGTGGTCTAGTTGTGGGACGCAATTACTGGGTGCTCGCCGAAAGCGGCGTGATCGGCGATCTGGTCGGGGGCACGCCGTCCACAAAGACGCATCTCGGGCAAGCGAAATATCTGGGGGCTGTTTCGGACGATGACGGCAAAGTCATCAACATCCGGGAGTTCGCCGTCCCTCCCGCCGACGGCTTAGCCGATCGTGGAGCGCCGGTTTTTCTCATTCTTGGCACGTCGGCCGAGGTCGGCAAGACAACCGCTGGTCTTTCCGTGCTGCGAGCATTGCTGCAGAAAGGGCATAGGACGGTGATCGCATTGAAGGCCACGGGCACGTCGGGCATCACCGAGATCGTGGCATATCAGGACTACGGCGCTGCGCAGGTGTTCGACTGCGTCGATTTTGGACTGCCCACGACGTATCCATCCAACCGTAAGGGCATTGTCGATGTATTCGACAGAGCGCTCGATACCTGCCTTTCGATACCTGCCGACGCCGTTTTGATCGAATGCGGCGGCGACATGCTCGGCGCCAATGTCCCAGTCTTCCTCAAACGTCTCAAACGGAGACGTTCTCGCGCGAGGGTCATCCTCGCGGCCGCGGATGCACTTGGTGCCCTGAGTGGAACGCGAATGCTGAAGGAGATGGGGCTAACGGTAAGTCTGATCACTGGGCCTTGCACGGACACTCACACGCTGCGGCAGCGTACTGAGACGCTGTGTAGGACACCCGCTTTGAACATGGCTGGGAGAGGAAGCGAGGGCGTACCGCTCTAGGCAATCACCGTTTGATCAATCGATCCGCGCCCGCACACGTGCGCTTAGGGCCCAGAAATGGGGAATCAACGTGATTTCTATGTCCTGACAGACCTGAGCGAAGTCGTTGTGCAGCTCCTCGCTGCTCGGATAGTTCTTTATAATTTCAAAAGTAGCGCCATTTTCAAGCGTTCGCAGCGTCAATAGGTTGCCCCATTCGTCCTGCCTGGAGGCGGCGCCGGTGCGTCCCTCCACAAAAACTTGATCGATCATCAGAACTACTGCACCCGGTTGCAGCCGCGAGGCAAAATGCGAAAGGAATTCCCGTCGCCGCTCTTTGCCGACGTGAGACCACCACAGATGCGCCATGCCGGCATCGAACTTTGAGGAGAACTCGGGCAGGGCAAATGCGTCGGCCGCGCGCAATGTGATGTGGGGGCCGAGTTTTCGGGTTGCCGCGATAGCGAGCATCTCAGGGTTATAGTCAGTCGCGGTGATTGCCCTGGCGACGGCCGCCGCGGCCTCCGTCCAATAGCCGGTCCCGGCTGCGACCTCCAGAATGGTTCGACCTCGCACACGGTCGACAAGCCACGATTTCAGGCGCGTGAGATCATGCTGGCGCTCCGGAATCTCATAAAACTTGTCATATTCCCGGGCGCGCTCGCGATAGTAGATCTCCATTGATTTATCCCTACGCATGCCCCTCAGATCAGAAGGCTGGCAGCATGGTTAATGAGATCGACGTTCCCCTTCAGAAGATCGTTGCGGGTCATACGGTGAAAGTTATCGGGCGTAATGCCGAAATCTTCGACGTCATTGCCAGTTTGCGGCCCCACTCGCTGCGAACGTCGGAATGCAACTCTTAGTTCCGCTCCTTTAGGCAACCCCCTGAATGGAGAATTTGAGTCCCTCCTGAAATATTGGCGAATCTCGGTATGGGTCCTCACGTTGGCGCCCCCACCACCTGTGACGCTATCGACGCCGAGAATCTTTCCGCCATGATCCTGGAATCCAGCCGCAAAGAATTCGGTGGCACTGTAAGAGAGGGCGTTTGTTATGACGATTGCCGGGCCCGGATATCGTCGTCCAATGCTATTTATGCTTCTTTGATCGTGAGAGGGAAAACTAGCTGAGTACATCGCGCCAGTTTCCATTGAGCGTTGAATAGATTTAATCCAGGGTGACAGTCCACGGGGT
>Ga0318511_10000124_pt1 | contig 13216 bp, 9 predicted proteins | sample GRESIP171b2f18_FD_203681 | JGI IMG/M metagenome (GOLD analysis project Ga0318511, IMG submission 203681) | Tropical soil microbial communities from Luquillo Experimental Forest, Puerto Rico - GRE.SIPMG.171b2f18 | ecosystem: Environmental > Terrestrial > Soil > Tropical forest > Bulk soil... | reverse complement strand
AGGGGGGACGGCGCGCGGGACAGCGGCGGGCCCGCGGGGGTTCCCGTGTGCTGCTGGCCGCAGCCGGGGAGCACCGCCACCGCGCCGAGGGCCACGGCGGCGAGCACCGGCACGCTACGCATGGCTGCCCCTCTCTGGGTGCCTGGTCCACTCGTCCAGGGTTAGACGCCGACCGGCCGGCGGCGGTTCCGCGGGACCACGGATTGTTGACAAGCCCGCGGAACCACGGTTCCTCCCGGCGGAGCGGAGCCGCATCACCGGCCAGTGTCCTTTAATCCGGCTATATCCTCGCCGATCCGAAGCTTCGCCGGCCAGACGGTGACGCTCAAGTTCACCGGCAAGGAAGACAGCTCGCTGCAGACCTCGTTCGTCGTTGATGACACGGCGGTCAACACCGCTGATCCGTCCACTGCCCGGTGCTCCGGGCGTGAGTGGCCCGCGCCCCCGGCGCGGGCCACTCGCATCTCAGGCGGTACTCCGGGCGGAGTACTCCGGTGGAGTACCCGCCCGGCCAAGTGCCTCCCGCCGTACGACGCCCTGGGCGCCCGATTTCGCGAGCATCGAAAGCGACGACACATCACTCCTCGGCTCGCAGGAGAACCCCATGCGGAACGAAATAGGCGCCCGCCCGGCAGGCGCCCGCACCTCTGACATCAGCCCGGGGCCGATCGGCCTGCTCGGGCGCGCGTGCTACCGGCACCGCTGGATCACGCTCTTCGTCTGGCTGGCCGGCGTGGCCTGCCTGATCACCTTGTGGACCAGGTTCGGCGCCCCGGCGCAGGACAACTACAGCGGCAGCGACCGGGGGCAGGCGCTGCTGAACGAGCACTTCCCGCACTCATCCGGGGACAGCCTCACCCTCGCGATCGACTCGAGGGCCCCGCTGTCCGGCCCCGCCACCCGGGCCAGGATCGAGACGGCGCTGGCCCCGTTCGCGCGTGCCGCGCACGTCACCTCGGTCACCGATCCGTACCGGACGCCCGGCCACCTGTCCCAGGGCGGCCATATCGCGTTCGCGACCGTGCAGTTCAACGTGCCGTCCACCAGCATCAGCAACGCCGAGGCGCTCGCGCTGATGCACGACGCCAAGGCGGCCTCCGGCCACGGGGTGACGTTCAGCCTCGGCGGAGACGTGGTGGACCTGGCCGAGACGCCCTACGGCGGGCCCAGCGAAGGCGTCGGCGTTGGTGCCGCCGCGGTGGTCCTGCTGATCGCGTTCGGCTCGTTCCTGGCCATGGGGCTGCCGATCGTCACCGCGCTGCTCGGCATCGGCGGAGGCCTGGCGTTGATCGGGCTGCTCGGGCACCTCGTCCCCGCCCCGTCCTTCTCCCCCATCATCGCCGCGATGATCGGCCTGGGCGTCGGGGTGGACTACGCCCTGTTCATCGTGACCCGGTTCCGCGAAGGTCTTGCCGCCGGGCGGGCCCCGGAAGACGCCGCGGTGACCGCGATGCGGACCGCGGGGCGCACCGTGCTGATCGCGGGCGCCACGGTGGTGATCGGCATGACGGGCCTGCTGGTGCTGCGTCAGCCGCTGCTGAACGGCGTCGCGGTCGCCGCGGCCGCCACGGTGGCCATGGTGCTGCTCGGCTCGCTGACCCTGCTGCCCGCGCTGCTCGGGTTCTCCGGTACCCGCCTGGCCAAGCGATCGAGGCTGCTGAGCCGGCGGCGGAACCGGTCGGCCACCGCTGGTCGTTCAGAGAAAATTCCCGCTGCGCAGCGGTGGGCGGCGATGATCCAGCGCCGCCCGGTGCTGGCGACGGTCGTGTCCACCGGCATCATCCTCGCCCTGGCCGCGCCCGCGCTCGGCATGAAGCTGAACTTCCCGGACGAGTCCGCCCAGGCCAGGGGCACCATGGGCTACGCGAGCTATGCCACCATGGCGCGCGGTTTCGGCCCCGGCTTCGACGCCCCGGTGATCGTGGCGGCCGCCCTGCCCGCACCGGGCGCGAACACGGCCCGCCTGGCCACCGCGATTCGCGACACCCCGGGCGTGGCCGCGATCACCCCCGTGGTCCGCAGCGCGGACGGGAAGGCGGCCATGCTGATCGCCTACCCGACGACCGGTGAGCAGGACACGGCCACCAACGCGCTGGTAAACCGCCTGAACGACCACGTGATCCCTCGCGCGACGGCCGGCACCGGTATCCGCGCCTACCTCACCGGGCCGAACGCGGGCGGCGTAGCCTTCGCCAACCTGGTCAGCCAGCGGCTACCGTGGCTGATCGCCGTGGTGGTCCTGGTCTCGATGGTGCTGCTGACCGTGATGTTCCGCTCGGTGACGGTCGCGGTGAAGGCCGCGGTGATGAACCTGCTGTCGATCAGCGCGGCGTACGGCGTGCTGGTCCTCATCACCCAGGATGGCTGGCTGCGCCAGGCGTTCGGCTTCCCGGAGAACGTGCCGGTGACCACGTGGGTGCCGATGTTCCTGTTCGTCATCCTGTTCGGCCTGTCCATGGACTACGAGGTGTTCCTGCTCTCACGGATCCGCGAATCCTACGACGCCACCGGCGACAACGCGGCCTCGGTGGCGCACGGACTGGCCCGCACCGCCCGGGTGATCACCGCGGCCGCCGCGATCATGATCGTGGTGTTCCTGTCCTTCGTGGCCGGGGCGGACGTCTCGGTGAAGCAGATCGGCCTGGGCCTCGCGGTGGCCGTGTTCATCGACGCCACCCTGGTCCGGATGGTGCTGGTGCCCGGGGTCATGGAACTGCTGGGCAAGGCGAACTGGTGGCTACCGGGGCCGCTGGCCCGGGTGCTGCCGAAGACCTCCCCGCCCGAGGACGAGCCCCTGGCCGCGGACCTGGCCCTGACCAGGTCCGCCGGGTAGCTCCCGGCGGGCGGCCCGGGGATCCCCCGGGCCGCCCCGGTCGGGCCTCGCGGAGGAGGGAGCCCGGCGCCGCGGCCGGCCTGAGCGGCGCCGGGCACAACGCTGTCCGTGCGCCTCCGGCCGGGCACCGGACTACGGTGGGCGCATGCGCGAACCCGGGTCACTTCCGTTCCCCGACCGGCCGGCCGGCGCCGACTGCCTGCCCGGCATCGATCACATCGTGATCCTGATGAAGGAGAACCACTCCTACGACAACTACTTCGGCATGCTCGGCCGGGGGGACGGCTTCACCCTCGGCCCGGACGGGAAGCCGCTGAACAGTAACCCGGACGGGCACGGGAACCAGGTGCGGGCGCACCACCTGAGCCTGCCGTTCAACCCGTCGGACAACCTGAGCCAGACCTGGAACGATTCGCACAGGCAGTGGAACCACGGCGCGATGGACGGGTTCGTCACCACCACCAGCAGCGCCGATCCGATGGGCTACCTGGACGGGACCGACCTGCCCTGGTACTACGGTTTCGCCCGTGCCTACGGCATCGGCGACCGCTACTTTTCCTCCGTCCTGGCCCCGACCTTCCCCAACCGCAGGTTTCTCCAGGCCGCCACCGCGGCGGGCTTGGTGGACGACTCCATTCCCAACCCCTTCCAGCGCCCGCCGGCCGCCGGCCTGGTCTTTGATCAGCTCGACGCCCACGGCATCGCCTGGGCCAACTACTTCGTCGAGGTCCCCGAGGTCGGGCTGTGGCCGCGCAACCTGCTGAAGTACCACGATCACCTGCACGACATCGGCGACTTCTACGACGACTGCCGCGAGGGCACGCTGCCCCCGGTCACCCTGCTCACCACCGAGGTCCTCCTCGCCTCCGAGGGGGAGTACCAGGACGACCAGATCGGGGAGGCGTTCACCGCCACCCTGTTCGAGGCGGCCGCGGCCGGGCCGCAGTGGCAGAACATGCTGTTCATCATCAACTGGGATGAGGGCGGCGGCTTCTACGACCACGTGCCGCCGCCCGCCGCCGCCCCCCCGGACGACATCCCGCCGGACATCCACGTGCCACCGGACGAGCCGGGCGGCTACGACCGCTTTGGATTCCGGGTCGGGTGCCTGGTCGGCTCCCCGTTCGCCAAGCCGGGGCACGTCTCGTCGGTGATCTACGACCACACCTCGATCCTGGCCACCATCGAGTACAAGTGGAACCTGCCCGCGCTGACCCGGCGGGACGCGGCCGCGACCCCGCTGACCGACTTCATCGACCTCAGCCAGCCGCCGCACTTCAAGACCCCGGCGCTGCTCCCCCGCCCGGCGATCTGGCCGTTTACCGGCCTGAAGTAGCGCGCTAGCCCCGCGAGGGCGCCGAACGTATGTGATGGTTGGCGCGGCCATCACCATCAAACCGGGCGTTGGGCCTGGGTCAACCGCCGTCGGCCTGCGTGCGGCGGGCGCGGGCGCGCCGCTTGCCCTCGTGCATGGCCTGGACCCGGGCGATAGGGATCGCCCGGCCCTCCTCGATGAGATCCGCGCCGAGTGACTGCGGGGCGGGCATCTCGCCAGCCCATGGCGGGGCGCCGGCCAGCAGTGGCGGCGCGGTGCGCACGGTGAAATCGGCCGGGGTCACCCGGTCAAGCTCCGCCCAGGGCACCGGGAAGGACACCGGCACGCCGGGCCGGGCCCGCGGGCTGTAGGCGGCCACCACGGTCGCCCCTCCCGACCTGGTCGAATCGAGGAACACCTTGCCGTCGCGCTCCTCCTTGACGAAGGCCGTGGTGGCGAGCACCGGATCGAGCCGTTCCGCGCGGACGGCGATCGCCCGGGTGGCCGCGGCCGCCTCCTCCGCCGTCGTCCGCTCGGTGACCGGCACGAACACGTGCACGCCCTTGGCCCCGCTGGTCTTGACCGCACCGGTCAGGCCGGCTCCGGCCAGCGCCTCCCGGATCAGGCGGGCGGCGCGGACGGCCAGGCCGAACGCGCCCGCGTCCGGTGGGTCCAGGTCAAGGATGAGGTACGTGGGGTGCTCCCAGTGGCCGGCCCGGACCAGCATCGGGTGGTACTCCACGGCGCGCTGGTTGGCGAACCAGAGCAGCGTGCGGCGGTCGTTGCACAGGGCGTAGGACACCTCGCGCTTGGACGCCTCCGCCCACAGCGGCACCGTCCGGACCCAGTCCGGGGCGTAGTTCGGGACGTTCTTTTGCATGAACGGGGCCTGCCCGCGCAGGACGCGGATCACCGACAAGGGACGGTCGGCCAGTTCCCCGATAAGCAGGCCGTGGACCGCGTCCAGATAGTCGACCAGATCACGTTTAGTCACCCCGGCGCCTTCGAAGAGCGGTTCTCCAAGATTGGTCAAAGACACCCCATCGCGCACCTCATCACTTACCATGTGGGCAAGCTAGCACGTCAACGGCGGTGCGGGCATTGCTAAGTCATTGGCGTAACTATGCAGGATAATTCCGCTCTCGTGATCGGAATATGTCACTTCCCGTGGCAGGCTCAATTGCGGTGCTGAGGCCGGGCCATGCTGTCGCCGAACCCCGCGTCCGCTTTGTCGAGATGCCGCGCGTCACGCGTGCCCTATGACCCGTGGGAGCGGTAAGCAGTGCAAGGAGCAGGCAGCGAGGGGCCCCGGAGCGACGACGCGGGCGCAGCGGCACGTGACCCCAGGGAGGCGGGCGAACCGGAACCGGGGGTCCACGCGGGCGCGCCGGGGGTGACGGCCGCCACCATCACGGCGCCTTCCGCGGCGCCCGCCAAAGGTCCGGAGGCCCCGGGACGGCCGGCCTGGCGGAGGCGCGCACGGTCGGCCGGCCGCGCGCTGGCCAGCGGCCCGCTCGGGCGGCACCTGGCCCTGCTGGCCTGCTACACGGCGGTGGGCATCGCGGTGACCTGGCCGCGGGCCACCTGGCTGTTCGAGGGGAAGCTCCCGGCGACCCGGGACGGGGGCGTCTACGTCTGGGACTTCTGGTGGATGGCCCACGCGGTGGAGCACCTGAGCAACCCGTGGTTCACCCGCTCGATCGTCGCCCCGACCGGGGTCCAGCTCGGCTACCACGCCCTGATGCCCCTTGAGGGCGTGCTGATGCTGCCGGTCACGGTGCTGTTCGGCCCGAGCGCCTCGTACAACCTGCTGTCGATCCTTACGCCCGGGCTGATGTGCTACGCCGCGTACCGGGTGGCGCGGCTGTGGGTGCCCACGCAGACCGGGGCGATCTTCGCCGGCGCCTTCTTCGGGCTGTCCTCCATCATGGCGTGGCACGCCTGGTACCAGCTCAACCTGGCCGCGGGGGCGGTGTTCCTGCCGTTGGCGTTGGAGGCCGCGGTGCGGCTGCGCAGGCGGCCCGGGCGCAGGCAGGCGGTGATCCTCGGCGTTGTCCTCGGCGCCAGCCTGCTCACCGACCAGGAATCATTCGTCCTGGCGCTGATCGTCGTGCTGGCGGCGCTGGTGCCGTGGCTGGTCAGCCCCGCCTGGCGGCAGCGCCTGGCCGCGGCCGCGACCGCCGCCGTGGTGTTCCTGCTGGTGGCCAGCCCGCAGATCGCGGCCGTGGTGGCGCAGACCCGCGCGGGCGGCGCCGCGGTCCCGGCCGGCACGGTGGCCTCCGACTACGTGTATTCCGGCACCGAGTTCCCCGCCGTGTTCGCCCTCTCCCCCCGCGCGGCCGGCCTCGGCCTGACCTGGCTGAAGCCGATCAGCTACCAAGGCCATGTCCGCGACGGGGTGCTGACCTTCGGCCTGGTGCTGTCCGTGCTGGCCGTGGCCGGCCTGGTGGTCTCCTGGCGCCGGCGCAACGCCTGGAAGCTCGCGCTGCTGTGGCTCGCGAGCGCGGCCCTGGCGCTGGGCTCCGTGCTGAAGATCGGCAGCTATACCTTTATGCCCCTCGCGCAGACCTGGCACGGCGTCCGCCTGTCTGGCGTCATGCCGTTCACCTGGTTCGTGCAACTCCCAGGGATGGCCGGGTTCCGGGAAGCCGCCCGGCTCACGATGCTCGGGGTGCTGCCCGCCGCGCTGCTGGCCGGTGCCGCCGTGGACTGGCTCCGCCGGCGCGCGGCGCTGCTGCTGATCCCGGTGCTCGTCCTCGCGGCCCTGGAGGCCGGCTGGGCGGGCAACCCCGGTGTGGGCACCATGCCCACCACCCTGCCGGCCCTGGACCGGCCGATCGCCGCGGACCACTCGGGGTCGATCGTGGTGGATGTTCCGTTCGGCGTCCGGGGCGGGGTGCCGCTGGCCCGGGAGGGCAACCCGTTCGACCCCGAGGCGCAGGTGCTGGCGACCGCCGACGGCCACCCGCGCGCGGTGGGCTACCTGTCCCGGCTGCCCGGGCCCACGCTGATGACGGTGCGGCGGAACCCGTTCTACGCCGGGCTGCTGATCGCCCAGGGGCAGCCGCGCGGTCTCGCCGAGTCGGTCGCCGGCTACCACAGCTACCCGGCCCTGGTCGCCGCCGCGCGCGCCGCGGCGCGGCGGATGGACGTCGGCTGGGTGATCGTCTGGCAATCGTCCCCGGATGTCCTGCGCTACCTGGCGGTGACCGGCTTCCACTTCGCCTACGTGGCCGACGGCGCTCGGGTGTACCGGCTCGCGCCCGGCTGAGAGCACGACCAGCCGACCGGGCATACTGGGGGCCTCAGCACCGATCTTGGGAGGCTTCCGATGCCGCGGCTTGGCGGGATGTACGGCCCGGACGTCACCTTCCTCGGCGTCCCCCGGGCCGACCTGGCGGACCCCGGGTCCTGGGCGGGGGCGGAGGTGCTGATCATCGGCGCCCCGTTCGACGGCGGCACCTCGCACCGGCCGGGGGCACGGTTCGGCCCGCAGGCGATCCGGTCCACCGACTACCTGCCCCACGACGGCGCCCGCCCGCACCTTGCCCTCGGCGTGGACCCCCTGGCCGAACTGCGGGTGGCCGACGCGGGGGACGTGGAGATGCCCTCGGGTGACACGCAGGCGTCGCTGGCCCGGCTGGAACAGGCGGTCCAGGTCGCCTGCGAAGCCGGCGCCTTCCCGGTCGTCCTCGGCGGCGACCACACGATCACCCTCCCGGACGCGACCGGGACGGCGCGGCACGTCGGCTGGGGCCGGGTATCGCTGATCCACTTCGACGCGCACGCCGACACAGGGGACACCCAGTTCGGCTCGCTCTACGGGCATGGCACGCCGATGCGCCGGCTCATCGAGTCCGGCGCGGTGCGCGGCGACCGGTTCCTGCAGCTCGGCCTGCGCGGGTACTGGCCGGAACCGGAGACCCTGGACTGGATGGCCGGCCAGGCGATGCGCAGCTTCGAGATGACCGAGGTGGTGGCCCGGGGGCTGGACGAATGCCTGTCCGAGGCGTTCACCATCGCCACCGACGACTGCGACGGGGTGTTCCTGTCCGTGGACATCGACGTGGTGGACCCGGGGATGGCCCCGGGAACCGGCACCCCGGAACCCGGCGGCCTCACCACGCGCCAGTTGCTCGACGCGGTGCGCCGGATCGCCATGGAGATGCCGCTGGCGGGGATGGACGTGGTCGAGGTGTCGCCGCCGTATGACCATGCCGAGATCACCGCCTACCTAGCGGGCCGCGTCGTCCTTGAGGCGCTGTCCGGAATCGCCTGGCGGCGGCGGCGCGAGGCAGGCGATCCGGTCCGCCACCCGGCCGACCCGCTCTTGGTCAACAGGCACCCTCACCAGGGCAGATAGGTGCGGTTACAAGTAGTGACCGAATAGATCAAACCGGTCTATTATTGCTGCATGCTGGACGTGACCAGGCTGCGGGTGCTCGCCGCGGTCGCCCGGCATGGCTCGGTGACCGCGGCGGCCAAGGCGCTCAACTACGCCCAGCCCTCGGTGAGCCACCACCTGGCCAGGCTCGAGGCGGAGACCGGGGCCAGGCTGGTCGAGCGGTCCGGCCGGGGTGTCCGGCTGACCGACGCCGGGCGGCTGCTGGCCGGCCGGGCCGAGGAGATCCTGGGCAGGCTGGACGCGGCCGAGCACGAACTGGCCGCCCACGTCGGCCAGCGCGAGGAACGCATCCGGGTGGCCGGCTTTCCTTCCGCGCTGGCGACCGTGGTCCCCGCGGCGGCCGCCCGGTTGCGGGCCGATTACCCCGGCGCCGAACTGCTGCTGGCCGAGGCCGAGCCGCAGGGGGCGGTGCGCCTGCTGCGCGCGGGCCGGGTGGACGTGGCGCTGGTCTTCGCCTATCTCCAACAGGGCCCCGGTCCCGAGCGGCGGCCAGCGGACGCCGTCCCGGATGGCGGCCAGTGGGCGGGCGGGGACGAGGTTGAGGGGGTCCGGGCCAGGCCGCTGTTGGATGAGCCGGTGCACCTGGTCACCCAGGCCGGGGCGCCGTCCCCGCCGCGAACGGCCGGGAGCCCGCTGGCCGGATACGCCGAGCACCGCTGGATAGCCGGCTGCGAACGCTGCCGCGCCCACCTGCTGTGGCAGTGTGAGCTGGCCGGCTTCACCCCGCAGATCGCGTTCACCACCGACGACGTGCTGGCCGCGCAGGCGCTGGCCGCGGCCGGGCTGGGCGTCGCCCTCCTGCCCGACCTGGCGCTGCGCGCCGCCCGGCATCCGGGGGTACGCGCCGAGCCACTGCCCGGCGCCCGCCGGCAGGTGTTCGCGCTGACCTACGGCGAGCCGCCCGGCCCACCGGCGGTCGAGTGCCTGCTCGACACCCTCGCGGACGCGGCCGCCACGGCCCGGAAGCAGGCACCGTGACCCGATGTACCTGCCTGCCCGAGACGGCCATCGAGGAGGTACGCGAGACCTAACCGGGCACCTGGCCGTGGCGGAGGTGACGCCGGGTTCCCCGGTAGAGTGGGCGCGGCGCGCCGGGAAGTCTGGTCGGCAGCGGCTCATCCGTGGTGGAGAGGCGGTGCTGGCGTGCGGACTGTTGAGATCGTGGTGCTGCTGGTCGCGCTGGCGACGGTGGTGGCGGCGTTCGCCCAGCGCCTGCGGGTTCCCGCTCCCTCCCTGCTGGTGGCCGCCGGCCTGGCGGTGGGCCTTTTGCCGGGCGCCCCGATGGTTCATGTCCCGCCCGCGGTGGTCAGCCTGGTGGTGCTGCCGCCGTTGTTGTATGCGGCCAGCGAGGAGCTGCCGTGGCGCGACCTGCGGGCGGTATGGCGCCCGGTGGCGGTGCTGGCGGTGGGCCTGGTGCTGGCGTCCGCGGCAGCGGTCGCGGCCGTCGCCGGGGCGGTAGCGCCGCTGTCGGCGAGCATGGCGTTCGTGCTAGGCGCGGTGCTGGCCAGCACCGATCCGGTGGCGGTTAGCGCGCTGGGGCGGCGGCTATCGCTGCCTCCCCGGGTGCAGGCGCTGGTGCAGGCGGAGAGCCTGTTCAACGACGGCACGAGCCTGGTGCTGTTCCAGATCGCGGTCTCCCTCGCCGTAGGCGGCACGGCCGCGATGACCGCGGCGGGGACCGTGCTGCACGGGGCGGGCGAGTTCATCATCTTGGCGGGCGGCGGCGCATTGACCGGTGCCGTGGTGGCGGCCGGTGTGATCGCGATGCGCCGCCGGATCACCGACCCGGTGCTGGAGACGGTGACGGCCCTGCTCACCCCGTACGTGGCGTACCTGCTCGGCGAGACGCTGCATGTCTCGGGCGTGACCGCGGTGATCGTGGCCGGGCTGGCGATCGGCGCGCGGCGCGCGAAGATCACCACCGCGCAGACGCGGCTGCAACTGCATTCGGTGTACCAGACCATCATCTTCGTGCTGGAAGCCGTCGTTTTCGCCCTCATCGGGCTGGAACTGCCCACGCTGGTACGCGACCTGGGCCACGCCGGGACCTGGCCGGTGGCGGCACTGGCGGTGACCGCGACGCTCATCGCCACCCGGGTGGCGTGGGTCTTTCCCGTCTTTGCCATCTCCGGCCGACGCCAGAGCACGCGCCGCCCGTCTTGGCCGGTCGCGGCCGTGGTGTCGTGGGCAGGCACCCGCGGGGTAGTGCCGCTGGCCGCTGCGTTGTCCATCCCCCTCACCACCGCGGACGGGAGTGCGCTGCCGCAGCGCGACCTGGTGCTGGTGCTGGCCGCCACCACGATCGTGATCTCGCTGATCGTGCAGGGCTTCACCCTGGAGCCGCTGGCCCGCCTCGCCGGGTTCGGCCCAGCCGCTGCCGGTCCAGTCCATGAGGAGACCCTCGCCCGGCTGCGGATGGCCGAGGCGGGCCTGGCCCGCCTGGAAGAACTAGCTGAGAACGGTGCCGCCCCCGACGAGGTGATCGACCGGCTCCGCGCGGGCCTGCAAGCGCGCATCGGCACCACCCGTGCCCGCATGGCCCCCGGCCCCGACGCCCCGGGAACGGCCCAGACCGAGCGGGCACTGCGCGGCGACCTCATCAGCGCCGAAACCGCCGAGCTATCCCGGCTCTACGACGCGGGCACCATCAGCGCCGCCACCCGCGGGCGCCTGCAACGCAACCTGGATCTGGAAACGGCCCGGCTCACCGAAGGCAAGCAATAGGCAGGGAAACCCGGTGGCACCATCGCCCGCCGGCCCGCCCGGCACCATGCGCTGCCCAGCCAACGAGCCCACAGCCGGGAGCGACCCTCGCTAATCGCGGCATTAGCACGGGTCAGATGGCGGTGCCGTGGTCTTGCCAGTAGGGGTCGCGCAGGCGGCGTCTGAGCAGCTTGCCGCTCGGGTCGCGGGGCATCGCGGCGATGAACTCGACCCGCTTGGGCCACTTCATCCGGGCCAGCCGTCCCTCCAGCGAGGCGAGAATGCTGGCCGCTAGTTCCGGGCCAGGCGCCACGCCGTCCTCGGGCTGCACCACCGCGACGACCGACTCCCCCCAGTCGTCGTCGGGGATGCCGAACACGGCCACGTCGGCGACCCGCGGATGCATGATGATCTCGCCCTCGATCTCCGCCGGGTACAGGTTCGCCCCGCCGGAGATGATCACGTCCGTCTTGCGGTCACACAGGAACAGGTACCCGTCCTCGTCGAGGTAGCCGACGTCGCCGACGGTGAAGAAGCCGTCCCGCCGGCCGGCCGCGGTCTTGGCCGGGTCGCCCTTGTACACGAAGTCGGTCAGGTCCGACCGCAGGTATACGGTGCCCGGTACCCCCGGCGGGCATTTCTCCCCGTCCTCACCGGCGATCATGATCTCGCTGAGCGGCCACGGCTTGCCCACCGTGCCCGGCCTGGCCAGCCAGTCCTCCGGCGTGGCCAGCGTGCCGCCGCCCTCAGTCGCCGCGTAGTACTCGTAGATCCGGGGACCCCACCACTCCAGCATCGCCCGCTTGACCCCGACCGGGCACGGCGCCGCCGCGTGCAGGATCCACCGCATCGAGGACAGGTCGTAACGCTGCCTCGCCTCCGCCGGCAGGGCCAGCAGCCGACCAAAGTGCGTGGGCACCATGTGCGTGTTCGTCACCCGGTAACGCTCGATCAGCGCCAGCGCGCGCTCCGCGTCCCACCCGTCCATATAGACAAGACAATGGCCCATCAAAACGGATGCGCCGCCGAACACCGATGCCGCCGTGTGATAGTGCGGCGAGGTGACCAGGTGCACGTTCGGCGGGCCCGGCGTGACCCCGAAAAGCTGCGGTAGCAGCGACGCGAGTTCCGCGGCGTCGTCGGGGTCAAGGCCGGACAGTTCGCGGCGCACGCCCTTGGGCCGCCCCGTGGTGCCCGAGGTGTAGTGCATCGTGGTGCCCGCCACCCGGACGGCCGGCGCGTCCGGTGACTGGCCCTCGCGGACGCGTGCCACCGGGGTGAACCCGGGCACCGCCCCGTAGCTGATCCGCCCGGCGGCGGGCAGGCCCGCCTCGGCCGCGGCACCGGCCCCGGCGACGGCGAACCGCTCGTGCACGAAGAACGCCTTCGCCTCACAGTCCCGCAGGATGTAGGCGATCTCGGGGACGGTGAAGTGCCAGTTGACCGGGGTCAGGTACCACCCGGACTGGAGCGCGGCGAGGTATACCTCCAGCGCCGCGATCCCGTTGGGCACCAGCACGGCCAGCCCGTCGCCGGGGCGCAGGCCGCGGGCGCGCAGCCCGTGGGTCAGCTGGTTGACCCGGGCCAGCAGGTCGCCGGCGGTGTGGGTGGTCCCGTCCGGTTCGATGGCCACAATCTGGCCGGGCTCGACGAGCGCGCGGCGCCAGAAGACCTGCGATGCCATGGCCGGCCCTTTCCGTGAGCGCGGTCTCGCCGCCCGCAGGTTCAGGCTACGCTGCGGTATCCGCGGCTGGCAGGCAGCCGGATCGAGAGGGCGAGATGCGCGGCAGGCAATCCGGGCGCGGGCCGGGCCCCGCGGCCGCGGCAGCCGCGGCCGCCGTGGCCGTGGCGATGTCCGTGGCCCTGGCCGGCTGCGCATTCGACCTGCCACCGAAGACCACGCCGCACCCGACGCACCCGGCCAACCCGGCCGCGGTCCGGCTGGCGGACTCGCCCGCCC
>Ga0318511_10000122_pt1 | contig 13245 bp, 12 predicted proteins | sample GRESIP171b2f18_FD_203681 | JGI IMG/M metagenome (GOLD analysis project Ga0318511, IMG submission 203681) | Tropical soil microbial communities from Luquillo Experimental Forest, Puerto Rico - GRE.SIPMG.171b2f18 | ecosystem: Environmental > Terrestrial > Soil > Tropical forest > Bulk soil... | reverse complement strand
CACCGCCGGCGGAGACAAGCGCCGTGAACGAGTTGCGGGTTTCGCATCTTGAGGTGCACTACGGCGATCTCATCGGCGTCGCCGACGTCTCGCTGCGAGTCGAGGAAGGCGCCATCGTCGCGCTGCTCGGCTCGAACGGCTCGGGCAAGACCACGACGCTCAACGCCATTGCGGGCTTGGTGCAGCCGAGCGGCGGATCGATCGAATGGTGCGGCGAATCGATCACGCGGCAGCCGGCTTACGTCATCGTCGCCAAAGGGCTTGCGCTTTCGCCGGAGGGTTGGCGGCTGTTCGTTTCACAGACGGTAGAGCAGAATCTGCGCCTCGGCGCCGCCGTGCTCGCCGACAAGGCCCGCATTGCGCCGTTGTTCGAGCGGGTCTACGCGCTGTTTCCACGGCTGGCCGAGCGGCGCCATCAACTCGCCGGCACCCTTTCCGGCGGCGAGCGGCAAATGCTGGCGCTCGGCCGCGCGCTGATGAGCGAGCCGCGGCTGCTGATGCTCGACGAGCCGAGTCTCGGGCTCGCGCCCGGCGTGGTCGAAGCGCTGTATGAAACCCTCGACCGGCTGCACAAGGAAGGATTGACGCTGTTGCTCGCCGAGCAGTCGATCCCGCTCGCGCTCGATATCGCCGACTACGCCTACGTACTGCAGACCGGCCGCACCGTGCTTGAAGGCAAGGCGGTCGATTTGGAAAAGAACGAACAGGTGCAGGAAATCTACCTCGGCATCGGAACGCGCGCCGGCGCCGAGGGCGCACAGCGCTCGACGTGAACGGGTGGCGACAGCGAGATGAATAAGCGTTAAGACCGCCGCTCACGCGCACCGCGGGGGCGCGCGACCGGTGATCACCTTGACGTCGGCGCACCACCGTCGCCGGTGCGCTCACATTCCCTTGACGAGCTGGCCGCGGATTTCCCCGCCGGGGTGAGCGCCAGTGTGGACATTGACATACCAGCGCCCGGCCAACAGGTCGGCGGCCTGCGCGTCGGTCAGATTGGCCGAATTTTCAAACGGGCTCGTGCTCGGCGTGATCGGCACGGCGACGCCGGCGTTCTTGCCGGGTTCCGCCGGCCCGTGGAAGTGGGCCATCGTGGCCGGCCCGGACAGCCCGGAATAATTGCCCTTCCAGGTGAGCTTCTTGCTGGCGGTGTCGTAGGTTGCGGTCACCGTGCCCGTGCCTTTGCTGTCGTTCGGCGGCACTGCCTCGCCGGCTTTAAGCTCGGCCTTGAACGAGATCGTCTCGGCGAATGCGGGAGACGCAAACATGACGCACGCGCCGAGCACGACGCCCGGCAAGCCGGAGCGCAAGACCATCGGACCAATCATCGAGTCCTCCCTTGTTTTCCCGAAGCGTTCCCGCCCTTCAACGTTTTCTTTGTTGCAGGACGCTTCGCCTTCACGAGCCGATCGTAGTCGCTTTGGGTGCGCCCCGCGTAAGCCATGGCGAAAGATGCCAGCGCATCGTCCATAGCGTCGTTCTTTCCCATATATCCTGCGAGCACCGCCGGATCTGCCGAGCGCGCATGGGCACGTGCGAGCGTGCGCCCGCACAGATGCGCGTAGCTGGCGAGGGCTCGCTCTTCCACCAGCTCGCTGATCGATCCGAGTCGCCGGTTCTTCAATTGCCGCACGTAGAAATATCGCCCTGATGGGTCGTCTTCCGTCCAACCGAGGAAGACGTCGCTCGCCGCCTGCATGGCGCGTTGGCCTTCGACCACGCGCCGGCCCGGGTGATCCTCGAATTTCGGCCCGAGGCACTCGAGGACGGATTTTCCCGCCTCTTTGACCTGAAGAAACAGCGGAGCGCCGTCGCCGCTCATGAACAGCCCGATGGCGCAGAAAGTGCCGACGCTTCCCACCCCGACAACTTTGAAGGCGACGTCCTTGAGCGCGTAGCGCTCGATGAGGCGACGCCGCTCCGGCGCAAGACAGTCCTGGTAGGACGCAAACACCCGCTTCGAATCCACTCGATCCCGCGAGTCATGTTTTGCGGTGAAATGATAAATGAGCGGCGGCCTGTCTTCGATGCGCGGCTTCTTGCCCTTCACCAGGTGCGGAAAGTTGTCGTCTTCTTCGAGATGCCCGGCGGTCTTGGAAATGATGGTGGTGAGCTGTCGTCTGAGGGCGCGGTCCTCGATGCGTTCGATTTCCCGCGCCAGGTCGATCTTGCTGTGCCAGATTTCCAGCGGCGACAGCTTGGCGAGAATGCCCATTCGCCGCCGGTACGCCTGCGCGGTCTCCGCCGCGATCGCCCGCGCCCGCTTCTTGGGAAGCTTCGTTGCCAGCGCGGCAACCGCGACGCTTGCAACCAACCGCTTGAGGTCTACCGTGAAATCGATCCCCGCCAGCGTCTCGTCGAAATCATTGATGTCGAAGACGAGGTTCTCCTCCGGGGTCGCGAATGCGCCGAAGTTCATCAGGTGGCAGTCGCCGCAAGCCTGGACGGAAATGCCGGCGCGCGCTTGATGCTTGAGGTCCTCGGCCATCACCGCGGCGGCGCCGCGCAGGAACGCGAACGGACTGACAAGCATGCGCTCGTAGCGAACCGGTATCAGCTCCGGCACGCGGCTACGATCGCCCGCGGCGAGGATAGCGACCGGATCGCGATCGCCGGACCCGAGCAGCTCGGCGTGCCGCTCGCGCGGCACCTTCGTGCGCAAGCGCTTGCCGTGCGCATAACGCTCGGCGAGCGGGCCCCAAGGGGTCTGGGTCATCTGGCCTGCGACGTAAAGCATTTGAAGCGTCGAACCGGCTCGCCGCTGCACGTGCGCTCAAGCGGCGCCAGCGGGATTTCCCGACGGCCGATATTACGCGAAGACCCGTATGGGTTCCTAGTGTGGTGGATTTGAAGTTCCTACGAGTATGCAGCGAGCTCTCATAGGAACTTCAAATCCAAAAACCACACTAGAGTCATAAGTTTGCTAGTGTCCCTTTGATTCCGAAGTTCGCACGAGAGTGTACCGCCAGGACTTGCGAACTTCGGAATCGGGACACTAGCCTCTACGCACGCTCCGGCGGTGGGCCGGGGCCATTTCCGTCTCGGAGCGCGTTCGTGTCCGATGCACCACGCCCGCCGCGATTCGGGTAGCGCTTCCCCTGCCCTTGTGGGGGCGGATCGGAGGCGGGAGTTCCGAGATCGGCGGGTCTGCGGTGCGGCTACGCCGTGAGCACCTCGAGCACATGGCCGTTCGGATCTCGGAAATAAAAACCGCGTCCGCCACGACGGTGATTGATCTTCATATCGTCGAGGGAGCCGGGCCCGCTGCCATACGCAATGCCCTCGGCGCGGACGCGGTCGAAGATGCCGTCAAACTCCGCTTCGTCGACTTTGAAGGCGTAGTGGTGACTCTCGAACTTCGTGTCATTGTCGAAATCGAGGGTCAGCGTGTCGTTGACCCGCAACGGCGCAAAGTGCGAGAGCGCACCTTCATAGCGCAAACCCAGGATGCGGGCGAGGAAACGCGCCGATGCGTCCTTGTCATGCGCCGGGACGATCGTATGGTCGAGCACAATTGCCATCGGCACCTCCTTGCGGGTGATCCCCGTCATTGCGTCTGAGATAGGAGGCTGCGTCGCCAATTTTAAGGCCCGCCGAGCTCGGCGTTTGCCTTCGAGCCGCGCCGCCAATGATCGAGCAAGCTCAGTGGTAGCGGATCGTAATCGTGGTCACTTGGTCGCCGGCATGGCGATCGACAAATCCGAGAAAGGATGACAGCAGTTTGCGCTCGTCCTCCGGCGTGGCGGCGCGGACCTTGGCGGTGACGGCCTCGGACGCGCCACGGCTGAGCTGAAGCGTGCCCTTGAACTTCTTGTGCTTCCACCGGGCCGCGTGCTGGCTCTTGCGCCCGACCCGCACGTAGGTTCCGCGGCCGCTTTTCCGAATCGCAGCCTCTTTGGCGACGAGAGTTCCATAAAGGCGTGCCCGTGCGCGCGGAACGATCTCGACGATTTTCATGGGTGCCCCCTGAGTCGCTTGCTGCGGGCAAAATATACAACGGCCGCCCCCCGCAACACTACCCGGGAACGGTGCAGGACGGGCCGGGGAGGCCGAGCGAGGATCGCCGCAGTGCCGCCCCATTCCGGCGGTTTCGTTGTCGCATGGGCGGGCGTTGGGACGTCGCTCTTGCGCGGTTTTGCTGGATTTCGTGCATGGTTGGCGCCGTCCTCCTGCCGACGGCAGCCGCGCGCACGCAAGACGGTGCGTTGACCGCTTGCCGGTTCGAGGTCGCCGGCACAGGAAAGGTTCGTGCGATCACCGACGGCCGCAGCTTCATCTTGCAGGACGGGCGCGAGATTCGCCTCGCGGCCATTGAAGTTCCGCTCGCGCCCGCCGCCGGCGAATCCGGGCCGCAGGCCGAGGCTGGTCTTGCCGCCCGCGCCGCCCTCGAATCGATGCTCGCGAGTCAAAGCGTTGTTGAGTTGCGCCAAAACGCCGCCGGCGCCGATCGTTACGGCCGCACGCTCGCCATGGTCTACGTTATGCGCGACGGCGCTCGGCAATCGGTCGCGCACGAGATGCTGGCGAGAGGATTCGCGCGGGTTTCGGCCCATGTCGGCGATCGGCCTTGCGCCGAGGAGCTTCTGGCCCAGGAACGAGGGGCGCGCCGCGCCAAGCTTGGCCTGTGGAGCGAACCGTATTATGTCGTCGTGTCAGCCGAGAGCGGGGCGCAGCTTGCGGCCGAGCGCGGCCGTTTCACCGTGGCGGAGGGGAACGTGGTGTCGGTCCGCGAGAGTGCAGGCACGATCTACCTGAATTTCGGCCGGCGATGGTCGCAGGCGCTGACCGTCACGATCTCGAAGCGCGATGAGCGCGTCTTCGCTGCCGCCGGCGTGGAGCCGAAGCAGCTCGAATACCGCCGCGTCCGGGTGCGCGGATGGGTCGAGGAGCGCAACGGCCCGCGCATCGAGGTCACCCGCCCGGAGCAAATCGAGATCGCCGAGCGCAACTGACGGAACTCGAAGAACGCCATCGTGGACGCCGCAGTGAGACAACCCAGCGTTCTCGGCGCCAGACGGCTGGCGCCGGCCGGCGCCGCCGCCGCGTTCGCTCTCCTGCTCGCGGGCTGCAGCTCGTCGCTGCTCACGATCGGCGCGCCGCCGGGGTCGCTGCCCGAGGCGCCGCGGCAAGCCCAGCAGCAACCGCCGGCCCCAACCTCGCGCGAGCATCAGCGCATTCTCGCCGCCTACAACGGCGCCTACGACGATCCCAAGCTCGAGGGGCTGCTCAACCAGATGGTCGCAAAGCTGGTGGCGGCATCAGAGCGGCCGGACGTGCATTATCGCGTCACTATCCTCAATTCGGCGGCGGTCAACGCCTTCGCGCTGCCGAGCGGGCAGCTCTACGTGACGCGCGGATTGATCGCGCTCGCCAACGACACGTCCGAGCTCGCCTCGGTGCTCTCCCACGAAATGTCGCACGTGATCGCGCGCCATGCCGCCATCCGCGAGGACCAGGCACGCCAAGTGGCGCTGGTGAGCCGCGTGGTGCAGGATGTGCTGAGCGATCCGGAAACGGGAGCGCTGGCACTGGCGAAATCGAAGATCGCGCTCGCAAGCTTCTCGCGCGCGCAGGAATTCGAGGCGGACGGGAGCGGCATCGGCATCGCCGCGCGCGCCGGCTACGATCCTTACGGCGCCGCGCGCTTCCTCACTTCGATGGGACGCAACGCCGAGCTGAAATCCAACCCCCGCCAATCGCACATCGACCCGCGCGCGCCCGATTTCCTCTCCTCCCATCCGGCCACACCGGAGCGCATCAAGAATGCGCAGGCGAGCGCCCGCCAGTTCAACGCGCCCGGCGCCGGTGAACGCGACAAGGCGGCCTATCTCGCCAGCGTCGAGGGCATGGTCTACGGCGAGGACCCGAGCGAAGGCTTCGTGCGCGGCCGCCGCTTCCTGCATCCAAGGCTCGGCTTCACCTTCCTGGCGCCGGAGGGATTCGTGCTCGACAACACCGCGCAGGCGGTTCTCGGCGTCAAGGAGGGCGGCGGCCAAGCCTTGCGGCTCGATGTCGTGCGCGTGCCGGCGGAACAGACGCTCGCGGATTACCTCAACTCCGGCTGGATCGAGAACATCGACCCCAAATCCGTCGAGGAGGTCGTCATCAACGGGCTGCCGGCGGCGACCGCAACGGCCAAGGGCGACCAGTGGGTGTTTCGGCTCTATGCGGTGCGGTTCGGCAGCGACGTCTATCGCTTCATATTCGCCTCCAAGCGCACGACCGCGGAGGTCGATCGCGCCTTTCGCGAATCGGTCGGCACCTTCCGTCGCATGACGCTGGCGGAAAGCCAGGCGGCAAAGCCGCTGCACATCAAGATCGTGACCGTCGCGCCCGGTGACACGGTCGAGCGCTTGGCGAGCCGCATGGCGGTGCCCGACCGGCCGGTCGAGCGCTTTCGCGTCCTCAACGGGCTTGGTCCCAACGATCGCGCGAACCCCGGCGACCACGTCAAGATCGTGGTCGAGTGAGCGCCAACTAAGCCACGCAAGCGCGCAAATCGGCTAAATCCGCTTGCGTCGCATATTTTCTCTTGACTCGTGTAACAAGAATCTTCGAGAAAAGAGCATTCACCAAAATTACGTCGGCCGGTGTGAGGCGGTGCCGTCGCTTGAGACGTTTCATGGCCGGCCGCGAGCACCTCGCGGCTTGCGGCGGAACGCAACCTGCGGCTGCGGGAAACCGTCGGCGGCGCAGTTTCATTGTTTCCGGATTGTTATTTACAATGGCTTTCGCAACTCCAACGTGTCGGCGGTGCGAGTGAGCATCCAAAATTCTTTTGACAGCCACCAGGTTGTGAGCCAGTCGCCAAGCGCTGCGGTCCTTGCATGGCGTCTTAAGCTCGCACGTTGCGAGGTGAACGCATGAACATCGGTTTCGTCGGGCTGGGCGCCATGGGCGCCGGCATTGTCCCGCGGCTCATGGCCGCGGGCCACGCGGTCACGGGCTGGAACCGGAGCAAGCAGAAGGCGGAGGCGTTGATTGCCGCCGGCATGCGCCTGGCGGAAACGCCGCGCGCCGCCGCAGCGACCTGCGACGTCGTGTTCTCGATCGTGACCGACGCGGCGGCGGTGCGAGCGGTCGCGCTCGGCGGCGACGGCATCATCGCCGGGCTGAAGAAGGGCGGCATCTACGTAGACATGAGCACGATCGCGCCGGACGCGAGCCGCGCGATCTCGGCTGAATTCGCCAAGCAAGGCGTGGCCATGCTCGACGCGCCGATTTCGGGCAGTCCGGTCACGCTGGCGCAGGGCAACGCCGCGGTCATGGTCGGCGGCGACAAGGCGGCATTCGAGCGCATCGAGCCGGTGCTGCGCGCCATCGGGCCGAAGGTGACCTATATCGGCGCCAGCGGTCTTGCGGTGCAGATGAAGATCGCGGTCAATCTCCTGCTCATGGTGGAAGTCATCGCCTTCGGCGAGGCGGTCGCGCTCGCGGAAAAAGGCGGGGTCGCGCGCGAGACTGCGGTCGACGCGATCCTCAAGAGCGTCGCCGCCTCGCCGGTGCTGGCCTATCGCGGGCCGTTCATCCTGGACGGGAAGATGCCCGCCGTCCCGCTCGCCGACGTCACGCTGCAGCAAAAAGACATGCTGCTGGCGCTCGAGCTCGGCCGCAAGCTCGGCAGCCCGGTGCCGCTGGCGGCGGCCGCAAACGAAATGATGAACGCCTGCCGCGGCTTGGGGCTCGATCATCGCGACTTCGTCACCGCGCACGACGTCTATCGCCGCCTGGGGGGACAGACGTGATGCGCCGCCGCAATCAACCCGACGAGCCTAGTCGACGTACACGAACCGTGAAGCGAGCCATGCGAAAGAGCAAACGAAAGATCAGCCGCGCGGGCGCGGCAACCAAGCCCGCGAAAATGTATCGCACCAATGTGCGCGACGTGCCGAAGGTCGCGGGCCTCAAGCGCGAGGACGGCTGGGTCGACATGCAGGTGCAGTTCCTGATCGACAAGGCCTCCGCAGCCGCCGACCATGTGATCGGTTGGACCGTGCTCAAGCCGGGGGCGCGCCACGAGCGGCACCGCCATCACAATTGCGACGAGTTCTTCATCGTGCTCAAGGGCCACGGCCATATCTATACCGACGACGGCGAGGCCCCGTCGGGCGAAGGCGACGTCGTCTATTCGCCGCGCAAGTGCTGGCACGGCTTCAACAACACGTCGAACGCGGACGTCGTGCTGGTGTGGGGCTGGATGGGCGCCGGCTCGATCGAGGCTTCGGGATACGAGGTGGCGGCGGAGAATTGATGGTTCGACAGTCCGCCCGCCGAGGAGCGACAGAGAGTTCGCCATGAATGTCTGGGAAGATGCGCGCTTTGGGCGCGGCATGCGGGCGCAGCTCGAGATGCGGCGTAAGCGTCTCGAGGGCGGCGATGCTCCGTTGGGCTGGAAGGTGGGCTTCGCCGCACCTGAAATGCTCAAGCGCTTCGGCCTCACGGGACCGCTGGTCGGATTCCTGACCCGCAAGGCGCTGGTTCAATCGGGAGCGAGCGTATCGCTCGCCGGCTGGGCAAAGCCCGTGGCGGAACCGGAAATCGCCGTGCACATCGGCCGCGACGTTTCTGCCGGCGCCGACCATGCGACCGCCGAGGCCGCGATCGCCGGCATCTCGCCGGCGATCGAGATCGTCGATCTCACCGCGCCGCCTGAGGATCCCGAGCGCATTCTCAGCGGCAACATCTATCAGCGCCACGTGGTGCTCTCCGGCACCGGTCCGGCGCGCGCGGGCGGCGCATCGGACGGCCTCACTTGCCGCGTTATTCGGCGCGCAAGCGAGTTCGCGCGCACCAGCAATCCGCAGGCCAATACCGGTGAGTGGGTCGGCATCGTGCGCCACGTCGCCGACGTGCTCGCGGCCTTCGGCGAGCGGCTGCGCAGCGGAGAAATCATCATCACCGGATCGGTGGTGCCGCCGCTCACGATCGAGCCAGGCGAGGAGGCGATTGCGTTCGAGGTCGAACCGATCGGCGGCGTCGCGGTCCGCTTTTCCGGCTTCAACAAGCCGCAGGAGTGAACGTTGCGCCCCGCCGATCAAGCGATTAGAGCACTTCACCGTGGTTGGAATCACGATGCTGGGTCATGAAAGGCCGGCAGGCTCGTTGCTCCGTTGTCGACACTCATTGTGAAACCGCTCTAGCGTCCGCCCATCGTCCCGCTCATCAGGACCTTTAGAGATGTCGAAGCTTTGTGCCTCTGTCGTCACCCTCCTCGCAATTCTTGCCGTGTCGCCGCCGCCGGCACAGGGACAGACCCAAGCTTGGCCGCAGCAGCCGGTCCGGTTCATCATTCCGTTCGGCCCGGGCGCCGGCGCCGACATCGGCGCGCGCCTCATTCAGGACCGCTTGCAAGCCCGCTGGGGCAAGCCGGTGGTGATCGAGAACCGTCCGGGCGGCGACAGTATGATCGCGATCCAGGCCGTGCTGTCCGCCAACGACGATCACACGTTCCTATGGGGGCCGAGCGGGAGCTTCATCGTCCATCCCTATCAGTACAAGAAGCTGCCGTATGACCCCTCCGACCTCGTGCCGGTGGCGCGCTTCTCCAGCACCATTCTGGGCGTCGGCGTGCCAGCGTCGATGAAGATCGCCACGCTTGCCGATTTCGTCAAACGCGCGCGCGCCGAAGCCGGCAAGTTCAATTCGGCCGCGGTTCCGGGCATCACCGAGCTCGCGTTCGACTACTTCGCGCATAATGCGAAGGTCACGACAACGAAGGTTCCCTACAAGGACATCGTGCAGGCCGTGAACGATCTCGGCGCCCCTCGTAGGGCGCAATAAGCGAAGCGCATTGCGCCATTGCGGATGTCCGCTTTTGCCCCGAAAGCGGACAAACGGCACCCATCTCTGTATGTCCGCTTTGTGCCAAAAGCGGACATTCGCACTGCAGCAGATCTATTCGATCACCTCGTGGCACACGAACATCGGGCCGATAGTTCATCAATTTTGTGCATTGAGCCGTGCTTCGATAATTTTCTTTGCCTCGGCAACAATCGCTTCTTTGGGACTTTTCTCAAGCGTTGCAGGACTTTCGGGCAGCGCAGATGACGAGCCAGGAGGAAAAATCATGGCCCTCCAGCCTTTTCCGACTGGGCTGACCAGCAGGCGATATCCCTTGTAACTTAATTCTTCTGCCACTTTCATCGCCGCTGTTGATGGCTTCGCCTCACTCGATCACCTCGTCGGCGCGGAGCAGGAACGACTCGGGGATTCTCAGCCCTGCTTCGCCACGCGCTTGGGCGGCGTGTCGGGCGGCAAGGAGACCCAGGGATGGCGTGACTCCTCCCACACCGCGATGGTCGGCGCGGGGAAATTTGGGTCGGCGAAGTTGCCGATGGCAACGGCGACGTATCCAGGAAAGCCTTCGCCCTCCCAGTAGACGGTGGAGCCGCATGTCGGACAGAAATGAAAGGTCAGCGCGTTGCCACTTTCGGCTGTCCGCATCCACGCCGTAGACTTACCGGCGAAGGTGACCTGCTCGCGGCGGAAGCGCGCCTGGTTGCTGATCGCGGCGCCAGTGCGGCGTTGGCACTCCAGGCAGTGGCACATGGAGATGCGCGATGGTTCGCCCTCAATCGTAAGATGAAGCTGCCCGCAACTGCAGGCGGCGCGTCGGGTGGTCATGGACTGGCTCCGTGGCTGTCGATATGGCGGAGTGTAGGCTGGACTTCGAAACGATGCATGTCCGCTTTAACCCCAAAAAAGCGGACAAGGAGCGGACCTCACGCGATGTCCGCTTTGTGCCAAAAGCGGACAAACGCAGTGCAGCAAATTAGCACCGGTCTCGGCAGCCATGTTGCAACTTGTTTAGCTTTCGGCGCTGCCAGGCAGGCGCACTGTAAACACCGAGCCCTTGCCTGGCTCGCTCGTCACGGTCACGTCGCCACCCATCATGCGCGCGAGCTTGCGGGTGATAGCAAGACCAAGTCCGGTGCCGCCGAAGCGCTGAGCAGTCGAGGCATCGGCTTGGGTGAATTCCTCGAACAGCTTAGCCTGCTGCTCAGGCGTCATGCCGATGCCGGTGTCGGAGACGGCGAACTCGACGAAGCTACTGCCGTTGCTCACCTTGCGTGCCGCAAGCTTGACCTCGCCCGCTCTGGTGAATTTGCACGAATTGCTAAGGAGGTTGAGCAGGATCTGCCGCAGCCGCATCGGGTCCACGGTCAATGCGCCGAGGTTCTCTTGAGTGTCAACGACGAGCCGGTTCTTGTTCTGCTCGGCAAGCTGTCCGGCGGTGCCGATGACATCCTTGATGAGCGGACCTAGCTGCACGGTTTGCGGGTTGAGCTCGAGCTTTCCGGCCTCGATCTTGGAGAGGTCGAGCACCTGGTTGATGAGGCCGAGCAGGTGAGTGCCGGCGCGGTTCACGCGCTGCAGTGGCTCCTGCGCCTTTTCGGTGCCGAAGCGCGCCGCATTTTTGACCATCATCTCGGTCAGCCCGATGATGACATTAAGCGGCGTGCGCAGCTCGTGGCTCATGCTGGAGACGAAGGCCGACTTGTTCTCGCTGGCCTCTGCGACCTGCCGGTTTTTGTCTTGTAGTTCGTCGAACAGCCGGACGTTCTCAATGGCGATCACCGCCTGGCGTGCGAAAGTTGTCAACAGTGCAATCTGCTTGTCCGTGAATGGCCTTACCTCGGAGCGACGGATCAAGAGAGTGCCAATGGCTTCGTCCTCCCTTAGCAAGGGAATGCCGAGAGTGGTCCGGTGACCGAAACGGAGCGCGCGCTCACTGCCATCGGGGAACTCGTCGGCGGCGGCCCGGAGGTCATGCACGTGCACCGGTTCACGATCAACGAAGGCTCGCCCAGTGACCCAGCCGCGATCAATCGGCCCCTCGCCTCGCATTGAGATTGGGCCGTGATGCGCTCTGCCACAAAGCCGCTCGCCCTCGCGCAGGAAAATAACCGAATCGTACGCCTCGCAAAGCCGGCAAGAACTCTCGGCGATGGCTTCCAATACCGGCTGAATATTCGTCGGGGAGGCAGCGATCACACCGAGGATCTCGCTTGTCACGGTCTGCTGCTCCAGCGATTCGCGCAGCTCGTTGAGCAGCCGCGTGTTCTCGATGGCGATGACGGCCTGGGCGGCGAAATTGGTCAGCAACGCGACTTGCTTGTCGCTGAAGGGACGAACCTCCTGGTGGTATATGACGATCGCACCGATCAGCTCATTTTCTTCCTTGAACATGGGAACGGCGAGGACGCTGCGGTAGCCGGCGAGCTCCACGTTGGCAACCACCCGCGGGTCACGCTCGATATAGGCGCGCTGCTGCATGAGGTCGGGGATATAGGCCACCTGGCGTTTGGCGGCGATCAGACCCAGCCCGCTGTCCGGATGCGGCCGGAACACGCCTTCGCTGCGTCGCTGTTCAACCCAGGCAGCCGGGGCGTCATGCTCCGCGGTCAGACGAAAGGTCTCGCCGTTGCCGAGATACATCGCAGCGAATTTCGCCCGGCAGATTCGCACTGCGTTTTCCAGCAAGGCCCGGTGCACTGGCCCGAGGTCCCCTGGCGAACTGGAGATGACGCGTAGCACCTCGGCGGTCGCGGTCTGCTGCTGCAGCGATTCGCGCAGCTCGTTGAGCAGCCGTGCGTTCTCAATGGCGATCACAGCTTGGTCGGCGAAGGTCGTCAGCAGAGCAATATGTCTTTGCTCGAAAGGTCGGATTTCCGTTCGGCGAATGACAATGGTGCCAACCGCTCTGCCGTCTCGGATTAGCGGCACGGCAAGGATACTGCGATAGCCGGCCTTGCGTGCAATCTCTCGCCCGCGTGCGAACTCGTCACCGGCATTCTGCAGATCGTCGACGGTGACGGGTCGCATTTCGAAAGCGGCTCGCCCTGACACCGTGAAACGATCTAACGGAAGCACTGGCGTCCGCTTAAGCTCGCCAAACCAAGCAACGCTGCGCAAGTTGTAGTGCTCGACCAGAAAGATATCACCGAATTGAGCCTGACAAATGTGTGCAGCTTGTTCGGCTACCGATTGGAGAATGGTTCCAACATTGCCCGCCGAGTTCGAGATCAGGCGCAGAATCTCGCGCATCGCTGACAGTTCGCTGGCGAGTCGCGCGGCCTCCGATTCCTGGCTTGCGGCAGATGAGCTGCGAGGCCGAGTTGTTTCAGCCCGGTTGCGGCCCTTTAGGGTTGCCGCCTTTCGGCGTCGCGATTTAATCGATGCAGCACCTGCTCTGGAGCGCCGCCTCATTGCCTTGCCCTGGCTCAACAGAACGCATCATAGCGG
>Ga0318511_10000077_pt1 | contig 14746 bp, 15 predicted proteins | sample GRESIP171b2f18_FD_203681 | JGI IMG/M metagenome (GOLD analysis project Ga0318511, IMG submission 203681) | Tropical soil microbial communities from Luquillo Experimental Forest, Puerto Rico - GRE.SIPMG.171b2f18 | ecosystem: Environmental > Terrestrial > Soil > Tropical forest > Bulk soil... | reverse complement strand
GTCTGTGGCGCGCGGGCAGGCAAACGAGGAGCGGCATGTCCACCCAATAAACGCGCAGTCGCCTCTAGGTGCAAAGATATTGCCCGTTGAGCACACAATTCGCCGGTGGCGAGTAGGTACCGCTCAGCGCGCCTCTGAAACCACCTGTGGCTGAACCACCGGGTGCGATCGTGCGATCCCAATTCGCGGGCGTGATAACAACGTGCGTGCCGGATTGGGTAAAAGAGCTATTCCACGTGTGCAAGACGGATTCTCCCACCGGCAAGTCGAAGTCAAGCCTCCAATCGCTCAGCGGCGCCATGCTCGCGTTGGTGACGGTGAAGTGGGCGATGAAACCGGTCTGCCACGTATGCTCCACCGACAACGTCGCCGCGGCCGCCGCCGCATGAGCCACGGGGGTGATGGCGAGTCCGAGGATGGCAACCATCAATGCCGACACGGTTACGTGAAGCGCTGTGCGCCAGCGTTTCACGCAGTTGTTCAGTCCGGCCATAGCAGCCAACACTAAAGCCAACCAGGCGATATCGGCCCTCGCATCGCGGCTAAGCTGCAGTACCTTTGCTCAACCGAAACCGTCATGAAATTTTGGCCTTGATACACCGATACCCACTCTTGGTCCGTGCGGTTATGCAGCGCGCGGAGGAGACCCTAGGTGCGGCGTGGAGGCCCCGGCCGCGCATCGCGCGACGAGGCCGGGCGCCACCCTGCTCATCATCTGCTTCTCCGACACCCAACCGGCGGACGAGGAGTGGCCGTGGCCGACGGTGTCCGAGCAGACGCTGCGCGACGTCCTGGGCGGCGCGAGCTGGGATATCGAGTCGCTGGAGCCCGCCACGGTGCGCCGCGAACTGGAAGGCAACGAGATCGAAATGGCGTTCTGGTTCGTCCGCGCGCAGCGGCGCACATTAACCTGAACCGGGTGAATCGCTCGACCCTCAGCGTCAATCAGGCCTCCATCCGCGAAGTGTGCGACGCCGGCCTACTCGCCGGTGCGGTGACGGTGGTCTGGCAGCGCGGAGAACTGCTGCAGGTCAACGAGATCGGCTACCGGGACATCGACGCGGGCCTGCCGATGACGGAGGACACCCTATTTCGCATCGCGTCGATGACCAAGCCCGTCACGGTCGCGGCGGTGATGAGCCTGGTCGACGAGGGCAAGCTGGCGCTGAAAGACCCGATCGTGCGCTGGGCGCCGGAGCTGGCCGACGTGCGGGTGCTGGATGACCCGCACGGTCCGCTGGACCGAACGCATCCGGTAAACCGGGCCATCCTGATCGAGGATCTGCTCACCCACACCAGCGGGCTGGCCTACGCATTCTCGGTGTCCGGGCCGATCTCGAAGGCGTACATGCGGCTGCCGTTCAATCAGGGGCCGGACGCCTGGCTTACCGAGCTGGCCAAGCTGCCCCTCGTGCATCAGCCCGGCGACCGGGTCACCTACAGCCACTCCATAGATCTGTTGGGCGTCATTGCCTCGCGCGTCGACGACAAGCCGTTCTACCAGGTTCTCGACGAACGGGTCCTTGGTCCGGCGGGCATGCCCGACACCGGCTTCTTCGTCTCCGCCGAAACGCGGCGGCGCGCCGCGACCATGTATTCGCTCGACGACACTGAGCGGTTGCGGCACGGCGTGATGGGGCCGCCGCACATCAAGCCGCCCTCGTTCTGCAATGCCGGGGGCGGGTTGTGGTCGACCGCCGACGACTACCTGCGGTTCGTGCGGATGCTGCTCGCCGACGGCACGGTCGACGGCGTGCGGGTGTTGTCCCCCGAGTCGGCCCGCTTGATGCGGACCGACCGGCTCACCGACGAGCACAAGCGGCACAACTTCCTCGGGGCGCCGTACTGGGTCGGCCGCGGGTTCGGGTTGAACCTGTCGGTGGTGACCGATCCGGCGAAGTCCGCCCCGCTGTTCGGCCCGGGCGGGCTGGGCACGTTCAGCTGGCCCGGCGCCTACGGGACGTGGTGGCAGGCCGACCCGTCCGCGGACCTGATCCTGCTGTATCTGATTCAGAACCTGCCCGACCTGACCGTGGACACCGCCACGGCCGTAGCGGGCAACACGTCGCTGGCGAAACTCCGAACGGCACAACCGAAGTTCGTCCGCCGCACCTACCGCGCGCTCGGCCTCTAGCAGCATGGTCGATTACCCACCTGACCGCATCACCGGACCGCGAGTTCTGTTGCGCCCACCCGTTCTCGACGACGCGGGCGCGCTATTCCAAAGGGTCGCACGCGATCCCGAGGTCACCAAGTATCTGCTGTGGGCGCCGCATCGCGACGTGGCGGCAACACGACGGGTGATCGCCGAGAAGATGAATGTCAGCGACGACGAGCGGACCTGGGCGATCGAGCTGAAGCACAGCGGCGAGGTCATCGGGCTGACGAGTTGCCGGCGCCCGGTGCCGCACTCGGTCGAAATCGGTTACTGCCTTGGCCGGCGGTGGTGGGGCAAGGGTTTCATGTCCGAGGTGCTCGGCGTGGTGCTGGACGCGCTGGAGGCCGATCGACAGGTGTATCGGGTGTGGGCAACCTGCAGCCCCGACAACGAGCGCTCGGCACGATTGCTGGCGAGCGCCGGTTTCGTGGTGGAAGGACGACTCGCCCGCCACGCCGTCTACCCCACCATGGGCCCCGAGCCGCAAGACAGCCTGCTCTACGCGAAGGTGCTGCGGTGACTGCGGCTTTCGCGTGTGCGTCCAGGGCGGAAAATCGCGAAAATTCGCGCCCTGAGCGCACATTCGAAGCCATCTATGCACGCGCGTTTCGCGACCGCCGAAGCACTGGCCATTACGGGGCAGTAGTTTGTTCGAGATGGGAGTCCGGGACACCGAAGCGCACCGCAGGGAACATACGAGCCGGCCGACCTGGCTCACCCGAAACCTGCTGGTGCTGTCGCTGGTGTCGCTGCTGCAAGATGCGGCGAGCGAATTGCTGTACCCGCTGCTGCCGATCTACCTGACGACCGTCCTCGGCGCACCACCGTCGGTCGTCGGGGCGGTGGAGGGAGCCGCGGAGGGCGCCGCGTCCCTCACCAAGATCGCGTCGGGCCCGTTGGGCGACCGGTTTGCCCGCCGCCCCCTGATCGCCACCGGCTATGGGATGGCGGCCCTGGGCAAGCTGATCGTGGCCGCCGCCGGCGGATGGCCCGCGGTGCTGGTCGGGCGAGTCGTCGACCGGTTGGGGAAGGGGCTCCGGGGTGCGCCACGCGACGCGTTGCTCGTCGACGGCGTAAAGCAGGCCGAGCGTGGTCGCGTGTTCGGGTTTCACCGCACGATGGACACGCTAGGCGCGGTTATCGGGCCGCTGCTCGGGCTGGCCGGATACGAGCTGTTTCATCACCAGATCCGTCCCGTGCTCTATCTTGCTTTGATCCCCGCCGTGCTCAGCACGTTGCTGATCGCCTGGGTCCAGGAACGACCGAGGGACGCGCCGCGGCCGGCCCGGTCGTCGATGCTCGCCGAGACCCGGCGGCTGCCCCGCCGATACTGGGGGGTGGTCTCGTTCCTGGTCGCCTTCAGCGTCGCCAACTTTCCCGACGCGCTGCTTTTGTTGCGGCTCAAGCAGATCGGCTTCTCGGTGGTCGGCGTCATCTTGGCCTACGTCGGCTACAACCTGGTGTACGCCCTGGCGAGCTTCCCGGCGGGAGTGCTTGCCGACCGTTTCGGGCGGCCGGCGGTGTACGGCGTGGGGCTGGCCTTCTTCGCGGTCGGCTACCTCGGTCTGGGCATCACCACGAACACAGCGACGGCATGGGCGCTGATCGTCGTGTACGGGCTTTTCACCGCCTGCTATGACGGCGTCGGGAAGGCATGGATCTCAACGATTGTCGGTGACCGGCTACAGTCCAGCGCCCAGGGCGTCTTCCAGGGCCTGAGCGGGTTCGCGATGCTCGCCGCGGGCCTGTGGGCCGGCTTCCTGTGGGGCGCCGACGGGCGGCTGCCGCTGCTGATCTCGGGCGCGGTCGGCGCGGTGTTCGCCGCCGTGCTGCTCGCCGCGGCGGCCGGTAGGACCCGGAGGCCAGGCCGCGCCCATCCGGGTTGATCCGGGCAGCGCATGCACCCATGGTGGCAGCGCAAAAGCGGCGTAACTTATTGAACGTTAAGGTAATTGCTAACTGGCATTCAGCATTCGAACATCGGCGCGATTTGGTGGGCGCAGTGAAATACATTGAACGCCTTGATCTCTGGATCGCGGCGTGAGTCCCGGGCCATATTCGGGCGCCACCGGCGACTCCCCGCAATTCACAGCTGGAATATAGTTGGCTCTCAGGTCCGACCGGAACGCTTGTAGGCGTGGACGGCGACGAGAGGGGGAGGTCGATACCTGATGACTGACGTTGCGAAACAGGCCTTGACCAAGGTGCCGGCGGTCACCCTGGGCTTTTGGGTCATCAAGATCTTGGCGACCACATTGGGTGAGACCGGCGGCGACACCGTCACGATGACGCTGAATTGGGGCTACGTCGCCGGGGTCGTGCTCTTCGGCGTCACGCTGGTGGCACTGGTTGCCGCGCAGATCTTCGCCAAGCGTTTCCACGCGTGGCTGTACTGGGCGACGATCGTGGCCTCGACGACGTTCGGCACAACGCTGGCCGATTTCGCCGACCGGCAGCTGGGGATCGGCTATACGGGCGGATCGCTCCTGCTTCTAGCCTGCCTCTTGGCTACCTTGGGACTTTGGCGCTGGTCGCAGGGAACGGTATCGGTGAGCACCGTCTCGACGCCGAAAGTAGAGGCGTTCTACTGGGCGACCATCACCTTCTCGCAGACGCTGGGCACCGCGCTAGGCGACTGGCTCGCCGACACTCGCGGATTCGGTTACGAACGCGGTGCGCTGCTGTTCATAGCCGGTCTCGCCGTGGTCGTAGCCCTGTATTACTGGACCGGCGTGTCGCGCGTCGTCTTGTTTTGGGTCGCCTTCATCCTGACGAGGCCCCTGGGCGCAACGGTGGGGGACTTCATCGACAAGCCGGTCGCAAACGGCGGGCTGGCTCTGAGCCGCCCGCTGGCCTCGGCGGCCATCGCAGCGATTATGCTGGCGTTGATCATCGTCCTGCCGCAACGCGCGGGAGGCCACCCCGGCAGTCCGAAAACGGAAGCGGCAGAAGCCGGCTGAAGGCCGAAGAGGCCAATTCACGCGTCTTCGGTGACCGCCCGCGCGTTGCGGTTGCCGTTGAGGGCCCCATTCAGGGACGACGCATCCGACGGGATCTCGAAGGCCGGGAACGCGGAGCCGAGCGCGGCCGTGGCCGCGTTCCGTTGGGCCTCTATTCGGGCGAGCGCGGCCTCGGTGAAAACCGACAACCCGAGTTCGGGGTTGTAGCCGTGGATTTCCTTGACGTCGAGCTGGGCGAGGAAATACACGATGTCCTTGGAGACCACCTGACCCGGGACCAGTACCGGGAAGCCGGGCGGGTAGGGCACCACGAAGGTGGTGGACACCAGTGTCTTGCCCTCGGCCAGCCGTCGCCCGGCGCTGCCGATCAGCACATGCTCGCGGTCCGACTCCTCATATCCGGCGTAGAAGGCCGACCGCATGTCGCCGAACATGCAGGCGTCGACCGGGCGGAAGGCCATGTCGAACTCGCTGAAATCGGGTAGGTGCGGCAGGTCCTCGGTGATTTCCTCGACGCGGCGCCGTTGCAGGGCGAGGTCGTCCTTGCCGAAAGCGCTCTGACTGCGCTCGAAGTCGGTTGCGATCCGCCGCAGCACATCGAGCAGGTAGTGCACGCTCGACCAGGTGACCCCGATGGTGAAGATCAGCAACACGCTGTTGATCGAGGTCTTGTTGATCTGGATGCCGAACCGGTCCATCAGGATCTTCTCGCGGAAGTCATACCCGTTCATTCCGGTCTTGCCGATGAATAAGGTCGCCCGCGTCGGATCCAGTACGAACTGGTCGGAGCGCCAGGCCTCGTTCCACTCGGCCAGGGCGCCCTGCCTGATCGAAGCGGTCGAGCTGACCGCGGAGGCCCGGAACTCCCTCGGCACGAGGTCTGACTCGTCGAGGATGCGGAACCACTTGCTGATCAGCCGGTCCTTGCGGACACGGTGCCGGAACACCAGCGCCATGTTGTAGACGTTCCGGACCAACTCGAAGCCTTCGATGTCCACCTGCCGGCGCGCGAGGTCCAGCGACGCGAGGAGCTGCTGGTTCGGTGACGTGGACGTGTGGGTCAGGAACGCCTCCGCGAACTCGTCCCGGGTCAGCGCATTGAAGTCCTGGTCGCGGACGTGGATCATCGACGCCTGCCGAAACGCCGACAGCGACTTGTGCGTGGAGTGCGTCGCATACACCCGCACTCGCGCGCGGCCGGGGTCGGGCAGCAGCCGGCGATCAACCCACTCCGACCGGTCGACACCCTCCATCGACGCGGCCCAATCCCGATACTCCGCAGCGTATTCCGGGGACGCCAGCATCTGCTCGAGGCGCTCGGCGGACACCATCGCGGTCCGCTGCCGGGCCCACGGCACCGCGGTCGCGAACGCATACCACGCCTCGTCCCACAGAAAGCAGATGTCCGGCTTGATCGCCAGCACCTCCTCCATCACGCGGCGCGGGTTGTAGACGACGCCGTCGAAGGTGCAGTTGGTGAGCAGCAGCATGCGCACCCGCTGCAACTGCCCGGCGGCCTCGAGGTCCAGGAGCGCCTTCTTGATCGTGTGCAGCGACACCGCGCCGTAGATCGCGTACTCGGGCAGCGGATAGGCGTCCAGGTACAGCGGGTAGGCCCCGGCGAGCACCAGGCCGTAGTGGTGTGACTTGTGGCAGTTGCGGTCGATGAGGACGATGTCGCCCGGACGCGTCAGGGCCTGCACCACAATTTTGTTCGCGGTTGACGTTCCGTTGGTGCTGAAATACGTGTGGTTGGCGTTCCAGGTCACGGCCGCCTTGTCCATCGCCGTCTTGATGTTGCCGTGCGGGTCCAGCAGCGAGTCCAGCCCCCCGGAGGTGGTCGACGTCTCGGCCATGAAGATGTTGCGGCCGTAGAACTCGCCCATGTCCTGCAGGGACTTGGAGTTGAAGATGCTGGCGCCCCGCGCGACGGGGAGCGCATGGAATTGGCCGACCGGAGCCGCCGCGTAGGCACACAGGGCGTCGAAAAACGGTGTGGCGAAACGGTTTTTCAAACCCGCGAGCACGGTGCTGTTCAGGTCCGTGACGTCGTTGAGCCGGTAGAACGTGCGATCGTAGACGTCGGCTTCGTCCTGGGTGTCCGCGGCGATCGACTCGTCGGTGAGTAGGTATAGATCGATGTGTGGCCGCAGCTCCCTGATCCATTGGGCGCATTCGACCCAGTCCTGGGCATCTTTCGTCACCACGTCGTCGCCGGCCGCACCCAGCAGCGTGTTCATCAACGGCACCCGGTCGTGGGACCGCAGCGGCAGATCGTGGCGGATGATCGCCGCCTGGATCTCACCGTTGAGCGCGACCGCGGTGATGGCGTCCTCGATGCTCGTCACCACCAGCAGCTCGTACTGCACGTCGTCGGACGGGTTGCGCAGCGCCTGCAGGCACTCGGCCAGGCAGTCGGGAGCCGTCGAGGGGGCGTCGTCGGCCAGCAGCACCGTGTAGAACTGCTGCCGTTTGGCCTGGGCGACCAGCTCCTGCTCGGCCAGCGGCGCGAACGTGTCGAACAGCCCCGCCCGGTCGCCGTATTCACTCAGCAGGCGCACGGCCAGCGACACCTCCTCGGCGAGCCGCACCGTCGACAGCGCCTCGAGGTGTTCGTGGAAGGTCGCAAGATGGTGCGCGCCCGGGTACAGCCAGTACCGCTCGTAGGCGGCGAGGCGATCCATCAGCCGCCTTACCCGGCTCACGTCGTGGTCAATGCCGAGGCCGGCGCGGTCGACCTCGGAAAGGTGACGGCATGCGTCGTCGAGCAGGTTCCACGTGTCCAGGCGCGTGTACGACGGGTTGGCGACTGCCGCCAGCGCGGACACGCGCAGCCGTCGCGGGTGGGAGCCGTCTCGATTCATATCGCTATTGTGTCCCGCCCCGGGCAGCACGGGAAACTTTTCACCGAGGGCGGGTCAGCGATCCGGATCCTCTTCGCCATCGATGACTTGCCGATCGGCACGGGTGCCGTCCATCCAGCGGAGCACCGGAAGGTCCCAGCGGCGCGCCGGCAGGTCGGTGACATCGCTGAGCGAGCGCACCACGGCCTGCGTCAGGCCCATGATGGCGGCCATCACCGGCAGCAGCGGCTGCAGCGGCTTAGCGGCCGAGCGGACGGTACTGATGCGGCGGGCCACGATCAGGCGTTCGATCGAGTGATACAGCCACGCACCAACGCCCAGCGCGTAAATCGCGAGCGCCGAGGCGACGACGGTCAGCCCGTAGGCGGCGCATATGACGGCGCCCATCACCACCGTCGCGGCCATGAAAGCGGCGATGGCGGCGCGCAATTCCAACCGGGTCACGACTGCACTCCCGGGTCTTCCGGCGCCCCGGGGACCCCGGAACGGACCGCTCGAGCCGCCGCCCGGACCTGCGGTGTCACCAGCATGACCTGGCCCAGCACGCCGTTGACGAAGCCCGGCGAGTCGTCGGTGGACAGCTGCTTGGCCAGCTCCACGGCCTCGTCGACGGCGACCGGTTCGGGCACGTCGTCGGCGTAGAGCAGCTCCCAGACCGCGACCCGCAGAATGGCCCGATCCACCGCGGGCAGCCGGTCCAGCGTCCAGCCCTGCAGATGCGAGCTGATCAGGTCGTCGATGTGCGCCAGGTGCTCACTGACCCCTCGAGCCGCGGCGGCCGTATACGGGTGCGGCGGCGCCACATCCGGCTTGGCATCGGAGAGCGCGGTGCGAAGGTCGACGACCTCCGCCGGGCTCAGATCCCGGGCTTCGGCCTCGAACAACATGTCGACGGCGCGCTTGCGGGCGTGATGACGTCCCTTGGCGGGTCTTGCGGGTTTTCCGTCAGGCATGGTCAGGCGTTGACGCGTCCCAGGTAGCTGCCGTCGCGCGAGTCCACCTTCAGCTTGTCCCCGGTGTTGATGAACAGCGGCACCTGGATCTGCGCACCGGTCTCCAGAGTGGCCGGCTTGGTGCCGGCGCTGGACCGGTCGCCCTGCAGACCCGGCTCGGTGTGGGTGACCTCCAGTTCGACGGTCACCGGCAGTTCGAGATACAGCGGCGCGCCGTCGTGAAACGCCACCTGCACCGGCAAGCCCTCAAGCAGAAACCGCGCGGCGTCGCCGACCAGGGAATCGGGCAGGTGGTGCTGCTCGTAGTCCTCGCTGTCCATGAACACGAAGTCCGAGCCGTCGCGGTACAGGTAGGTGGTGTCGCGCCGGTCGACGGTGGCGGTGTCGACCTTCACGCCGGCGTTGTACGTCTTGTCGACCACCTTGCCGGACAGCACGTTCTTCAGCTTGGTGCGCACGAAGGCCGGCCCCTTGCCGGGTTTGACGTGCTGAAACTCGACGATCTGCCAAAGCTGGCCGTCGATCGCCAGCACCAGTCCGTTCTTGAAGTCGGCAGTCGTTGCCACGGTCGGTGTTTCTCCTAGAGGATGGCCAGTTACTCGGTGAACTGGCGTTTTATGGGATTAGCCGGCTGGGTGGTGCCACACAACGGGCACCCCGTAGAGATTACCCGCGCCCAGGAGCGGGGGCGGCGCCGCCGCCGCTCAGTGTGGCAGCGAAAAATCCCGCTTTGCTTGCTAACTCAGGATGGCCAGTTCCTTGGGGAACCGGGTCAGCAGTTCGGGGGTCTCCCCGGCGATGTGTGACATCCCGTCGGCCACTACCAGCGTGTCCTCGATGCGGACACCACCGCGGCCGGGTAAGTAGACGCCGGGCTCCACGGTCACGACGGAGCCCGCAAGCAGTGTGCCGGCGGACGTGGCGCCGATTCCCGGCGCTTCGTGGATCTGCAGGCCCACGCCGTGCCCCAGGCCGTGGCCGAAATGTTCCCCGTAGCCGGCGTCGACGATCAGCTGGCGCGCGGCGGCGTCCACGTCGCGCAGGCCGGCGCCCGGCTTCAACGCCTCCCGGCCGGCGCGCTGCGCTTCGGCGACCAGCTGATAGATCTCGAGCTGCCAGGCCGCGGCTTTACCGGCCTTGCCGAGTACGAACGTGCGGGTCATGTCGGAGTGGTAGCCGGCGACCAGCGCGCCGAAGTCGATCTTGACGAAATCGCCCTCCGCCAGCACCGCGTTGGTCGGGCGGTGGTGCGGGATCGCCGAGTTCGGCCCGGCGGCGACGATGGTGTCGAACGAGATCGCATCCGCGCCATGGTCGAGCATCAGGCCCTCCAGCTCGCGGCTCACCTCGCGTTCGGTCCGGCCGGGCCGCAGGCCGCCCCGCGCCACCAGATCGGCCAACGCGGCGTCGGCCGCCTCGCAGGCCAGGCGCAGCAGCGCCAACTCGCCGGCGTCTTTCACCTCGCGCAGCGCCTCGACGGTTCCGGCGGCCCGCACCAGCTCGGTGGACCCCTCTCGCCCGTCGACCTCGCCGGTCAACGCGTCGAAGCCGTCGACGGTCACCACATTGCTTTCGAAGCCCAACTTGCCCACACCGGCCTCGGTCGCCCGGCCCACCAGGTAGCGCGCGACGGCCCGCTCGATGGCGACCTCGAGCCCGGGCGCCTGCTCCGCGGCCTGGGTGCGGTAGCGGCCGTCGGTGGCCAGCACGGGGCCGCGATCATCGGCGAACACCAGCAACGCGCCGTTCGACCCGGAAAAACCCGACAGATAGCGCACGTTGACCAGGTCCGTGACCAGCATCGCGTCCAGCCCGACGGCACCGATTTGCGCTTTCAGATTGTCTCGACGCTGGGAATGTGTCACGCCCCTTGACGGTACTCGCTAGGCTTCCCCCCATGAGAAGTTGGATGCTGCGCGGATTGGTGTTCGCCGCGGCGATGGTGGTCCTCCGTTTGGTTCAGGGAACGTTGATCAACGCGTGGCAGGCGCAGGCCGCGCTGATCAGCGTGGTGCTGCTGGTGTTGTTCGTGATCGCCGTCACCTTGTGGGGGTTGCTCGACGGCCGGGCCGACGCCACGGCGCAGGCGGATCCGGATCGCCGCCAGGACCTGGCGATGACCTGGCTACTGGCCGGCCTGTTGGCGGGGGTAGTCAGTGGCGCGGTCTCCTGGGTCATCTCGCTGTTCTACACGGGGCTGTACGCCGGGGGCTTGCTCAACGAGTTGACGACGTTCGCGGCCTTCACCGCGCTCCTCGTTTTCGTGCCCGGGATCGTCGGTGTGGCCGTCGGCCGCTGGCTGGTGGACCGCAATCCCCCGCCCGGCCGGCCGGGCGCTCCGGAGCCGGAACGGTCCGATGCCGACGTCTTCTCGGCCGTCCGCGCCGACGACACGCCGACCGGCGAACTGCCCACGCAGGCCGGGGCCCGCCCCGAGGCACCGACCGCGTCGGTGGCCACGGTCGAGCGCGAAGCACCCACGGAAGTCATCCCGACGGGCCAACGCGATGCCACTACCGAATCGATCCCCAGGGCCGACGACGATGCAAAAACCGAGGTGATCCGCACGGACCCGAGGCACGCCAGGCCGCGCTCGGAGCCGGAGCAGGGCTAGCCGTTATCCTTGCCCGGCCTCGGCCAGGTACCGCAGGGCAAGCAGGTAGCCCTGGATTCCCAGCCCGACGATCACTCCGGTCGCGACCGGGCTGATGTAGGAGTGCCGCCGAAACTCTTCGCGCGCATGCACATTGGAGATGTGCACCTCGATGAGAGGCGCGCTCAGCTCGGCGCAGGCGTCGCGCAGCGCCACCGATGTGTGCGTGAGGCCGCCGGCGTTGAGGATCACCGGCTGGCGCGCGTCGGCGGCCAGATGAATCCAGTCCAGCAGTTCGGCTTCGTTATCGCTTTGCCGCACAACCGCCTTGAGCCCGAGGGCGGCGGCTTCGCGCTCGACCAGCGCGGCCAGCTGCTCGTGCGTCGTGTCCCCGTAGACGTCGGGTTCGCGGCGGCCCAGGCGACCCAGGTTCGGGCCGTTGATCACGTTCACCGTCACGGTCATGAGGCCTCGGCTCCCGGGAAAATCCCTGCATAAGCAGCCGCAAGCAGCGACGGGTCGGGTCCCGTTAACCGACCGGGCTTGGCCAGTCCGTCGAGAACCACGAAGCGAAGCACGCCGGCCCGGGTCTTCTTGTCCCCGGCCATGTATTCCAGCAGCTGCGGCAACGCGTCGGCGTCGTAGCTGACCGGCAGGCCAAGCGAAGTCAGGATTGTGCGGTGCCGCCCGGCGGTGGCGTCGTCCAGCCGGCCTGCGAGCCTGGCCAGCTCCGCGGCGAACACCAGACCCACGGACACTGCGGCGCCGTGCCGCCACCGGTAGCGCTCCCTGCGCTCGATCGCATGCCCCAAAGTGTGGCCGTAATTGAGGATTTCGCGCAGCTCCGACTCCTTCTCGTCGGCGGCGACAACCTCGGCCTTGACGGCGATCGCGCGCCGGACCAGTTCCGGCAGCACGTCGCCCGCCGGGTCCAGCGCGGCCTGCGGGTCGGCCTCGATGAGGTCCAGGATCACCGGGTCGGCGATGAACCCCGCCTTGACCACTTCGGCCATCCCGGACACGATCTCGTTGCGCGGCAGGGTTTCCAGCGTCGCCAGGTCGACGAGGACGGCGAGCGGCTGGTGAAACGCACCGACCAGGTTCTTGCCCGCCTCGGTGTTGATACCGGTCTTGCCGCCGACGGCCGCGTCGACCATGCCGAGCAGCGTGGTGGGCACATGCACGATCGAGACGCCGCGGAGCCAGGTGGCCGCCGCGAAACCGGCGACGTCGGTGGCCGCGCCGCCGCCGAGGCTGACCAAGGCATCTTTGCGGCCGATCCCGATGCGGCCCAACACTTCCCAGATGAATCCCACGACGGGCAGTTCCTTGCCGGCCTCGGCGTCCGGGATTTCGATGCGGTGTGCGTCAATGCCCTTGTCGGCCAAGTGGCTTCGGATCGTTTCGGCGGTCTGGGCCAGCACCGGCTGGTGCAGGATGGCGACCCGGTGCCGGCCGGAAAGCAGCTCTTCGAGCTCGTTTCGCAGGCCGTCAACAAGGCCTCTGCCGATCACCACCGGGTACGGCGGGTCGACGGCCACCTCAACGGTGACCGGTCCGGTGTTGTCGCTCATTGCCCGGCCGCCGGGATGTTCTGGGGGGCTTGCAGGCGCGACAGGATCTGGCGGACCACCGCTCCGGGATTGCGGCGGTTGGTGTCGACCCGGATGGTTGCCACGCGCCGGTACAGGGGAGCCCGTTTTGCCATCAGGGCGCGGTATTTCTCGGTGCGATCCGGTCCGGCCAGCAGCGGCCGCACGGTGTTGCCACCGGTGCGCCGCACCCCTTCCCGGGCGCTGATCTCCAGATAGATGACGGTGTGGCCGGCGAGCGCCTCGCATACCCCTGGGCTGGTGACGGCGCCGCCGCCGAGCGACACCACGCCGTCGTGGTCGGCCAATGCCGCCCGCACCACCTCTTCCTCGATGCGGCGGAACTCCTGCTCCCCGTCGCTGGCGAAGATGTCCGCGATCCTGCGGCCCGTCCGCTCCTCGATAGCCACATCGGTATCGAGCGGGCCGACCCCGAGGGCCTTCGCCAGCCGCCGCCCGATGGTGGTTTTGCCGGAGCCGGGCAATCCCACGAGTACTGCCTTGGGCGCCATCACCCTGACGCCCGGACGGCCGGCGATTCCCGGTCGGCGACCGCGCGCCGGTACGCCTCGATGTTGCGGCGGGTCTCGGTCAGCGAATCGCCACCGAACTTCTCCAGCGCCGCGCGGGCCAGCACCAGCGCCACCATGGTCTCGACCACGACGCCGGCGGCCGGCACCGCGCACACGTCCGAGCGCTGATGGATGGCGACGGCCTCGTCGCCGGTCGTCATGTCCACGGTGGCCAGCGCCCGCGGCACGGTTGAAATCGGCTTCATCGCGGCCCGCACCCGCAGCGGCTGGCCGTTGGTCATGCCGCCCTCCAGCCCGCCCGCGCGGTTGGTCGAGCGGACGACGCCGTCGGGCCCGGGGTACATCTCGTCGTGGGCGCGGCTGCCGCGGCGGCGCGCGGTCTCGAAACCGTCGCCGATCTCGACGCCCTTGATCGCCTGGATGCCCATGACGGCGGCGGCCAGCTGGCTGTCCAGCCGGTTCTCGCCGCTGGTGAACGATCCCAGCCCGACCGGCAGGCCCAGCGCCACCACCTCCACCACGCCGCCGAGGGTGTCGCCGTCCTTCTTGGCGGCTTCGATCTCGGCGATCATGGCCTGCTCGGCCGCCTTGTCGAACGCGCGGACCGGGCTGTCGTCGATCGCGGGCAGGTCCTCGGGGCGCGGCGGCGGGCCGTCGTAGGGCGCCGACGGGCCGATCGCGACGACGTGTGAGAGCACTTCGACACCGAGCGCCTGACGCAGAAACGACCGCGCAATGGTCCCCGCCGCCACCCGCGCGGCGGTCTCCCGGGCGCTGGCGCGCTCCAGCACCGGCCGGGCGTCGTCGAAGCCGTACTTGAGCATGCCGGCGTAGTCGGCATGGCCGGGCCGCGGCCGGGTGAGCGGGGCGTTGCGCGCCGAGTCTGCCAACTCCGCGGGATCGACCGGGTCTGCGGCCATCACGGTCTCCCACTTCGGCCATTCGGTGTTGCCGATCTCGATCGCGATGGGTCCGCCGAGGGTGACGCCGTGGCGTATCCCGGACAGCACGGTCACCGCGTCGCGCTCGAACTTCATCCGCGCGCCGCGGCCGTAACCGAGGCGGCGGCGGGCCAATTGGTCAGCGATGTCCG
>Ga0318511_10000074_pt1 | contig 14972 bp, 10 predicted proteins | sample GRESIP171b2f18_FD_203681 | JGI IMG/M metagenome (GOLD analysis project Ga0318511, IMG submission 203681) | Tropical soil microbial communities from Luquillo Experimental Forest, Puerto Rico - GRE.SIPMG.171b2f18 | ecosystem: Environmental > Terrestrial > Soil > Tropical forest > Bulk soil... | reverse complement strand
GCCCTGCTTGCGCCGCTGCTCGATCATCGCATCGTCGAGTTCGCGTTCGGCCGCGTCCCGTCCCGCCTGAAGACGACCCCGGACGCGCGGAAGATCCTCCTGCGGCGGCTCGCGGCGCGGCTGTTCCCGCCGACCTTCGACCAGCGGCGCAAGCAGGGCTTCTCGATCCCGCTGTCGAGCTGGCTGCGGAACGGCCCGTGGCGCGAGATGTTCGGCGACGTGCTGCTCTCCTCGTCGAACGGCCTTTTCGACCGCGAGGTCGTGCAGGGGCTGATCGAGGGCATCTCGAGGGGCCACGCCAACGGGGAGCGCCTGTTCGGGCTCGTGATGTTCGATCTGTGGCGGCGCGAGTACGGGGTCTCGATCTAGACGTCCCCGTGCTTCGGCGCCGGCGCACCGTGCTATCTTCGCGGCCGCGCCGGCGGCCGCCTTTCGCAGCGTGCGCGAGGTGAGGACAACGTGACGGACCGATCTCCCGACGGATCGGCACTCGTCGGCGCGCGCTCGCGCCGGCTTTCCCTTCCGCGCGTCGCCACGCCGCACCTCGCCTGGAACATCGTCCGCTGGGGCGTCTCGCAGGGGGCGACGTTCGCGGTCAACATCGCCAGCGCACGAGCACTTGGCCGCGAAACGTTCGGGGCGTTCGGGATCCTGCAGACCTCGCTCCAGACCTTCACGCAGGTCGCGAGCTTTTCCACCGCGAGCACGGCGACCAAGTACGTCGCGGAGTTCCGCGCGACCGACCCCCGCCGCGCCGGCCGGATCGCCCGCTTGTGCCAGGCGCTGGTCTCGGCATCCGGTCTCGTCGTCGCGGCCGGCGTCATCGCGCTGTCGGGACCGATCGCGGCGCGCGCGCTCGGCGTGCCGGGCCTGCAGGCTCACGTCGCGGTCCTCGGCATCGCCGCCTTCTTCACGGTGGCCGGGCTGTTTCACGGCGGCGTCCTGGCGGGGCTGAACCGGTTCGACCGCCTGGCGGCGGTCAGCCTTGTCGCCGCCCCCGCGTTCGTCGTCGCCGGAGCGGCATCCGCGTTCCGCTTCGGGCTCCCGGGCGCGGTCGGAGCTCTCGCGGGAAACGCGGTGCTCGTGTGGTGGCTGACCCGCTCGGCCGCCGTGCGGGAGCTCGATCGCCTCGGGATGCGCGCAGGGCTTTCGGAAAGCCTCGAGGAGCGGGGGATCATCTCCCACTTCGCGCTGCCCGGAGCGCTGACGGGCCTGACCGCGATGCCCGCGATCTGGATCGCGAGCGCGGTGCTCGTGCGGCAGCCGCACGGCCTCGGGGAGATGGCGCTGTTCGCCGCGGCGAGCAATTTCCGGTCGATCGTGCTGTTCATCCCGGGGGTGCTCTCGGGGACCGCGATCCCCGCGCTCAACGACGCGAAGGGCCGCGGGGACGTCGCCGCGTTCCGCGGGATCTTCCGCTCGACGCTCGGTGTCACGGTCGGCGTCACCGGGGCCAGCGCCCTCGCGATCTCGCTCGGCGCGCCGCTGCTCCTGCCGATCTACGGCGCCGACTTCGGGAAAGGCGCGTTGGCGCTCGCCATCCTCATGGGCTCGACGGTGCTCGACGGAGCCTCCGGAATCATGATGGGCGCCTTCCAGTCGACCGCGCGCATGTGGACGTTCCTCTTCGCGGTCGTCCTGCCGCGCGACCTGACCCTGGTCACCGCGGCTGCGCTGTTGGCACCGGCCTGGGGAGCGGCGGGCTTGGCCGCCGCCTATGCGACCTCCTCGGGGGTGGCGGTGACCGCGCTGGCCCTCCTCACCGCACGGAGCGGAGTCCTCCGGGGCCGCTCCGGTGGCGGGCCCTCCGCGCCGAAGCCGCGAGGCTAGCGATGGAGCCGACGGGCCCCGTGGCACCGGAGACGCTCTCCGACGGAAGGAAGACGAGCCCGGAGTACTGGAACGAGGTTCACAGAACGCCGCTCCGGGAGGGACTGCCCTCTCGCCTGCTCGTTCCCACTCGCAACACGATCCGGCTTCTCCGCCCGCACGTGTCCGGCGGATCGCGCGTCCTCGAGATCGGATTCGCGCCGGGAAAGATCCTCCTCTGGCTGGCCGCGAGGGGGGGGGCCGCCGTCTCGGGGCTCGATTACTCGGCCCCGGGAGGCACGGCGATCGTGGCGATCCCGAACTACGGCGGCGCGTACGGGCGCCTCCAGCGGGCGCTCGACCCCCAGAACCTCGCGCTGCACAATCTGGAGATCATGTCGGGGCGCGCGCTGCTCGCCGCGGCCCCGGACGATCTCCTCTCCGGCGCGCGCGCGTATCCGTTCGGCCGCGCGCATGCGGCGCTCGTGTCGGTCGGCAAGCGGATGCCCGCCCTCGTCGCCAAGGGAATCGCCTGGACCGCCAACGGTCTCGGCCTCCTCCAGCCCGCCGACTGGCCCCCGCTGTGCCCGATGCTCGTGCTGGAGATGCGCCGCCGGTGACGAAAGCCGGACCGGACGTGAGCGTGCCGCCCGACGCCGGCACGGCGGACGTCCCGGAGGCGGCGTCCCCGCGGCCGATCCTGCGGGCCCTGTTCTGCGTGCAATCGCTCGAGGGCGGGGGCGCGGAGCGGCAGATCGCGTACCTCGCGAACGCGCTCGCGCGCCGGCGCTGGGACGTGCACTTGGCCGTGCTGCGGTTCGGGCCCAACTGGACCCGCATCGACCGGGAGCGCATCCGGCTCCATCGCCTCGAAGCACTCGGGAACTACGACCCCCGGCTGCTGCGCGGCATCTGGCGCGTCGCGCGATCGGTCCGGCCGAGCGTGGTCCTGACGTGGCTGCCGCAGATGGACACGCTCGGGGGCTGCTGCGCCAACCTGCTCGGCCTTCCCTGGATCCTGTGCGAGCGGACCTCCGGCCGCGCTTACGGGCGCGGGCTGCGCGAGCTCGTGCGGCGCCAGATTGCGCGGGGCGCATCGGCGGTGGTCGCGAACTCCGAGGGCGGGGCCGCCTACTGGCGCCCCGGTCGGCCGGGACGCCCGGTGCTCGTCGTTCCGAACATCGTGCCCGTCGCCGAGATCGAGGCCTCGGCCGCCGCGGCGCCCGGGACGCTGCGCCCCGCCGGGGGCCCGGGCGTGATCGTCTGCGTCGGCCGACTGGTCGAGGTGCGGAACCACGCGACCGTGATCGAGGCGCTCTCCCGGGTCCGGCGAGAGACCGCGGCGCGGCTGGAGGTCCTCGGCAAGGGACCCGAGGCCGGCAGGCTCCGATCGCTCGCCGCGCGTCTCCGGCTCGGCGACGCGGTCTCGTTCCTCGGATTCGTGGACGACGTCTACCCCCGCATGCGCCGGGCGGACGCGTTCGTCTCGGTCAGCGCGCTCGAGGGACATCCCAACGCCACGATCGAGGCAGCCGTCGCCGGCTGTCCGCTCGTGCTCTCCGACATCCCCGAGCACCGCGCCCTCTTCTCGGACGACGAAGCGCTGTTCGTCCCCCCGCGCGATCCCGACGGCCTCGCCGAGGCGCTCCTCGCGACGCTCGGCGATCCCGACGGGGCGCGCGCGCGCGCCGAGGCGGCCAGGCTTCGGGTTCGCGCCGCCGCCGAGGCCGACGTGGCGGAGATCTACGACCAGTTGATGCGCGGACTCGCGAATCGCGCGCCGCGGTAGACTGCCCCCCGGAGGACGCGTGCAACGACCGAGCCCGTGGCTGGTGATCGTCGTGCTGATCGGCGCGATCGTGCTCGCCGTGATCGCCGGGTCCGTCAGCCCCGATCTGCGGTGGCCGCTGGTGCAATCGGGGCTCGCCGTCGTCATCCTCGGGGCGTACCTCGCGCTCCGCTACAGCCGGCCGCGCGACACGGTCGATTACTTCGATATCGGGACCCTGTTCGTCGGGATCGCGTTCCTCTACACGTTCATCCCGCTGGCGAACTTCGTCCGCCTCGACGGCATCTACTCGCACGAAGGGGACTCCCGGATGAGCTCGCTGCAACCGGGACCGGACCTGGTGTCGCGTGTGGGCTGGCACTACCTGCTGTTCATGACGGCCTTCGCGGCCGCCTACCTGTTCTCGCAGCGCCGCTTCGACGACTCGAAATCGCCTCAGCCGAGCCCGCCGCGCGGCGACTTCCTGTTCTGGATGCTCGCGCTCTACGGGGCGTGCCAGATCGCGGTGGTGACGATCCGCGCGCGGTACGGCCTCGTCGCCGACTCCTACCTCGAGTCCTACCGCGTGTTCCGCGACGTTCCCGTCTTCCTCCAGCAAAGCGTCGCCTGGATCACCGGGTTCTGCCGCATCGTCGAGATTGGCATCCTCGGCTACTTCTTCTCCCGGTACGAGCGGTACCGCGTGGCCGCGTGGGCCTGGCTCGGCGTGATCGCAATGGCCACGTTCCTGCGCCTCCACGCCCGGACCGACCTGATGATCTGCGTGGGCAGCTCGGTGTTCCTGTATCACGTCTTCGTGAAGCGGGTCAGCCCGGCGCGGCTCGCGGCCGTCGGGCTCGTGGCGATCATGATGTTCCAGGCGCTGGGCGTCCTGCGCGCGCTCGGCGGGAACATGGAGGATCTAGGAACGCAGGAGCTGGTGAGCCAGGGCTCGGAGTTCGAGAGCGTTTTCGGAAACTCCATTCACGTGCTCACCATCCGCGACAGCGGCCAGATGCTCCTGCCGCGGCTGACCTGGTATCTGAACGAGGCGGCGATCCTCATCCCGCAACAGATCCTGCCGTTCGAGAAGATCGACCCGTCGATGTGGTACGTGCGCACCTTCTTCCCGCGGTACGAGGCGCTCGGCGGCGGCTACGCTTGGGGCGCGATCGCGCAGAGCATCGTCGGGTTCGGGATCGCCGAGGCCGCGGCGCGAGGCGCCGTCCTCGCCCTCGTGCTCGCGGCGGTCAACCGCTTCCTGCGCCGCAGGTGGGATCGATTCGAGTTCGTGATCGTCTACGCCTGGCTGATGGGAACCGTCTACCTATCCATGCGGAACGTCACGTTCTTCTTCGTCCACGGGGCGTGCTACTTCGTCGCGCCCTGGCTGTTCGCGTGCTATGCGATCCAGCGCGGCGCACCCCGGCTCGAGCCGCACGCGCTCGATCCGGGCACGGCGCCGGAGATCGCCGAGGCCGTCCGGCGGCGCTCGCGGGCTACCAGCTAGTCAACGCTTCCACCGTGCCCTCGACCGTCGCCGTCGCGGGGAAGCGCATCGCCCGCGCCGCGGAGGCGGACGAGAGCACGCGGGCGCGAGCGCGATCGCCGATCACGCGTCGCAGCGCCGCCGCGAGGGCCACGGGGCTCGTCGGCGGATACAGCTCGGCCGCGTCCCCTGCGATCTCCGGCATCGGCGCGCGATCGGAGCAGACGATCGGCCGGCCGGCCGCGAGGTATTCCAGCAGGACGTTCGGGCAGCACTCGCAGGTCGAGGCGAACAGGAGGACCTCCGCGCGCGCCATCAGGCGAGGTCGGACGGCGGAACCGGACCGAGCACGCGAACGGCCTCGCCGGCGGCGGCCGCGGCCCGAACGGTCTGCCGCCCGTACGGCCCGCGCACCGGGCCCGCGAGGACGAGCCGCGCCCGCTCGTCCCCCGATTCCCGCTTGTAGTGGAGGAACCCCTCGATCGTCTCGATCTGCCGCTTGTACGGATCGGTCGGGGAGACGTAGAGCACCATCCGCTCCGCCTCCGTCCGCTGCGTCCGGTCGGCGGCCTCCCCCGCCGCCGGCGCCGGGTGGTAGACGAGCCGGTGGTCCCGGATCGGGACCCGGCCGGTCAGTACGTCCCGCGAGTGCTCCGAGGTGAAGATCACCCGGTCGGCCGACGCGAGCGAGGCGAGAGCCTCGCGCCGGAGAAGCTCCAGGCGCACGCGCGTCGCGAAGTCTCCCGCGAAGGGAAAGCGGCGCAGCTCCTCGAGGTCGAGCAGGAGCATGTTCCGCAGCATCTTGACGATCCGGATCGAGGGGACGGCACGACGCGGTAGCCCGGAAACCTCTCCCGGCACGAAGTACACCTCGACGCCGCGCTCGGCGAGCATCGCCGGGAGCGTGTGCCTCTGGAACCAGTGCCGTCGGTACGGATTGCGCACCCAGCCGGGTGCCGCGATCGCGCGCGCGCCGGTCGCCCCGCTTCCCAGGATGTGGCGGGCGACGGCAGCTTCCGCGAGGAGCACGGCGTCCGGCATCCGCTCCATGAGGGCCGGGACGACGTGGCGCGCGTAGGTCTGGGTTCCCCCCTCACCCCACCGCAGGAGATCGATCAGGACTCTCACGACGCGTCACTAGAGCGCCCTGTCGCGCGCCATCATGACGAACGGCGTCATCATCAGGATCGCGAGATCGAGCGTGAGTCCGCGGTGCTCGATGTAGTACAGGTCGTACTGCATGTTGTCGTGGATCCGGAAGGCACGGTCGGCGCTGATCTGCCACAGGCCGGTGATGCCCGGCTTGACCGCGAGCCTCTCCCGCTGGACCTCCCGGTATTCCTGCACGAGCTGCGGCATCTCGGGCCGGGGACCGACGAGGCTCATCTCCCCCCGGAGCACGTTCCACAGCTGCGGCAGCTCGTCGATGCACGACCGCCGCAGGAATCTCCCGACGGCAGTGATGCGCGGATCGTCCGTGGTGCGCGGGTGCTCGGCGTACGCCGGCGCATCCTGGCGCATCGTCCGGAGCTTGTAGATCGTGAAGGCCCGTCCCCCCAGCCCGATCCGCTTCTGCCGGAAGAAGACCGGTCCGGGAGAGTCGAGACGGATCGCGGCGGCGCCGGCGAGGATCAGCGGCCAGGTCAAGAGCAAGACGGCGGACGCACCGACGACGTCGATGACCCGCTCGATCGACTCGTGCAGCGGGTCGCGCGAGGTCACGCGCCGCGTGTAGACGGGAATGCCTCCCACCTGCCCGAAGCTCAGCGACGAGAAGAGAAGGTGGCCCGAGCTCGGCACGCAGTAGAACGGAACCCCCCGCTCGTCGAGCTTGGCCACGAGCTGCGCGATGCGCGCCGCGGGCGCCCGGGGCATCGCCAGGAACACCGCGCGCGCGCCGGTCGCCGCGAGCGCCCGGTCGAGCTCGTCCTCCCCGCCGAGCACGCGCAATCGCATCCCGTGGATCCCCGGTCCGACCCGGACCTCGGTGTAGAACAGGTCGGACCGGTCGTCCAGGAACGCGCGGGGGCTCAATCCGACCGCGTGCTCCTCCAGGAGGTGCTGCGCGAGGAGGCGTCCGGTCTCGCCCGCGCCGTACACGAGGACCGGAGTCGCGACGTTTCGCCGCGCCCGGAGCAGGTCCTGCATGCGCCAGAAACCGAACCGCTGAACGAGGAGCGCGATCGCCACGATGGGACCCGCCAGCAGCATGTGGAAGCGGGAGAAGGCCGGGAGCTGGAGGAAGAACGACGCCGCGAGGATCAGGAGGACCGCGCTCGCCACGGCCCGGAGCATGCGGCAGACCCACTCGATCCGGAGAACCCCCACGTGGCCGCGGTGCGGGCCGTGGCCGTGGAGCGCCAGGGTCGCGACTCCGGCCAGGACCAGATCGAGCCGGGCGTAGAAGAGCGGCGCGTGGTAGGCGAGGCCGATCCCGCACAGGACGTAGGCCCAGTAGGAGATGTACGCGGCGGCGAATACGGTCGTGAAGTCCGTCGCGATCTGCGTGAGGCGCCACGGAAGCCGTGCGCGTAGCGGAAGCGCGGCTGCTTTCGGAACCGGCTCGGCTCGTGGCGCTTCGAGGACCGAACCGACCGTCTCCGGATTCATCGCGCGCGGATCATACCCCGTGCGTCGGTGTTTTCTCCGTCGCGTCTGCGGCGCGCGGTGCGCTGCCGACAAGAACGTCGGCGCCGTGACTCTCCCGCGCGCGCCAGGCGGCCTCGATCCTGCCGCTCCAACCGAAGTGCGGCCGGAAGCGCATGAGCACTTCGGGAGGGAGCGCGGCAAGGGCGCCGTTCCAGAACGGCGCGTTCGAGGCGACCTCGATCGCGTCGCGATCGACGTCGGTCAGAGGCCACCCGCGCGCGTGGAACGCTTCCCGGACGATCGGGAGGCGGTCGACGTCGAACCCCATCAGCGTCGCGCACACGGCGTCCACGGCGACCGGATCGCGCCCGAACACGATCACGCCGGACCGCACGGGATCGGGATTCATCGGTCCGCGGCCCTCGCCGCCGACGATGCCGTCGACGAAGGTGAGGTACCTCTTCCGGTTCTCGCGGCTCGGCGCGCGCATCCGTCCGTCCCTCTCACCGAACAGCAGGATCTTGTTGAGGTCGAGGCACATGCGCCACGTCGTGTCGTTTCCGTGCCAGTTCCCGTTCCGCACGACCGATTCCGTGTCCCCGAACGCGACCTTCCCCACTGACTTTGCGCGAACGAAAAGCCGGGTCCCCAGGTTCGGAATCCGCACGGCCGCGGATCGGAGAACCGAGATCGCCCGGCGCTCGGCCCGGCGCCGCCAGGTCAGGAACGGGACCTCGTCCCCGCCCTCGGCGGGGGTGCCCATCGTGTGATGCGGCAGCCAGTTCTTGTCCCCGTTGATGCCGACGAGGTTCTTGAGGGAGCAGGTGATCCCCGCCTTCTTGTGCGTCTTGAGCTTCGGGAGATTGACGAACACGTCGGCGCGGATCGCGCTCGAGCCGATGAGGTACTCGTGCTTTCCCCCCGAGTGATGCGCGTTGACCGCGTCGGTCGCGTAATCGGCTCCGTAGTAGCGCCCTTCGCCGGCATGGGTCGACAGCTCGCTCGATCCGCCGAGGTCGTAGGCGACGTATCCCCGGGGATCCCCCGCGATCTCGCGTCGCGAAACGATGACCCCGTCCCGCTCGGTCCACTCCTCGCGGCGGAGGTCGATCAGCTCGAAATCGAGACCTTTCCGCCGGAAATGCTCGGCGATGCGGTCGAGCCCGAGGGCGCCGACGATCGCGCTCCACGACGAGTCGGTGTGCGGCGCGTCGGCGAGCCAGATGCGGCCGCGCCCGGCGAGGGCGATCGCGACGTAGTCCGCGACCGCGCGGATGACCGAACCGTGCGTGAGCACCCATCGCCACCCCTGCGGATCGCGCGGATGGCGCTCCTTCACGAGATTCGGTTTCAGCAGGACCGTGTCGCCGGGACGCACGAAGGCTCCGAGGGGGTTCCAGTCCGGCGTTCCCGCGCGGGACCGATCGCAGCCGGAGGCCAGGAGCGCCTCCCGGACGGCGTCGTACGCGGGGTTGGGCGCGGCACTGACCTCCTCGAAGGGAGCCTCCGGGTAGCGCGCGCCGGGGTGGAACGGAGCCGACTCGGGATACGCCGCCGAGCGTGCGCGCCCGATCGCGACGAGCGACGGTTTCATGCGGGAACAGACTGTACACTAGCCGCCGGGCGACGATCGCGCGCCCCAACTCCGCGGAGCGAGCGTCGAGAATGCACCCGGCACAGCAGGTCGCCTCCAGGGGACGGCTCGCCGGGCGCGTCTACGACGGGCTCCCCCGCGCGCTGCAGACCGCGGCGGTCTCGCTGAAGGGGTGGGCGATCCGTCGCGAGAGGTACGGCGGGTCGTTCGCCGCGCTGCTGGCCGACTACGCCTCGCGCACCCTCGCATCGGACGACGAGGTGCTCGCCGCGCGCCGCGCGAAGCTGCGCCGCATCCTCGTCCACGCGCGCGCCCACATCCCGTACTGGTCGCAAAGGCTCCGGACGTTCGACATCGATCCCGAGCGCGTGCAGGGACCGGAAGATCTCCGGAGCCTCCCGATCCTCACCAAGGACGAAGTGCTGCGCCTCGGCGCCGGCCTCCACTGGCCCGAAGCCCCGCGTGGTGCCACGCGTCTGGCGCACACGAGCGGGACCACAGGGGCCGGGCTGATCTTCCCGGTCACCCTCGAGGCGGAGCGCGACCAGTGGGCCGTCTGGTGGCGGTTCAGGCAACGGCAGGGGCTCTCGCTCGAAACGTGGCACGGGATGCTCACGGGCTCGACGATCGTTCCCGGGAACAGGTCTGACCCCCGGCCCTGGCGGGTCAACTATCCCGGGCGGCAAGTCTTCTTCAGCCAGCACCATCTCGGACCCGGAACCGCCGCGGAGATCGCGCTCGAGATCGGCCGGCGCTCGCTGTCCTGGCTTCACGGATACCCGTCGGCGGTTTCGGCGCTGGCGACGATGGCGATGGAAGCCGGAGCGCGCCTTCCCCGGCCGCGGGTGATCTCGCTCGGCGCGGAGAGCGTGCAGCCGGCCCAGATCCGGGCGATCCGGGACGGCTTCGGGGTCGACCCCGTCTCGCATTACGGCCTCGCGGAGATGGTGGCGAACGCCTCCGGGTGCCCTGCGGGTCGGTTTCACATCGACGAGGACTTCGCCGCGGTCGAGCTGCTCCCCGAGGGGGATGGAGCCGTGCGTCTGGTCGGCACCTCGCTCTCGAACCTCGCGATGCCGCTGATCCGTTACGACACCGGTGACCTCGCACGGCTGTATCCCGCGCGCTGCGGCTGCGGACTCCCGGGACGCGCGCTCGAATCGATCGACGGGCGCCGAGAGGATCTCATCGAGCTCTCCGACGGCTCCCGCGTCGGCCGCGCAGATCACCTGTTCAAGGACGCGGTTCGCGTCGCGGAGGCCCAGATCCGTCAGTCCGAGGCCGGCCGGTGCACGATCGCGGTCGTGCCGAGGGAAGGGTTCGGGGCCGCCGACGAGGCGGAGATCCTCGGCGAGTGCCGGCGACGCTTCGGAGACCGGCTCTCGGTCCGCATCGAGCGCGTGGCGTCCATCCCACGGACCGCATCGGGAAAGCTGCGCCTGGTCGTCCGGACGGAGGACGCTCCGGCGGATCCGGCCGCCACGTCGGTGACGGCGTGACGCGTCGCTCCCGGCTGCGCGCCCTGGCTGCCGGCGCGATGCTCGTCCTCGGCGGCGCCACACGCGCTGCCGCGCAAGAGGTCTCTCCGCTCGAGCCGCCAGATCTCACGCGCTACCTGCGCTGGGGAGCGTTCCGAGTCCGCCCGGCGATCCTCGTGCCGACGCTCGGGTACGACAGCAACGTCTACTACCGGCCGGTGAACTCCACCGTCCCCCCGGTCGGCGACTATTTCGCGAACGTCTCGCCGAGCGTCGAGGGCACCGTGCTGTTCGGCACCCGCGCGTTCCTGACGTTCGACGAGCGCCTCGAGTTCTACCTCTACGCCCACGAACCGGTGAACTACTTCAACCAGCTCGGCAAGGCACGCCTGACCGTGCCGTTCGCGGCCCGGTGGGGGCTTTACGGCGACATCGGATACGACCGCACCCGTGACCGGCCGATCGAAGCCCAGGACCAGCGCCCGATCCGGATCGACCGCCCGCTCGGAATCGGGGCGATCGTCCGGTTCGGGTGGAGGACCGACGCCGAGTTCGGCGTGACGCGCACGCGCTCCACGGCGTCGGATCCGGACGAGCAGCTCACCTGCATCCCCGGGGTCGACCCTGGGTGCTTCTCGACCGGGGACCTCAACGACCGGACGGAGACCGGCACGCGCGTGCTCGCACGCTACCTCCTGTTCGGACGGACCCGGCTCGTCGTCGAGATGCAGCGATCGGACATCGTCTTCGACAATCCGCAGGTGCTGCGGGACGGGCACGAGCGCCGGATCCTCCCCGGAATGGACTTCGGACTGGGCGGGCGCATCTCGGGTACGTTCCACGTCGGGTACGCGCGGTTCGATCTCGGCCGGGCCGGTGCCGAGGGTTTCGAGGGCGCGGTCGGCGACGCGGCGCTCGGCTACCAGCTCGGCGGCCTGGGGAGCTACCTGACGCTCACGGGCACGCGGGACGTGCGGTACTCGATCAACGAGACGAGCGACCTCTTCCGCTACGCGGAGCTCACGCTGACCTTCGTGAAGTACTTCAACCGCTTGATCGGTCTCGAGGCGTCGTCGGGGCACGGACGGGTCGTCTACCTCGGGGATCCCAACAACCGCACCGACGCGATTCTCCAGGGATCGCTCGGTGTGCGTCTGCGTCTTTCCGAGACCGAGATCGGCCGGAGGGTCGAGTACGCGTTCCGCTACACGCTGACGCGCCGCAACGCGAGCTGCGTCATCGCCGTCGCCCCGTTCAATTGCGACGAATTCGACCAGAACCGTGGCACGGTCGGATTCGGTCTCGTCTACGGATACTGACGTGCCGTCAGCAGGAGGTCCGCACGTGAGCTACACTTCCGCGCCGTCGCCGCGCCCTCTGGAGCCCGCAATGCCCAGACCTCCCCTCGTCCCGCGCCTCCTCGCGGCCGCGCTCGTAGCGGCGGCCTCGCTCGCCGCGCGCGCGGCGGACCCGCCGGCCGAGGTGCCGGCCCCGGCGCCCGCCCCGGCGCCGACCCCGGATCCCGAGATCCTCGAGGCGCGGCCGATCGAAGGATCGCTGATCCCGCCGGACCAGCCGCCGGTCTCGTTCCTCCGGCGGGGCGGGTCGGACTACCGGATCGGCCGGCAGGACCTGCTCGAGATCAACGTCTTCGACCTGAAGGAGCTGGACCAGACCGTGCGCGTCGCCGACGACGGGACGATCTCGCTCCCGCTGCTGGGGCATCTCCAGGTCGACGGGCTCACCAAGGGTGAGCTCGAGGCGATGATCGCCAAGCTCCTCGAGGAGAAGTACGTCCGGAACCCGCAGGTGACGATCTTCGTGAAGGAGTACGTCTCGAAGCGGGTCGCGGTCTCCGGGGCGGTGAAGAAGCCGGACACGTACGAGATGCTCGGCGACAAGACGCTGCTCGAGATGATCTCGCTCGCGGGAGGGCTCGATCGGGACCTCGGCAAGGAGATCATCATCTTCCGCGCCTCGGAGGTCGGGACCCAGCGGATCTCGATCGACCTCGACAAGCTCGTCTACGAGGGCGACCCCGCGCTCAACGTCGCGGTCGCGCCGGGGGACATCGTCTACGTTCCGGCGGTCGAGCTGATCCGGATCTTCGTCACGGGCGCCGTCCGGAATCCCAATCTCTACGAGGTCCCGCGCTCGGAGCCGGTGACCGTCTTGCGCGCGGTCACGCTCGCCGGGGGCACGACCGACCGAGCGTCGGAGTCGAAGGTGCAGGTGATCCGGACGGACGCAAGCGGCAATCGCGTGACGATCTCGGTGAACCTCAAGAAGGTCAAGCGCGGCAAGGCCGAGGATCCGGTCCTGAAGAAGGACGACCTCGTGCTCGTCCCGGAGTCGTTCTTCTGATGTCCGCTCAGCCGGGGTCCGCGCGGCACCTGCTGGACTACTGGGCGGTCCTCCGCCGGCGGCGCGGCGTCATCGCGCTCTCGGTCGCCACGGTGACGCTCGCGACCCTCGTCGGCTCGTTCCTGGCCACGCCGCTCTACCGATCGACGGTGACCCTGCAGATCGAGCGCCAGAGCCCCGACATCCTCAAGGTGCGCGACGTCGCCTCGATCGACTACTCGTTCGCCGCGTACACCGACTTCTACCAGACCCAGTACAAGATCCTCTCCTCGGACGCCGTAGCGCGCACGGTGGTGGAGCGGCTCGGCCTGACCGCTCATCCTCGCTTCCAGGCGGGCGACGGGAAGCCGGGCCTGTACGCGAACCTCCGCGGGCTCCTGCCCGGAGCGCTCCCGGCGCGCCCGCGAGATCCGGTGGAGGTCGCGGCGAACCGGCTCAAGGAGAAGCTCGAGATCGCGCCGGTGCGGAACTCGCACCTCGTGGAGGTGTCGTGGGTCGCCCCCGAGCCCAAGCTCGCCGCCGACGTCGCGAACGCGGTCGTCGACTCGTACGTCGAGTTCAACATCCAATCGAGCTACCAGACCTCCGACCAGGCGAGAGAGTTCCTGGTCAACCAGATCGCCACCCTGCGGAAGGAGATCGCCGCGCAGGAGTCGCTTCTGCAAGGGTACGGGGAAACCAAGCACATCGTCTCGGCCGACGACGAGAGCAACATCACGATGAAAGCCCTCTCGGACATCGCCGCCAAGCGCACGCTGGCGGAAACGGTCCTCGCCGAGAAGGAGGCGCGTTTCAAGGCGGTGCGCGACACCCCCGCCTCCGCCCTTCCCGAGACCGTGTCGTCCGAGCTGATCGCGCGCTTGAAGCAAGAGGTCGCGCAGTACGAGGCGGAGTACTCGGAGAAGGCGAAGCAGTTCAAGGACGACTGGCCGGGAATGCAGCAGCTGCGCTCGAAGATGGATCAGGCGCGCGCGGGGCTCGACGCGGAGACCGAGGCGATCGGCGCGAACGTGCGCCGCGCGGCGGAGGCCGACTACCGGCAGGCGCTCGAGGCGGTGCGCGGCCTGAGCGCCCTACTCGACCGGCAGCAGGATGCGGCGCAGTCGTTGAAGCGTGACGCAGTGGAGTTCAAGTCGCTCCAGTCCGACGTCCAGAAGAAGCGCGAAACCCTGAACGCGCTGATGACCCGCCAGAACGAGATGGCGCTGACCTCGCGCCTGAAGGACCTCGACGCGACCTCGTCGAACATTCGCATCGTCGACCATGCACGGCCGGCCGCGTTTCCGTTCCGGCCCGACCGCAAGCTCAACCTGCTCGTGGGCCTGGTGTTCGGCCTGACCGCCGGGATCGCGCTCGCGCTGATGCTCGACTACCTCGACAACACCATCGTCTCGGCGGCGGAGATCGACCGCGTCGTCGCGCTACCGGTCCTGGCCGTGGTCCCTCACCACGCCGGCCCCGCGGCCCCGTCGCGCCTGAGGCCTCGAGCGGAGCCGGTCGCCGCGGAGACGATCGACATGGTGGCGCACCGCGACCGGAAGGCGTCCTCGTCGGAGGCGTATCGCGCGCTGCGGACGGCGCTGCTGCTGTCGAACCCCGGCCATCCGCCGCGCGAGATCATGGTCACGAGCGCGCTCCCCGACGAGGGGAAATCCTCGACGGCGATCAACCTCGCGATCGTGCTCGCGCAGATGTCCCGCCGCGTGCTCCTGGTGGATGCCGATCTGCGCAGGCCGCGCCTCCACCGGGCGTTCCGAATGGACGGGACGACCGGGCTCTCGACGCTCCTGTCCGGTCTCGCGACCGATCCGAAGGCGCTCGTGCGCGGGACACCGGTCTCCGGGCTCGACGTCCTGCCGAGCGGCCCCGTCCCGCCGAATC
>Ga0318511_10000071_pt1 | contig 15085 bp, 10 predicted proteins | sample GRESIP171b2f18_FD_203681 | JGI IMG/M metagenome (GOLD analysis project Ga0318511, IMG submission 203681) | Tropical soil microbial communities from Luquillo Experimental Forest, Puerto Rico - GRE.SIPMG.171b2f18 | ecosystem: Environmental > Terrestrial > Soil > Tropical forest > Bulk soil... | reverse complement strand
CTCCAGGCCGCCGGCCGACTGGGAAAAGCCGCTGGACGGCAAAGTCGCCATCGTGACCGGCGCCGCGCGGGGAATCGGTGCGACGATCGCCGAGGTGTTCGCCCGCGACGGCGCCCGCGTCGTCGCAATCGACGTCGAGTCCGCCGCCGAGTCGCTGGCCGAGACCGCCAGCCGGGTCGGGGGCACCGCCCTTTGGCTGGACGTCACCGCGGAGGATGCCGTCGACAAGATCACCGAGCACCTGCGCGACCACTGCGCGGGGCACGCCGACATCCTGGTCAACAACGCCGGTATCACCCGCGACAAGCTGCTGGCCAACATGGACGACGCTCGCTGGGACGCTGTATTGGCTGTCAATCTGCTTGCCCCGCTACGCCTTACCGAGGGGCTGACCGGCAACGGCAGCATCGGCGAGGGCGGCCGGGTGATCGGGCTTTCATCGATCGCCGGCATCGCCGGCAACCGCGGACAGACCAATTACGGGACCACCAAGGCCGGGATGATCGGGATCACTCAGGCGCTGGCACCGGGACTAGCCAAGAAGGGCATCACGATCAACGCCGTCGCACCGGGATTCATCGAAACCCAGATGACCGCCGCCATCCCGTTGGCCACCCGCGAGGTGGGCCGCCGAATGAACTCGCTGCTACAGGGTGGCCAGCCGGTAGATGTCGCGGAGACTATCGCCTACTTCGCCAGCCCGGCTTCAAACGCTGTGACGGGCAATGTTATTCGCGTCTGCGGACAGCAGATGCTGGGGGCGTGAAACTAATGAACCAACCAAGCGGCCTGAGAAATATGCTGCGCGCGGCGGCCGGGGCTCTGCCGCTGGTACCCCGCGGAGGGCAGCTCCCCACCCGCACGGTGACCGTCGAGGAATTACCCATCGACCAGACCAACGTGGCCGAGTACGCGGCGGTCACCGGCCTGCGCTACGGCAACAACGTGCCACTGACCTACCCGTTTGCGCTGACCTTCCCGGCCATGATGTCGCTGGTGACCGGATTCGACTTCCCTTTCGCCGCAATGGGATCGGTGCACACCGAGAACCAGATCACGCAGTACCGGCCGATCGCGGTCACCGACACCGTCGGTGTGCGCGTGCACGCCGAGAACCTGCGCGAGCACCGGAAGGGCCTGCTGGTCGACTTGGTGACCGACGTCAGCGTCGGCAACGAAAACGCGTGGCACCAGGTGACGACCTTCCTGCACCAGCAACGCACCAGCCTGTCCGACGAGCCCAAACCGCCGCCACAGAAGCAGCCCAAGCTTCCCCCGCCCAGCACCGTGCTACGGATCACCCCCGGTCAGATCCGCCGCTACGCTGTCGTCGGCGGAGACCACAATCCGATCCACACCAATCCGATCGCCGCCAAGCTGTTCGGCTTCCCGACGGTGATAGCCCACGGGATGTTCAGTGCCGCAGCGGTATTGGCTAACATCGAAGGTCGCTTCCCCGACGCGTTGACGTATTCGGTGCGCTTCGGCAAGCCGGTGCTGCTGCCCGCCACCACTGGGCTCTACATCGATGATCGCGGCTCGAGCGCCGCCGGCTGGGATCTCGCGTTGCGCAACATTGCCAAGGGATATCCGCATCTCACCGGCAGCATCCGGGCTCTCTAGCCCGGATGCGTCGGGCCGCGACCCTTAGCGAGCACTTTCAATCCGTGTGCGCCGCAAGCGGTCACGAGGAAGACCAGAAACAGCCACAGCGGTGGCCGCGCGAGCTCCCAGACGAAGATCGCGGCCCAGATCGGTGAGCCCTGGGTGACCGCGAGCACCCCGGCGGCGCCGGCCAGCGAGGTTGCGGGCACCTGCAGGTGCGTGCCGGTCGCCCAATTGATCGCCAGCACCAGCACCGATCCCGCCGCTGCGCCGGTGGCGAGCGAGGGCGTGAGCATTCCCCCCGCTCCACCGGCGCGCAGGAACAGGGCCGTCAGCAACGGTTTCAAAACCAGAATCGCGGCCGCTGTCGACAGCGTCATCCCACTGACCAGGCTGACGGTCAGGATGCTTCGGCCGTTACCGGGCAACTCGGGCCACCGGTGCGAGCAGATGCCCATCACCAATCCCGCGCCCGCGAGGGCGGGGATCAGCACCCAGGTCGACATCAGCTTGGCCGGCCGCGCCGCCGCCATGATGCGGTTGAACGCCAATCCCACCGCGAGGGTCAGCGGCGCCAATATCAGCGCGTGCGCGGTCAGCAGATACGACGATTCTTGGTGATGCCAGTCCAGGGTGGGCTGATCGTGCGTGACGGCCGAGCAGACCGCGACGGCCAGGCTGGAGGTGAGGCACGCCGCCCCCACCGCCCGCGGATGCCAGGTGTTCAGCATGATCCGCAACGAAAACAACGCGCCGGCCAGCGGGACGGCGTAGACCGCACCGAGCCCGGCCCCGGCCGCGCACGCCAGCAAGATCTCGCGGTCGCGAGCGGACAGCCGCTTCAGCCATCCGGTAGCGAAATCGCCCAGCGCCGCGGCGAATTGGCGTGGGGCGCCTTCGCGGCCCAGCGATGCCCCGGCACCGACCAGCAACACCTGCAGCGCGGCGTCGATGCTCCAGGCCAGGCGCGGTATCCGGTCATGGCGGGCGATGGTGTCCGCGAGCGGCGGCACCTTGGTGCTGCGCCGCAGGATCCACCAGCCGAATCCCGCCAGCGCGCCCCCGAACATCGGTCCCAGGGTGCGGCGCATCTGACTGCTGCCGGTGATGCCGGTGAGCAACGTGCCGAGACTGTAGTGGTACGTGAGGTGCTCGACGAAGCGCAGCAATGTCGTCGTCGCCAACCCGGCGACCCCGGCCAGCAACCCGACGATGAGCACCGCACAAAAGAAATCGAGGTTGCCTTGCGAGCAGGAGGGGTGCGATCGAGCCGATTCGGCCACCCCACGAATCTAAGGTCTGGCCCCCTCTAGCCGGTAGCCGCGCTGGAGTCGCCCGCATCGGCCGCGGCCTCACGGTCCTCGGGCGCTCCCCGCAAGCCATGCCAGAACAGGTCGATCATCAGCTCGCCCGCCTCGTCCGCGTCGATGTCGCCGGTGCTGAGCTGGTTGGCCATCGCCTCGCCCGCGCCCACCAGCGCCACGGCCATCATCTGATGCTCGGCGTCCGGCCGCGGCGTGCGACTGCCCGCCCGCACCAGCCCGGCGACCAGTTCGATGATCTGCTCGCGTCCTTCGCGCACGGTGTGGGCGAACGCCTGCGAGCTGATGGCCTGGGTGTACATCACGATCCACGACGCGCGGTTGGCGTCGATGTAGCGCAGGAACGACACGATGGTGTTGCGCAGCATGTCCCTCGGGCCTTGGGTGAAGTCGATGTCGGCGCGCACCACGTCGATGAACCGGTTCAACTCCCGGTTCAGGCAAGCGCCGAAGAGATCCTCCTTGGAGCCGTAATACAGGTACAGCATCGGCTTGGAGATCTGCGCCTCGGCGGCGATGGCGTCCATCGAGGTCTCGTGATAGCCGTTGACCGAGAACATCTGCACGGCGGCGTCGAGCATCTGCTGTTCGCGGACGGCACGCGGTAGCCGCTTGGTACCACCTGCCATCGCTGTGCCTCTCTAGCCCGTCTATCTGACTCCAGGGTAACGATCCCGCAATGCATCAGTGCCCACACGCCTTATCGGGGCCCTTCATCGTCGCCACCCGCACCAGCGATTGGTCCACCGCCGGCATCGTCAATTCGCCTGCGGCCAGCGCCTTTTCGAGCCGGTCCAGGACCGCGGGCACCTCTTCGATGCTGACCCACAGCGCGACGTCGGTACCGGCCTGCAGGGCGCGCAGCACCGCCTCGGCCACGCCGTACCGATCGGAGATCGCGGCCATGCTGGACAGGTCGTCGCTGAACACCGGGCCGTTGAAGGGCGGCGCGTTGTAGCCGGTGCCGGTGCGCAGCAACTGCACCGCGGCCCGGCTGAGGCTCGCCGGGTCGTCGCCGGTCAGCCCGGGGACCTGCAGGTGACCGATCATGACCGCGACCGGGAGCTGGGTCACCAGCGTCCGGTAAGGCACGAGGTCGTTGGTCTGCAGGTCGCTCAGCGGCGGCGTGACGACGCCGCCCTTGTGTGAATCGCCCGAGCCATGTCCATGGCCGGGGAAATGCTTGAGCACCGGCAGCAGCCCGGCATCTCGCAGGCCCTGCGCATAGGCCCCGGCGTAGGCGGTGACCGTCTTGGGATCCGCGCTGAACGAGCGGTCACCGATCACGCCGTCCGGGGCGTCGGTGACGTCGACCACAGGGGCGAAGTCGATGGTGATGCCCAGGTCGCGCATCTTTTTGCCGCGCTCCACTTCCAGGTCGTGGACTTGCTGGGGCGTTTTTGTCTGCGCCAGCTCCCGGGGCGACGGAGCCACCCCGATCAGCGACTTCAGCCGCGACACCCGGCCCCCTTCTTCGTCGACGCCGACCGCCAGCGGCAGCGGCCCGGCCTTGCCCGCGACCTCGGCCAGCCCGCCCTTGAAAATCGACAGGTCCGTCCAGCCGCCGATGATGATCCCGCCGACGTGGGAGTTATTGACGACGGTCCGGGCTTCGTCGGCGTTCCTCACACCCACCATCAGCAGTTGTGCCAACTTGTCGCGGGGCGGCAACGTCGTCGGATCACCGCACACCGGCGGCGCGGGAGCGGCCACCGGCTTGCTGGGCGAGGCGCCTTGGGGTCGTGCGGCATGGTGGCCGCAGCCCACCACCAGCGCTGACGTGACGACGAGCACGGCCAAGGTGCGCGGAAAAACCATCGGGCCATGCTTTCATGACGGGCGTTTCCTGCTCCTCTCCGGGGCCATCGGCGGTACGTTGGCCCTGCACTCATTTGACTGGCAAGGAGGAGCCAGCGATGACCGGGTTCACGATGGCCGCCGCGGCCAGCATCGCCCTGGGACTGTCGATGGGAGCGGCCGCGACCGTCGGCGTCACGCTTGCCGTCGAAGGCCGCGAGGCGGCGCCGACGCCGAGCCCACCGGCCCCGCGGAACCCCGGCCCGTACCTGGTGGACTACGGCGGCCGCCTGCCGTGCAACAGCGTGCAGGGTTGCCTGAACAGGATTCCGGGGCTACCGCACTTCTAACGTGAAACTCACGGTCCCAGGGCCGCGACCGCGTTCTGCTAGGTTGGCAAAGGTTGGAAGTCACGACCGCAGAACCCCGAGGAGCCATGGATGAACCGGATCATTGCGCCCGCCGCAGCGAGCGTGGTGGTCGGTCTGTTGCTGGGCGCGGCCGCGATCTTCGGGATCACCTTGATGGTGCAGCAAGACACGAAGCCGCCACTCCCCGGGGGCGATCCGCAGTCGTCAGTGCTCAACCGGGTCGAGTACGGCAACCGTAGCTAGCCGCGCGCCAGGGGCGACGCAGGCGCAGACTGCGGGACCGGCCCCGGCCGCGCCGCTGTCACGCCGGTGGTTGTTGTTGGTCGGCGCGATCGCGCTGGTGTTGACGTTCGCGCAATCGCCGGGGCAGGTGTCCCCCGACACCAAACTCGACCTGACCGCCAACCCACTGCGTTTCCTGGCCCGCGCGACCAACCTGTGGAACAGCGAACTGCCCTTCGGCCAGGCGCAGAATCAGGCCTACGGCTACCTGTTTCCGCACGGCGCGTTCTTTGCTGTCGGCCATCTGCTCGGGTTGCCCGGATGGATAACCCAGCGGCTGTGGTGGGCATTGCTGCTCGGCGTGGGTTTTTGGGGGCTGCTGCGCGTTGCCGAGGCGCTGGGCATCGGCAGCCCGGCGTCACGGGTGATCGGCGCGGCGGCGTTCGCGCTGGCGCCGCGGGTGCTGACCACGCTGGGATCGATCTCGTCGGAAACCCTGCCGATGATGCTGGCCCCGTGGGTGCTGCTGCCCACGATCCTGGCGTTGCGGGCTGCTACGGGAAAGACCGACAGGTCGGTGCGGGCGCTCGCCGCGCAGGCCGGGCTGGCCGTCGCGTTGATGGGCGCGGTCAACGCCATCGCAACGCTGGCCGGTTGCCTGCCCGCGGTGATCTGGTGGGCATGTCACCGGCCGAACCGGCTGTGGTGGCGCTATACCGCGTGGTGGCTGTTGGCCCTGGCCCTGGCCCTGGCGTGGTGGGTTGTGGCGCTGGTGCTACTGCGCCACGTCAGTCCGCCTTTCCTGGATTTCATCGAATCCTCCGGCGTGACGACGCAGTGGTCGTCGCTGACCGAAATATTGCGCGGCACCGACGCCTGGACCCCGTTCGTGGCGCCGACCGCCACCGCGGGCGCGCCCCTGGTGACCGGATCGGCGGCCATCCTGGGCACCTGTCTGGTCGCGGCGGCGGGGCTGGCCGGGTTGGCCAGCCCCGGGATGCCGGCACGGGGACGGCTGGTCACGATGCTGCTGGTCGGGGTGGTGTTGATGGCCGCGGGCTACAGCGGCGGGCTGGGTTCGCCGCTGGCCCAGCAGATCCAGGCGTTCCTGGACGCGAGCGGCGCACCCTTGCGCAACGTGCACAAGCTGGCCTCGGTGGTTCGGATTCCGCTGGTGCTGGGTATCGCGCAGCTGCTGGGCCGGGTACCGCTACCGGGCAGCGCGCCCGTGTCGGTGTGGCTGCGCGCGTTCGCCCACCCCGAGCGCGACAGGCGGGTCGCGGTGACGGTTGTGGTCCTGACGGCGCTGATGGTCAGCACGTCGCTGGCGTGGACCGGTCGGCTTACCCCACCGGGCACGTTCGGCGCGATCCCCCGGTATTGGCACGAAGCCGCCGACTGGCTCAGCGAACACAACACCGGAACGCCCGCTCCGGGACGCGTCCTGGTGGCCCCCGGGGCGCCGTTCGCCACTCAGCTATGGGGCACAAGCCATGACGAGCCGCTGCAGGTGCTCGGCAGCAGTCCGTGGGGGGTGCGCGACTCGATCCCGTTGACGCCGCCGCAAACCATCCGGGCGCTGGATTCGGTGCAACGTCTGTTCGCCGCCGGACAGCCGTCGGCTGGTCTGGCCGATACCCTTGCCCGCCAAGGCATTTCGTATGTGGTGGTGCGCAACGACCTGGATCCGGAGACGTCGCGGTCGGCGCGCCCGATCCTGGTGCACCGCGCCGTCGACGGCTCGCCCGGGCTGCGGAAGGTGGCGCAGTTCGGCGCATCGGTGGGACCCGGCACGGTAGCGGGCTTCGTCGCCGACAGCGGGCTGCGGCCACGGTACCCGGCCTTGGAGATATACCGCGTCGCCGCGGCGGGTGATCCCGGCGCGCCTTACTTCGTCGACACCGACCAGCTGGCCCGAGTCGACGGCGGGCCGGAGGTGCTGCTGCGCCTCGACGAGCGGCGACGGCTGCTGGAGCAGCCGCCGACGGGCCCGGTGCTGATGACGGCGGACGCCCGAAGCGCCGGATTGTCGGCCCCCCGAGAAGGCGGGGTCACCGTCACCGACACCCCGGTGGCCCGCGAGACCGACTACGGCCGGGTCGACGAACATTCGTCGGCGATCCGGGCGGCCGGTGATGCCCGGCGCACGTATAACCGGGTGCCCGACTATCCGGTCCCGGGCGCCGACACGGTGGTCGGCGCCTGGAACGGCGGCCGGATCACCGTGTCGAGCTCATCGTCGGATTCCACTGCGATGCCCGACGTCGCACCCGCGACCTCGCCCGCCGCCGCCATCGACGGTGACTCGGCGACCGCGTGGGTGTCCAACGCGCTGCAGGCCGCCGTGGGGCAGTGGCTGCAGGTGGATTTCGACCACCCGGTGAGCAACGGCGCCATCACCATCACGCCGAGCGCGACCACCGTCGGCGCCCAGGTCCGCCGCATCCTGATCGAGACCGCCAATGGCAGCACCACCCTGCGGTTCGACGAGCCCGGCAAGCCGCTCGCCGCGGCACTGCCCTACGGCGAAACGCCGTGGGTGCGGATCACCGCCGCCGGCACAGACGACGGGTCCGCCGGGGTGCAGTTCGGCATCACCGACCTGTCGATCACCCAGTACGACTCGTCCGGATTCGCCCACCCGGTCAGCCTGCGGCACACCGTGCGGGTGCCCGGGCCGCCCCCGGGTTCGGCGATCGCGGACTGGGACCTGGGATCGGAACTGCTCGGCAGGCCGGGCTGCGCCGGGGCGCCCGACGGCGTGCGCTGCGCGCCCTCGATGGCGTTGGCGCCGGAGGAACCCGTCAATTTCAGCCGCACCCTGACCGTTGCGGCTCCGGTGTCCGTGACGCCGATGGTGTGGGTGCGGCCACGGCAGGGGCCCAAGCTGGCCGACCTGATCGCCGAGCCGAACACGACCCGGGCCCAAGGTGATTCCGACGTGGTGGACGTCCTCGGGTCGGCATATGCGGCCACCGACGGTGACCCGGCCACCGCGTGGACGGCACCACAGCGGGTGGAGCAACACAAGTCCCCACCGACACTGACCGTGACCCTGCCGCGGCCCACCGAGGTCGCCGGGATGCGCCTGGTCCCCAGTCGGTCGGAATTGCCGGCGCACCCAACGATGGTGGCCGTGAACCTGGGCGACGGCCCACAGGTCCGGGAGTTAAAGCCCGGCCAGCCGGAAACGCTGTCTTTGCAGCCCCGGGTGACCGACACCGTCGCCATCAGCCTGCTCGACTGGGAAGACGTGATCGACCGCAACGCCCTCGGCTTGGACCAGCTCAAGCCGCCGGGGCTGGCCGAAGTCGCGGTGCTCGGCGCCGACGGCAACCCGATCGCGCCCGCCGACGCCGCCCGCAATCGGTCCCGCGAGATCACCGTCGACTGCGACGGTGATCTGCAGGGTCCGGTCATCGCCATCGCGGGCCGGTTCGTGCACACCTCGATCCACACCACCGTGGGCGCGCTGCTCGATGGCGGACCGGTCGCGGCCATGCCCTGCGAACGCGACCCGATCGCGCTGCCGGCAGGCCAGCAGGAGCTTCTGATCAGCCCGGGCGCCCAGTTCGTCATCGACGGGGCGAGGCTGTCGACACCGGCTGCCGCCGCGTTGCCCACCGCGTCCCCGGTCCGCGCCGACACCGGAGCGTGGGGTCCCAGCCGGCGCGAGGTGCGGGCCCCGGCGTCGGCCACCTCCCGGGTCCTGGTCGTCCCCGAGAGCATCAACCCGGGCTGGGTGGCGCGCACCGGCACCGGGCAGCGGTTGACGCCGGTCGCGGTGAACGGGTGGCAGCAGGGCTGGGTGGTGCCGGCGGGCAACCCCGGCACCATCACGCTGACCTTCGCCTCCAATTCGTTGTACCGGGCGGGTCTGGCCGTGGGGCTGGCACTGCTGCCGCTGTTGGCCATGCTCGCCTTGTGGCGCACGCGGCGGCGGCGGGATGACGACGCGCCCCCACAACCATGGCCATCCGGGGCCTGGGCGGCCGTCGCGGTGCTGGCAGCCGGGGGCGTCATCGCCGGTGCGGTGGGGGTCCTGGTAGTCGGCGGCGCCCTTTGCCTGCGGTACGCCCTGCGCCGCCGGCGGCGGTGGCGCGACGGCGTGACCGTCGTGCTGAGCGCGGGCGGGCTGATTCTGGCCGGGGCGGCACTGTCCCGGCATCCCTGGCGGTCGGTCGACGGTTACGCCGGCCATTCCGCGAATGTGCAACTGCTGGCGCTGATTTCGCTTGCGGTACTGGCCGCATCGGTGGTGACGGTGCCGGGCCGGCGGCCGCAGCCGCACGACGAGTGACATCTGGGGTGTTGGCTACCGGTTTTCCTGCTGGTTGACTGGATGTACGGCTCGGCGTGATCGCCACCGTCCAAGGAGTTACGGCCATGGGATGGTTTTCGGCACCCGAATACTGGCTGGGCAGACTGGTGCTGGAGCGCGGCGCCGCAGCCATCTACCTGATCGCGTTCGTCGCGGCGGCTCTACAGTTTCGGGCGCTCATCGGCGAACACGGAATACTTCCGGTGCCAAGATTTTTGGCCGGGCGGTCGTTTTGGAGAACGCCGAGCATCTTCCACTTCCGCTATTCCGATCGGCTGTTCGCGGGCGCGTCTTGGGTCGGCGCGGCGCTGTCGGCCGCCATCGTCGCCGGTGTGGCCGACCTGGCGCCGCTGTGGAGCGCGATGCTGATGTGGCTCACGCTCTGGGTCCTCTACCTTTCGATCGTCAACGTCGGACAGACCTGGTATGGGTTCGGCTGGGAGTCGTTGCTGCTGGAGACCGGGTTCTTGATGATCTTCCTCGGCAATGGCCGGGTGGCACCCCCAGTGCTGACGCTGTGGATGGCGCGGTTGCTGCTGTTCCGGGTGGAGTTCGGTGCGGGCCTGATCAAGATGCGCGGCGACCCGTGCTGGCGCGATCTGACGTGTTTGTACTACCACCACGAGACCCAGCCCATGCCGGGACCCTTGAGCTGGTTCTTCCATCACCTGCCCAAGCCGCTGCACCGCGTTGAGGTGGCGGGCAACCATTTCGCCCAGCTCATCGTGCCGTTCGGGTTGTTCGCGCCACAGCCGGTGGCCAGCGTGGCAGCCGGTATCGTCGTGGTCACCCAACTGTGGTTGGTGGCGTCTGGCAACTTCGCCTGGCTCAATTGGGTGACGATCGTCCTGGCGTTCAGCGCCATCGACGACTCGTCGTTGGCGACGCTCTTCGAGATACCCGCGCATCCGGCGTGGTCGGCACCGCCGCCGTGGTTCGCCGGCCCGGTGATCACGTTCACCGGTGCGGTGCTGTTCATGACCTACTGGCCGGTGCGCAACATGCTTTCGTCGCGTCAACGAATGAACATGTCGTTCAACCCATTTCACCTTGTCAATACCTACGGAGCCTTCGGCAGCATCGGCCGCGTCCGCCGGGAGGTGGTGATCGAAGGCACCGACGAGGAGCGGCTCACGCCCCAGACCGTTTGGCAGGAATACGGATTCAAGGGCAAACCCGGTGCCGTGCGGCGGCTGCCCCGGCAATGGGCGCCGTATCACCTGCGCCTGGACTGGCTCATGTGGTTCGCGGCCATCTCACCGGCCTACGCCCAGCCGTGGCTGACGCCCCTGCTGCAGCGGCTGCTGCGCAACGATCGGCCGACGCTGCGCCTGTTGCGGCACAATCCCTTCCCCGATTCCCCGCCGCGTTATGTGCGCGCGCAGCTCTACCAGTACCGGTTCACCACTTGGGCCGAGCTGCGGCACGATCGGGCGTGGTGGCATCGCACGCCGATCGGCGGATACGTCCGGCCCATGGCGCTGCAGGCGGCCAAAGCCGTTTGAGTTCGAACGTCGACTTGTTGTGCCGATCGCGGCGGAATGAGCCCAACAACTCCACGTTCGGAAGGAGAATGCGAAACACGGTCACAACGTCTCGTCCAGCTCGCCGAGCCGGTCGGTCAACCGCAGGTTATCGGAGTAGTCGACCGGACATGCGATCAGCGAGACGCCGTCGTCGTCGAGTGCCGCCTTCAGCGTCGGCAACAATTCCTCGGCGCTGTTGATCCGGTATCCCTTGGCGCCGAAGCTTTCCGCGTAGGTCACGACGTCGGGGTTGCCGAACTTCACGTAGTAGTGCGCACCGAGCTCGAGGTCCATCTTCCACTCGATGAGGCCGTAACCGCCGTCCTCCCAAATCAGCACCACCAGCGGTATCCGCTCCCGGACCGCGGTCTCGATTTCCTGCGAGTTCATCAAGAACGCGCCGTCGCCGACGACGGCCAGCACCTTCGACCCGGGCCGTGCCAGCTTTACGCCCAGCGCCCCCGGCAGTGCAAAACTCATGGTGGACAAGCCGTTTGAGATCAGGCAGGTGTTCCGCTCGTACGTCGGGTAAAGCCGCGCCATCCACATTTTGGTCGCGCCGGTGTCGACCAGGACGACGTCGCTGCGGCCCAACGCCTCCCGGATGTCGGCGACCAGCCGCGCCGGTCCGAGCGGGTAGCGCGAATCCTGTTGTCCCCGGGCGAATTCCTCGGCGAGCAGGCCCGCCCCCGGCACGCTGGAGCAATCGAAGCGCCGGCCGGCGAGCGCGTCTGTGAGCGCATCCAGCGACGCGCTGATATCGCCGATGATCCCGACATCGACCGAATAGTGCGCGTCGACTTCGGCGGGGAAGCGATGAACATGGATGATCTTCTTGTCGGCCTGCGGGTTGATCCGGACGGGATCGAATTCCTGCAACTCGTAGCCGACCGCAATGACGACGTCGGCGTGGTCGAAGCCGAAGTTGACGTAGTCGTGCCGCATGAATCCGAGGGTTCCGATGCTGTTGGGGTGGTCGTCGGGCATGACGCCCTTGCCGTGGAACGTGTTGGCCACCTGGATGCCGAGTTCGTCGGAGAACCGGACCAGGGCCGCGGTCGCGTCGCCGCGGGCGGCGCCGTGCCCGGCAAGCACCACCGGTCGCCGCGCGTTGCGCAGGATCTCGACCGCCCGGGCCACCTGCCGGGGCGCCGGAGCCTCGGCGCGGACGACGTTGCGCGGCAACGGTGTCAGGTCGTAGTCGGCGGCATCTGCGTCTATGTGCTCGGGCACGGCCAGGTAGACCGCGGCCGGGCGCTCGCTCTCGGCGAGCTTGAACGCCTTGCGGAACATCTCCGGGATGGCGTGCGCGGTGGGGACGCCGGCGGCCCACCGGGTGATCGGGGCGAACATCGACACCAGGTCGACGTACTGGTGCGACTCCTTGTACTCGCGATCCTGACCGACCTGCGCGGAGATCGCGACCATCGGGGTGCTGTTGGTGGTGGCGTCGGCCACGCCGAGTTGCATGTTGATCGCGCCCGGTCCCAGGGTGGCGGACACCACCACCGCCCGGCCGGTGACGCGCCCATACATTTCCGCCATGAACGCCGCGGCCTGTTCGTGCCGGGTGAGCACATAGCGGATGTTCGATCCGGCCAGCGCCTGCACGAAGCGGATGTTTTCCTCGCCGGGCACCCCGAAGACCACGGAAACGCCCTCGTTTTCCAGGCACTCGACCATTAGCTGAGCGGGTTTACTCATCGGCACCTCCGTTACGCCCACACTAGTGGCAGGGTGGGTAGCGGACGTTTTCACAAACTGATGCGAACGAACCCCTTGAAGGAGGGTCAACGTGCCCATCGCCACGATCAACCCAGCCACCGGCGAGACAGTCCAGACGTTCACCCCGGCAACCGACGATGAAGTAGAGGCAGCGATTGCCCGGGCCCACGAGCGGTTCCTCGACTACCGCCACTCCACCACCTTCGCCCAGCGCGCCGAATGGGCGAACGCCACCGCCGACCTGCTGGAAAAAGAGGCCGACGAAACCGCCGCGATGATGACCCTGGAGATGGGCAAAACCCTGAAGTCGGCCAAGGCCGAAGCGCTCAAGTGCGCCAAGGGTTTTCGCTACTACGCGGAGAACGCCGAGAGGCTGCTGGCCGACGAGCCGGCCGACGCGGGCAAGGTCGGCGCGAAAAGGGCATACATCCGGTACCAACCGCTCGGGGTGGTGCTGGCCGTGATGCCGTGGAACTTCCCGCTGTGGCAGGCCGTCCGGTTCGCCGCGCCGGCGCTGATGGCGGGCAACGTCGGCATCCTCAAGCACGCGTCGAACGTGCCGCAGTCCGCGCTGTATCTCTCCGACGTCATCGCCCGCGGCGGTTTCCCGGACGGCTGCTTCCAGACGCTGCTCGTTTCGGCCAGCGTCGTCGAGCGCATCCTGCGTGATCCCCGCGTCGCGGCGGCCACCCTGACCGGCAGCGAACCGGCCGGCCAATCGGTCGGGGCCATCGCCGGCGACGAAATCAAACCGACAGTGTTGGAACTCGGCGGCAGCGACCCATTCATCGTGATGCCCTCCGCAGACCTCGACGAGGCCGTCAAAACCGCGGTCACCGCCCGCGTGCAGAACAACGGCCAGTCCTGCATCGCCGCGAAGCGGTTCATCGCGCACGCTGACATCTACCACGCCTTCGTCGACAAGTTCGTCGAGCGCATGCGGGCGCTCAAGGTCGGCGATCCGACCGACCCCGACACCGACGTGGGTCCCCTGGCCACCGAGTCGGGCCGCGACGAGATCGCCAAGCAGGTCGACGACGCCGTCGCGGCCGGTGCCAAGATCCGGCTCGGCGGTAAGACTCCCGACCGCCCGGGTTGGTTCTACCCGCCGACGGTGGTCACCGACATCACCAAGGACATGGCGCTCTACACCGAGGAGATATTCGGCCCGGTCGCATCGATGTACCGGGCCGAGAGCATCGACGAAGCCATCGAGATCGCCAACGCCACGACCTTCGGGCTGGGGTCCAACGCCTGGACCAATGACGAGGCCGAGCAGAAGCGCTTCATCGACGACATCGAGGCCGGTCAGGTCTTCATCAACGGGATGACGGTGTCCTTTCCGGAGCTGGGATTCGGCGGTGTCAAACGGTCGGGCTACGGCCGCGAGTTGGCCGGTCTCGGCATCCGCGAGTTCTGCAACGCCAAGACCGTCTGGGTCGGCTAGAGTTCCTGCCGCTCGGCAGCCTTAAACGGCTGCCAAAGCCCGCTCGTCCTCCTCGGCGAAGGTGTCCTCCAGCTGCAGTGGCGAGTAGTCGAGGTCGATCTCGCCGACTGGGCGCCCGCGGGCACTGCTGATCGTGCCGAATCGCCGCATCCCCTTGTCGGCGGCGTACTGCATGAACTCGTCCGTCGAAATGCCGAAGGGCATCGGGTCATATAGGGCGAAGCCCTCTTCGATGAGGCGCAGACCGAGCGGCATGAGCTCGTTCATGCGCGTTTCGAAGACCTCCCAATTGGCGTCGTCGGCGGCGACGTGGCGCCGACAGGTGAAGGTGCCCCACGCCATGTGGCGCCGCTCGTCGTCACCGATGCGCCGGACCAGCTCCTGCATGCCGGGAAGGATGCCGCGCTCCACGCAGATCTTGTGCCAGGCGAAGTAGCCGGTCAGCGCCAGCATGCCTTCGACCATATGGTTGTAGGTCACCGACGCCCGGATCTGGGCAGCCGGAGAGGGATCAATAGATAAAGCGTTGAGGCAGTCCGGCAACTCCTCGTAGAAAATCGTGCGGTAGGTGGGGATGTCATCGAGGAAGTTGTGCAGGTCTTCGGTGATGCCAATCGCGTCGAGCCACATGCGGAACACCTGGACGTGCTTGGCTTCCTCGAAGGCGAACTGCGTCAGATACATCTCGTCGCCGAGCCGGCCTTCGGCCCGCATCGCGGCCATGAACGGCTGGATGTCCTGGGTCACCG
>Ga0318511_10000062_pt1 | contig 15505 bp, 19 predicted proteins | sample GRESIP171b2f18_FD_203681 | JGI IMG/M metagenome (GOLD analysis project Ga0318511, IMG submission 203681) | Tropical soil microbial communities from Luquillo Experimental Forest, Puerto Rico - GRE.SIPMG.171b2f18 | ecosystem: Environmental > Terrestrial > Soil > Tropical forest > Bulk soil... | reverse complement strand
TATGAACACCCGTATCTCTACAACTCACTCTCAATTTGGCCAGCTGACGCCATTCAAGACATCAATTCAAACGAGAAGAAGCAACTTTCGGCCGGTTATCACTACACGGCTGACATGACGCCTGGCGTGTATGAAGGCGTGGCTTATGACGGAGTGATGCGTAACATCGTGGGCAACCATGTTGCAATTGTGAAGGATGGCAGGGCCGGAACCGACGTTGTGGTCGGCGACTCAAAGGAGAACCTAATGACTACCAAGGTGCTGACCAGAAAGGCGGTTCTGCTGCAAGGTGCAATCACCGCCTATCTGCGCCCCAAGCTCGCGCAAGATCAAAAGATTGATCTCATGCCGGCGTTGACCGCTGTGACGGCCAAGAATTTCAAGGGCAAGAAGCCCACCCTTGTTGCTTGGCTGGGCGAGGTTACCAAGGGCAAGCTGGCGCAGGACGCCGATTTGCAGGACCTGGACAGCTTTCTGGACGCTATGGGCGGCATGAACCCAGAAGAAGCGCCAGCTGACGCGGAAATGGTGACGACGCCGAGTTCAGCTGTGCCGATTAGCAGGTCAACCACTAGTACGACGGTGCCAACCACCAGCACTACGGACGCTGATCCATTGGAGCGCATCAAGCAGTTTCTTAAGGGCAAGATCACCGACGAAGACATGGCGCATCTCGACGCGCTGCATGGAGCGGCGGAGGATCAAATTGAGAACCTGGGCGAACATGCCGCTGAGGATGAAGATGACGAAGATGACAAGCCGCCAGCGGCAACTGACCGGCGTCGGGGCGCAAGGGATCGCAAAATGGGAAAAGATCAACCACCGGATTTTGAAGGTAAGCCCAAGGAGCCTGAACACGTAACCAAGGGCGCTATGGATCAGGCTATTCGGGAAGCTGTGGCGCGGTCCGTCGCGGGTCATAAGGCTATGCGCGAAGCCGAACGCATTGTGCGGCCTTGGGTCGGCGATTTGGCTTTAGCGCAGGACAGCGCTGAGGAGGTTTACAAAACCGCCCTCAACATGCTCGGCGTGAAGACCGACGGCATTCACTCCAGCGCGTTTCGGGCACTCTTGGAAGCCCAACCCAAGCCCGGTGGTAACCGCAGTAAGTCTGAGCGCCGCATCGCGCAGGACGCTGCCCAGACGAAGAGTTTCGCTGAGCGGTTTCCTGGCGCGGCGCGGATCAACATTTAACCTGGCTAAGCCTAAGGAGATATGATTTTGGCTGACTTCCAGACGCAAATCACAGTCCGCCCAGCGCCAGCCGTGGAAGGCGACTTCTGCGACGGCAATCCCCGCTACATTGTTGACGCTGGCCCGTTCGGTCTGGTTGCTGGCCCCAATGGCGTGACCATTGGGCGCTTCGCCTGGATCACCAACCCGGACGATTGGGACGGCGCGCCGTCCATCGCCAGCAACAACGGCGCAGGGCCGGTGGCCGGCTTCTGCCACCGCGAACAGCAGGGCTTGCTCACGCAGTACCTGCAGGCGTTTGGCATGCTGATCCCAAAGGGCTTCGGCGTGTCGTTGTCGTCCGGCGGTGGCTTCTGGGTGCGCAATGCCGGCGCGACGCAGGCAGTGCCAGGTCAGAAGGCCTACGCTAACTTTGCGGATGGCACTGTGACCTTTGCGGCGACGGGCGCAGGCGCCACCACCATCATGACCGGTTCCATCGCGGCAACCACTAACCCGGCGTTTACCGGTTCCATCACGGATGACACTTTGACGGTCACGGCGGTTTCGGCCGGTTTGATTGTCCCAGGTGAAATCATTGCTGGCACCGGCGTCGCTACTGGCACGATGGTTGTTAGTCAGATGACACCGTTGCTGACGGGTGAAGCCCTTAACGGTGTTGGCCGTTACATCGTGACGCCAGCGGAGCAGAATGTCGCTTCTGGCGCTATGACCGGCAGCTATGGTCTGTTGACCGTGACTGCGCCGCCCACTACGCCGCTGGCCGTTGGGCAGCCGCTCAGTGGCGGTCCTACAGCCGGCACGCGTATCACCGGCTTCGGTACCGGCACGGGTGGCAATGGCACCTACTACGTGACGCCCAGCCAGACCTATGCGTCTGGTTCCATCACGGTGGGCAGCAACGTTGAGACCAAGTGGATCGCAATGTCTTCCGGGCTGCAGAATGAGCTCGTGAAGATCAGTGACAAGCCGCTCGGCTAATTCGAACGGTTAACCAAGCCCCAGAGCTATGAGGAGAATAGCATGAATTTCCAAGAAGCCATGGCGGCTTGGCAAGCCGACCAGCCTTTGTTCGAGGCGCGTGGTGTCAGCATTCCTGGCGTCAATAGTTACATCCCAGACGGCTGGAAGTCGAATTGGCTGCTGGCGATGGACGCTCAGCCACAGTTGGCGGGTACATCGGCCAATTCTGGCGTGCCGATGATGTTCACAACCCTGGTTGATCCGAGTGTGTTCCAGGTGTTGTTCGCACCGCTGGAAGCTGCGAACATCCTTGGTGAGGAGCGCAAGGGTACTTGGCTTGATCAAACGGCCATGTTCCCGACTGTTGAACACACCGGGGAAACCAGCTCTTACGGTGACTTCAACGAGAACGGCCGCGCCAACGTCAATACCAACTGGCCGCAACGGCAATCGTATCTGTTCCAGATCATGAAGGAGTATGGTGATCTGGAACTGGAGCGCGCGGGCCTGGGCCGCATCAACTGGGTCTCAGAAATTGACCAAGGTGCAGCTGACATCTTGGCGCGCACGCAAAACTTCAGCTACTTCTTCGGCGTGCAAGGCCTGCAGAACTACGGTCTGCTGAATGACCCGAACCTGTCGGCTGCGTTGACGCCAGGCACTAAGGCGGTGCATACGCCGGTGTGGATTTTTGGCGGTGTGGTTACGGCGACGGCGAACGAAATCTACACGGACGTACAGTCGTTGTTCATCCAGCTTGTTAACCAGAGTGCTGGCCTGGTGAAGCCGACAGACAAGTTAGTCTTGGCAATGTCGCCAGCGTCAAGCGTCGCGTTGACCACCACGAATCAGTACAACGTCAACGTGTACGACCTGCTCAAGAAGAACTTCCCCAACATTCGTTTTGAGACCGCTATGCAGTACGGCGTGATCTCAGCGTCAAACCCCGAGGGCAGCGCGGGCGGCAACATGATGCAAATGATTGCCGAGACGGTTGGTGGCCAAAAGACCGGTTACTGCGCGTTCAATGAGAAGATGAAGTCCAGCCCAATCATTCGAGCAGTTTCGTCCTACAAGCAGAAGGTCACCGGTGGTACTTGGGGCGCCATTAACCGTCAACCTTTGGGCATTGCTACGATGCTTGGAATTTAGGCCGGAATCCTTCCGGCCTTTTCCTTTTTTGCACAAGGACACTTCAGTATGGCAGGTCAAACCGTAGCCGAATATGTCACGGTCTGCTCAAAGCTACCGTTCGCGCTGATACTGCGGACCTTCGACATGGTTGACTTTGACGAGCCAACGCCGAGTGGTTTACGGACCATTAAGCGGGCCATGCAAGTTGGCCCGGAAGTTCGCATTGAGGGTTGCGCGACACCGTTCGGTATTCCCAAGGACCTGCGTGGCGGTTACGCCTTGACGTCTAACGTGCCCAAGGACTTCTTTGATCGATGGTTGAGCGAGAACAAGGAGCATGATGCTGTTAAGAATCAGTTGATCTTTGCGTCGGAACGGCGTGAAACAGCTGAGCGTATGGCGCAAGACCGCTCACAGACCAAGTCTGGCCTTGAGCCGTTGATGCAGGACGGCGACAAGCGTCTCAGTCGGCGCGTGAAGCCTGACGACGGCAAGAACGTCTAGCCGCCATGTTTGCGCCGGCTGACTTCAGAGCGATGTTTCCGGAGTTCGCCAACGTTGACGCCTATCCGGATGCGCAGATTGTCAATTGGGAGACCGTGGCTTATGAACAGTTGAATCCAAGGCGTCTGGGCGCGTCGTTGGACTTGGCTGCTATGCTTTACACGGCACACTCAATGGTGCTCAGCGCGCGGGAAGTACAGACAGCCGCTAACGGCGGCATTGTGGGGGAAGTTACCGGTCCAGTGAGTTCCAAGGCGGTTGCTACGGTTAGCGTTGGCTACGCCACCAGCGCTTATTCCTTGGACGATGCGTCGTTCTGGAACATGAGCACTTATGGACTTAGGCTGTTCCGCATGATGTGGGCGTATGGGTTGGGGCCGGTTTATGTTCCGTCATGCACAGTGCTAGCCCGACGCAGCCTGCCATGGTGAAACAACCGCAGCGCAACGGTGTCACTATGACGGTTGATAACCGTTCACAAGTGGCGGCCGCAATGCGCAATTTAACAGGTAGTCGCGTGCTGGTTGGAATTCCAGCAGAAAAGACGGCGCGTGAAGGTGACGACACAGGCGTCACCAATTCCTTAATTGGATACATCGCTGAATTTGGCTCGCCCGCGCAGAACATCCCAGCGCGTCCTTGGCTGATGCCGGGAATTAAGGACGGCGAGGCCAAGATCACAACAGCCCTGAAGAAGACGGCTGTGTTTGTGATCCGGGGCGATAACGGTGCGCTACAGACTGGCCTGGAAGCGGTTGGCCTGATTGCTCAGACGGCTGTGAAGAACAGGATCGTCAGTGGACCGTTTGCGCCCTTAGCGCCAGCGACAATAGCCGCGCGCAAGCGGCGTGGCCATGAGGGTATTAAGCCGTTGATCGAAACCGGTCAGTTTCTGGCCAGCGTTTCGTACGTCGTAACCGGCCCAACCGGCGGCGGTGGCGGCTCAACACCAACTAGTTCCACGCCAACTAGTCAGATGAATAGTCAAGAGGCAGGCGCGGCGGCGGAAGGCGGCGAATTGCCATTGGCGGCCGTAGCTGAAGCTGTTTGAAAAAGAGGAGAATTAGATGAGTGATACGCACACCGGTTCTGGCCAGCATGATCCCTCACAGCATGATCCTATAAGGATGGCGGAAGAAGTCAAACTGGCTGAGGAGAAGGCAGTCGCTGAACTACATGCCAAGATGAAGCTCGATGGTTTAGAGCTTGTTGACAGTGGCGCCATCACGGTTGGTCTATATGAGGTCGACGGCGGCACACTTTATGTAGCAGCCACGCGTGGTGAAAGTGGACGTTACATGTCTGTCACTTTGACATTTGCTGCTGGTAAAGGTGGCGGCCCACATGATACCAGTGGTCAGCATGACACCAGCGGCGGCAGCCAACACCCAATTCGGGACGCGCTGCGTGGCGGCGGCCGTCGGTAACCCAACATGCCGACGCTTGATGTCACTGAGGTATTGACCGATCCGTTGTTTGCTGAAACGCTCATTGTTCAGCGGCGGTCAATAACCATGCTTGATAATGGCCGGCAACAACTCAACACGACAACTTTTAATCCGATTGGTGTGGTGACGTCGGAAGCGTCAGCTGACCTGGTGCGGCGGGATGCGGGTGAATATCGGCCGCACCAAATTCGGGTTCATACTAAGTTTCGGTTACGCGGCCCTTCGCCAGATTATCAGCCGGACGTGGTTGTGTGGAACGGTGATCCGCATGTGATTGTCCAGTTGCATGATTACAGCCATTTTGGCGCGGGTTACATTTCGGCGTTGTGCGAGTCAATGTCAGGCACTGACCAACCACCGGTTTGATTTATGGTCACACCAACGTCACAAAATGATTCCAGCACAGGTGGCTATCTAACGCCATCTGTGGCGAACCTGAATGATGATGCGTTCAATGACTTCATGCAAGCTGTGGTTGCGGGTGTGACGGGTCTACCAGGTACCATGGTGATACCGCGTTGGCAACCGGAGCCAGTGCCGCTCCCTGTTGATCCGTCAACAACTTGGGCGGCCGTAGGCCTCACAGAGTTTGATCAAGACCCTTACCCCGCTATCGTGCATTTCTGCGATAACGACGTTGGCGGACCCGGCCACAGCGTTCTGTCCCGCAATGAAAGCTTCTTGCTGTTCTGTAGCTTTTATGGTGCGCAATCTATGGAAATGGCATCACAATTAATTGATGGGCTTTCTATTTCACAAAACCGTGAGGTCTTGGAAACGGCTGGCGTTAAACTGACGGCGCCAGGCGCTAAGCGGATTCAGGTTCCAGAACTGATCAAGCGTACCTGGTGGCGCCGCACAGATGTCACATTGCCATTCCGCCGCAACGTTGAGCGCACTTATGCGATTTTGAATCTGCTGTCGGCACAAGCCACTATCTACACTGAGTCGGTGTCGGAAAGCTTGGTAGCTACCGACATCGAAGCCACTCCGATTTGAGGATACCGAAATGACACAGGGTCTTTCTGTTTCACGGTTGATCTCTGTTTCGGTCAGCCTCACAGCGGTTGGCGCGCAGTTTGCCAATGTCAATTCATTCTTGATCATGGGTGAGTCTGACGTCATCGACACGCAGACGCGCATCATGTCGTTCAATAACAGCGCCAGCGTTGCGGCCATGTTCGGTACGACTGCGCCGGAGTATCTAGCGGCGGTGGCCTTCTTCTCACAGAGCCCACAACCGGGACAACTCTACATTGGCCGTTGGGCGCATGCGCCGGTGGCAGGGCGATTGATCTGCGGACAACTCTCTCCCGCGCAACAGGCAATGGGTAACTGGACGACCATCACAGCTGGTCAGTTCAAGATTCAAGTTGATGCGGCGGCTTCGCCGGTCAATGTTACCTGCCCAACCTTTGCGGCGGCCACCAACCTCAATCAGGTTGCTACGGCCATCACCACCGGCATGACTACAGCGAGTGTGCCGGCGACTTGCACCTGGAACGGTCAACAGTTCGTGTTCAAGTCGAACACCACAGGCGTCAATTCTAAGGTTTCGTACCTGACGCCGGGTAATGCGTCCGACATTTCCGTACAACTGGCTGGCACTGCCGCGCTGGGCGCGCGGAGCGTTGCGGGCGTAGCGGCTGAAACGGCGCTGCAAGCTGTGATAGCGCTGGATCAAGGGCCAGATTACTGGATGTTCTTTAGCGACGATGCGTCGCCGGACATTGTGGCGGCGGACCATCAAGCAATCGCGTCCTACATTGAGTCCGCCGCCAATCCGCACATCTATGGCTTCACCACTAGCGACCCCAACGCGCTGAACCCAACCGTTAACAGCGATATCGGATCAATTCTGCAAGCTGAGGGCCTGCAACACACCTTTATTTTCTGGAGCCAAGAAACGCCTTATGCCGCTGAGTCGGCCATTGGGCGCATCATCACGACGAACTTCCAGGGTTCAAATACGCAGATGACCCTGGCGTACAAGCAGATGCCTGGCATTACGCCTGACCCGCTCAGCAACGCCAACGCGGACGCGCTGAACGGCAAGGGTTACAATTACTACAGCATGTACAACAATGGCGTCGCCATCATCACCAATGGTTGGTGCGTCTGTTCCTCGCCAACCGCCAATCAGGTTTTCATTGATGAGATTTATGGCGCACTCGCGCTAGCCAACGAGATTCAAACCAACATCTTTAACTTGCTTGTTGAAGACAACAAGGTGCCACAGACCGACGCCGGTAATCACTTGCTGGCTTGTCAGATGGAAGTGGCGCTGGATGCGTTTGTGCTCAATGGTTACCTGGCGCCTGGCACCTGGAATTCGAACGGGTTCGGACAACTTGCGCAAGGCGACTTCTTGCCCAAGGGTTATTACGTTTACACGCCGCCAATCTCTAGCCAGGTGCAAAGCCAGCGCGCGGCGCGTATGTCGGTGCCATTCCAGATTGCCGCCAAGACTGCGGGCGCTATCCAGAGTGTGGATGTTGCCCTGACCATCAACCCTTGATGATTGACGAGGCCAACCATGGCTAGCCGCGCTTACAGTTTTCTGGATGTGATGGTTTCAATCTCTGGTCCCAATGGCTCATTTTCCATGGGTCCCGGTACTGCGCCGGCTAAGGAGGGCCTTGAGATAGCCAAGGTTGAGAACAAGAACACCATGTTGATCGCTGCCGATGGGCAGGGCATGCATAGTCTGCATGCGGGCGAAGCTGGCACGTTAACATTTCGATTTATCAAGACCAGCCCAACCAATCAGAAGCTCAGCAATTTGTACAATTCAGATCGACAATCGAGCGCGCTTTGGGGTCAGAATGTCATCAGCGTGCTTGACATTGCGCGTGGCGACAACATCACCGCCAGCGGTTGCGCTTTTCAACGCCACACACCGGTCAGGTACGCGGAAGATGGGGATGTGCTTGAATGGATTTTTGACGCCATTCAAGTCAACGAGCAACTCGGATCGGGTTCACCCAGCCTGATCTGAGTTAAGGACGATTCAGGAGCAGGCAAATGACGGAAATTCAGATTGCGGAGCGTACCTATCGCATAGGCCGTATGAATCCTAGAACAGCGTTACACGTAGCGCGGCGCATTGCTCCTGTGGTGCTTGGCTTGGCCGAACTTGCACCCTTGATGGAGAGAATGACGCCGCTTTTGCGTGTTACGGAGGGCGAAACGCCGCCATCGGTCAGCATTGCTGAGATGGTCGAAATGGCGCGGCCAATGAGTTTAGCAGTGGCGGAGATGCCAGAAGCAGACTTTGATTATCTGGTTGATCATTGCCTGGCGGTGGTGCATGTGCGGCGCGGTGGTGACACTGGTTGGGCACCATTGATGGTCAATGGCAGCCTGATGTTCGAGGATTTGACGCCTATCGAAATGGGACGGTTGGTGTGGGAGGTAATACAAGAGAACCTGAGAAATTTTTTTCCCGCAGGGGCGCTGACTTCATAAGCCGCCGCCCAATGTCGGACGCCGAATTGGTGTGCATGCCGAACAATGAAGACTGGCTGTGGCGGCCGGTTGTGCGCGGCGCGCTGCGGGCTGAGAGCCTGCTTGACCCTAACATCGACCTTGCTTTCATCGCAGACATCAATGATGCGCTCAGTGTGCAGGATGAAAATGAGTACCGAATGATGAAGGCGGCGGACAATGGCTGACAATGCGAATGTCATTGAGGAATTCCTAGTCGCGCTGGGCTTCAAGATTGATAAGGATAGCGAAGGCAAGTTCCGCAACTCCTTGCTGGAGGTCAATACCAAGGCGGTTGCCTTCGGTGTATCAATTGCCAAGTTGGCTGAGACGGTTGCCAAAGCCACCATTGATATGGCCCGTAGCCTTGATCAGCTTTACTTTCAAAGTATCCGTGTCGGCTCTTCTGCCGAGAACATCCAAGCCTTCACCTTCGCCATGCAGCAGATGGGCGGTACCGCTCAGGATGCAGCAGGAGCGCTGGAAGGCATTGCCAGTTTCATGCGGAACACGCCGCAATGGGAGCGTTATCTAGGCGCGCTGGGCGTTGCGACGCGGGACGCCGTCACTGGCCAGCTGCTGGACACTGAGCAGATTGCCGAAAACCTCGGCAAGGCTTTGGCGCGGCGGCCGTTCTACCAGGCGGCGCAACTCGCTCAGAATATGGGCATCAGCGAGCGCGGCCTGTTGGCGCTTGAGAACCCTGAGTTCGCCAAGCAGACGCAGCGTTATCGTGACTTTTCTGAACGCCTGCTAGGTAAAGACGCCATAGCGCGTATTGGTGACTTCAACGCCAAGTTGAAGGACATGCAGGCGCAGTTTGGCATCATTGTTGAAGCTATCGGCGTTCAGTTACTGCCGTACATGGAACGGCTGTTTGATTGGTTCTCGCAACTGGGCGACGCCATCAACAACGTCAAAGATTCACAGATTGGCGTTTACTTCAATGAGATTACGGCGGCGCTGAAGCCGTTGATTGACGCTATTGTTCAGTTGGCTAGCACGTTGTGGCGTGTGTTGGGGCCAGCGCTAGAAATGGTTGGTGGCGTTTGGTTTAAGGGTATTATTGACGGTATCCACGCCATCACGCAATTGTTTAATGGCCTGTCGGCGCTGTTGCGGGGCGATTGGTCACAGGCCTGGACTTATTTCAAGCAAGCTGGCATCGACGCACTGCGCATGGTTGCGCATATGATGGAAGGCTTGCTGCTCACCGGTATGAAGTTTTTGTCGGTGTTCCACAAGGAGTGGACCGATAAGGTCATCGGTGGTATTAAGAGCCAGGTTGACGCTTGGATCAATCAGAACTTGCCAGACGTACAAGGCGGCGAAGCTGAACCGTCGGCCAAGCTGCCGTTTTTGCCACCGGCCACAGGCCTAGGCACGCCGGGTCGCGCCGCTATAACGCCCACACCCGGTACAGGGCCAGAAGGCATGAACGTGCCAGCGCTGCCAGCGGCGCGCGGTGCAATTCTCGACACAGCCACTTACGCCGAGAAGTGGCTGACAGCTCATGGCGTTTCAGCTACTGCGGCGCGCGGCATTGCCATGGGGTTGTTTGGCGAGGGCGGTACGCCTACGGCCTACAATCCAGCCGGCGGTGGTCAAGGGGCGCGCGGCATTGCCCAGTGGCGGGGTTCGCGCTTGCGCGCGTTGCAGGCGCGCTTTGGCGCCAATCCGAACCTGGAACAGCAACTGGCTTTCTTACTTAGTGAGTTGATGAGCGGCAGTTTTGGTGGAGCTGGCATACTAGCTAGTCAGGACCCTACTACGGCCGCTAAACGTTTCATTCAGAATTTTGAATCGCCCGACGTTGGCGGTGGTTGGGGGCCACAAGCGGCCGGCGATCTGCAACGCGGCATGCGCTACGCAGCGACGCGCGGCGAGGTCAGCAATACACTCAATCAACAGACCACCATCTATGTGCAAGGCGCCACAGACCCCAAGGTCACGGCGGATCATGTCGCTGCGGCGCAGGACCGCGTGAACCGCAAGATCATTCGCCATCAAATGAATGCGGTAGGGTGAAGCATGCCGCACGAATTGATCACTCTGGAACCTATACGCGCCAAAAATGGCGCCATGATTCTAGGCCCAGCGCCACAGCTCAACTTTCCGGGTCTGCCTGCGCTGCCCGGCATTCCTGGCGCGCCAACCATTCCAGGTCTGGGCGGCATTGCTGGGCTTACGCCAGCTGGCATCATCAACAAGTTTGCGGCGCTGACGCAGCCGACACAACCGTTGCCGAGATACTTCGGTTCTATTACGGCAATGGTGACCTTTCAAGAGCAACATACTGACCGCTTAACCCTCACCCAACATCCGGTTGAGCAGGGCGCTAAGATCACCGATCACGCTTACATGGAGCCGTTGCAGGTTGAGATTCATTTTGGCGCCAGCAATTCAAGCATGCCACAGACCAATGGCATCAATGATTATCTGCAGAGCCTGTACCGACAATTAGTGCCGCAGCCGGGTGGTGGTGGATCCACCATTGATCAACTTTACAAGCAACTTCAAACGTTGCAAGCCAGTCGTACACCTTTCAACATTCAAACGGGTAAGCGGCTCTACAAGAACATGCTAATCACCAGCATGGAGGTCACTACTGACAACACGAGTGAATATGCCTTGATGGTGACGGTGACCTGCACGGAAGTGATCATAGTTTCAACCTCCATCGTCATTAATCCGCCGGACGCCGATCAGGCGCAACCGCAAAAAACTGGCGACATTCTGAATTCCGGCGCTAAGCAACTTCAAAATATCACGCCACCCGCTAACCCGCCGCTCGGGCAACCAGCTCCAACTATTAACCCGCCGCTGGGTCTATCGAGCGCAGGCGCGCTGTCTGGCGGCGTTGGCACGCAACTTGGTCCGCCATGAGCATCACACAGCTCATTCCCCTCACAGGTCAAAATGAGCGGTTTAGCACCGCGCTGGCCCAGACGCCTTATCAATTGCAAGTGGTCTGGCGCGACGACCCTTGTGGGCAGGGCGGGTGGATACTTGACATCAATGACAGTAACGGGTTGCCAATCATCAATGGCATGGCGATGGTGAGCGGGGCAGACTTGTTGGCGCAATACGAATACTTGGGCATTGGTGGTCAGCTTTACATCCAGAATGGGCTTGACCCGGACGCGGTGGCCACATTCACCGACCTTGGCACTGACACCAAGCTTTATTTTGTGCAGGATTGACCGCAATGTCGCAGCAATACATGCGGGTCATTCAATTGCTGGTCGGCACTGAGTCAAAGATGATTGATCTATCAAACTTGCACATTCGGTTTCTGGCCAAGTTGTGGACCAAGCAGACGCCGGCCAATTGCCAAATTCGCGTGTGGAACGTTTCCGACAACACCCGCAGCTACATTGAAAAGGAGTCAACACGCTTCACGTTGGCCGCAGGTTATAAAGCCGAAGGGCCGCAGACAATCTTTGAAGGTACAGTGGTGCAAGTCCGGCACGGGCGGGAAAGTCCGGTTGATACCTATCTCGACATAACTGGTGCGTCAGGCGACGAATTCAACAATTGGGCAATTGTGAGCCTGCCCGTCGCGGCTGGCAGCACGTTCAAAGATCGTTATGACGCTATCACGCGTGAACTGCAAAAGTATGGCATTACGCCTGGTCACACTGACACGCTGCCAGATGAAAAGCTGCCACGCGGAAAGACCATGTTCGGCATGGCGCGGGATCAGCTGCGCGATATTGCGGCGGCGACGGACACTGAATGGTCGGTGCAAGGTAGTGAGCTGCTGTTGTTGAGTACGGAAAACCCGTTGCCAGGCGTAGTGATTGAATTGAATTCGGCCACAGGCCTGGTGGGCTTTCCGGAACAGACAGAACTTGGCATTCAGGCTAAGTGCCTGTTGAACCCTAAGATCAAGCCTTATGTGCAGGTTAAGATCAACAATCAGGATGTGCAACAGGTGCAACTCAATTTGAATTACCGAGTTTCGCCGGACCAAGTCATATTGCCCTCAATCGCAGACGATGGGCTTTACCGCGTTTTGTCCGTGGAGCATTCAGGCGACACGCGCGGCACAGAGTGGTATTCCGACCTAATCTGTATGGCGTTGGGGCAGGCCGCTAGCCGAGGGCTGGTCGCTAGGGGATACGCTGGCTGATGGATACGCGCGAGCGCACCGCTGACCCGTTAGAAGCACTACGCATTGCGCTGGACGCGCGACAGGCCAAGATGTGGACCGCGCTACCCGGTTACATCACTAAGTACGACGCCACTAAGCAGACCGCTGAAGTGCAAGCCACGGTGCAGGCGCGCCAGAGCTATGTTGATGATGACAACATAATCAAGACTAAGTACATCAATTTGCCATTGTGCCTGGATGTGCCGGTGTTCTTCCCGAGTGGCGGTGGCGTCACAATGACGTTTCCGATTAAGGCGGCGGACGAATGCCTGCTGGTGTTTTCCAGCCGGGGTATTGACTTTTGGTGGCAGAACACTGGCGTACAGCCGCCGGCCGAATGCCGCATGCATGATCTGAGTGACGCTTTTGCGTTTGTTGGGTTTTCCTCCAAGCCAAACGTGATCACAAACATTTCAACCACCACGGTTCAAATTCGCAGTGACGACCAATCGACCTACTGGGAGCTGGACCCAACCAATCAGAAAATCAACATGGTGGCGCCCCAAGGTTTGACCATCAAGGGTGACGTCACCATCAACAATGGTCACTTGGCTGTTAACAATGGCGACATCACCGCGCCTAACAATGACATTAAAGCCAAGACCATCAGCCTGCTGAACCACGTGCATAGTGGCGTGCAGCCGGGCACCGGCAATTCGGGTGCGCCTGTGCCATGAGGTACCGCGCGCTGGACGTCAATGGAGACATGACCTTTGGGCAAGGGTCACGCAACTTTTATCAGGACATCCCAGCCGCCGTAGCGCAGGCCGTGTACACGCGGCTGAGGCTGATGACCAACGAATGGTGGCTGGACCTCAGGGAAGGCACGCCCTACGCCGAGCAGATATTAACGGCTGGTGGCCGGCTGTTGGCGGATCAAGCGTTAAAGTCGCGCATCTTGAATACGCAAGGTGTCACTGAACTGCTGGACTATGTGAGTTTCATAGACAATAATCGTCATATGACGGTTAGTGGTAACCTGCACACGTTGTACGGTGAGGCTAACTTTATCATGCCGTTGGTGGCGCAAGTGCCGCCGATGCCGCGTCCGGTTGACCCGCCACCCCGCCTGCCAGCGCGGCCAGCTGGACCTGCGCTTGGTGGTGGCGTCACATGGAATTTGATGCTGAATGAAGCTGGAACGGCGGCTGACACAACAACAAGTATCAGTGGCGCTATGCCGCGTCTAGATTTCAGTAAGAACTACAACAGTCAGTATCTCGTTGTGGGGGTGCCTTAAAAATGCCAGGCCCATACCCACTGCCGACTTTGGCGGCGCAAATCAGCGCCACCGGCATCAGCGCGCCCAGTTACCCTGATATATTGGCGTCGCTACAAGCTATTTATCAAGGCATTTATGGCGCCGACGCTTACTTAGAACCTGACAGCCAGGACGGTCAATTGTTGTCGGCGTTTGCGGCCGTCATCAATGATTGCAACAATTCCGCCATTGCCACTTACAACAGCTTCAGTCCGGCCACGGCGCAAGGCGTCGGGCTGTCGAACGTCGTAAAGATCAATGGTATTCGGCGCGAGGTAGCGTCCAACTCTAGCGCGGACGTTTTAATTGTCGGTCAACCTTACACTATCATCAACAATGGGGTTGTGGGTGACGAACAAGGCAATCAATGGCTATTGCCAGCTGCTATTGAGATTACGCCTGCCGGCTCTATCACAGTGACGGCGGTTTGTACGGCCCTGGGCGCCATAACCGCTGCGGCCGGCACCATCAATCAGATTATTACGCCCACGTTGGGTTGGCAGTCAGTGACTAATCCGGCGGACGCTACAGTGGGTGCGCCAATTGAGGACGATGCTACGTTGCGGCAACGGCAGTCGGCGTCCACTGCCTTGGCGGCGCAAACGCCGCTGGAAAGCATTGTGGCGGCCGTACGCAACCTGCCTGGCGTACAAGAGGTTGCGGCGTACGAAAACGACACTAGCACCACTGACGCCAACGGTATTCCGCCACATTCGATCAGCCTGGTTGTGAAGGGCGGCGACGATGTTCAGATTGCCACGGCCATTGCCGACAAAAAGAACCCTGGCACCGGTACCTATGGTACTACCACGGAAACCATCATTGATCAGAATGGCGTGCCAAACACCATTCACTTCTTCCGTCCGACGGAAAAGCGTGTAATTGCCACGGTGAATATTACGGCGCTGCCTGGCTTTGTTTCCACCACCGAAGCCGCCATTGCGCAGGCCATGAGCGACTGGGTGGCGGCCATGCCGATTGGCGACCCTTCCGGCGTAGCGTACAACGACCTGATTGCCGCCGCCAAGTTGCCGCCGCCGCTGGGTCCAACCTACAAGATTGAATATGGCGCGTTGCAGATTGCTTATTTTGGCGGCACGTTGGGCACCGCCGACTTGCCATTGGCCTTTAATGAGGAGGCCAACCTAGCCACAACTGATATCACCATCACTGCGTCATGAGCGCTGATCTCACGCCATGGCTGAACCTGATCACTTCCGAGCATAATCAGAAGCCGAACTTCATTGCCTCACTGAGTGCTATTCTGCAGCCCATTGCGGACGAAATTGCCACTCAGTGTCAGATGAGCGGCGATGCGTTCAATGTTGACACGGCGGTTGGCGCACAACTTGACATCAT
>Ga0318511_10000050_pt1 | contig 16486 bp, 21 predicted proteins | sample GRESIP171b2f18_FD_203681 | JGI IMG/M metagenome (GOLD analysis project Ga0318511, IMG submission 203681) | Tropical soil microbial communities from Luquillo Experimental Forest, Puerto Rico - GRE.SIPMG.171b2f18 | ecosystem: Environmental > Terrestrial > Soil > Tropical forest > Bulk soil... | reverse complement strand
TACAAGGACCTCACCGAACTCTGGCATCGAGAGGCTGAGACAATGGTGATGGCAACAAACGAGGAGATAGACTTTGTCTCGGGACTGGACGTGATCCGCTATGACAACATGGTCGGGTGTGACTCGATGGCATATGACTTCGATCTGGGTCGTGATCTCTGGCTCAATCGCCAGCGTTTCACCGTACTCCAGCGTGAGTACTTGGACTTGGCGCATCTTGAAGGGTTCCTCACACGGGCAAAGGAAATTGGTTTGGGAGGTGTCAAGCACGGCGTCGTTACATCTATGCCCTTCAAGGCTCAACAGCTTCGTGCAAAAAAGCATAGATGGGGTGGTTGCATGTCTTCGCTTTGCTTCCGCATGTCGAAGGAAAAGCAACCCGTCCTCATCCTACAATCTAGAGTGACCTACATAACTTACATGGGAGGTGCAGACCTTGCTCTTTGTCACGTTATCGCTCGAGAGATTGGAAAGAGGATCGGTAGGGACCCATCTGAGTTTGCGTTTCGATGGGCTTGTGCCTCACATCAAGCTCACTCGTTCAAGGGCATCCCTTACCTCTTCAGGTCGGGTCTGTGGCCTCTCATTGTTGATCCTGAGGCGCAGATGGAGTATCCTGATGGGGATTACCCCGCACTACGCCTTATCCGTAAGTGGGGTAGAGTTATCGTGTCCAAGTATGAGAATGGTGAGGACCTAGAGACAGAGAAGTACGGGCCGCTCAAACGTGTGCGGCGAAGATATACAGAGTGGATGAACGATGAACCCCTCCCGAAGTGTCCAATCAAGACCCTCAACCTTCAACCCCTCCGCGAACGCGGCTAAAAACGAACACCTCCACAGGGTTGATCGAGGATCGACCACGTGCGACAATGTATGCACGTACAACGCGAAAGGAGGAAACCAATGGTAAAGGTAAAGCAAAAGGGTAAGACAAGACCTAAGTTCTCCATCGAGGATCTGATGGAGCAACAGGTTCAGAACATCGACGAGGCAATCGAAGCGATAGACCGTCGCCTTGCTCCATACAAGGCGATCATCATGGAACGAGAGAGACTCGTTCGTGCGCGTCGAGCGCTCGTCACCACGGGCGGGGTTACCGGCAACGCTGGGACCCGTGTCACCGTGGAAGAGGTGTATAACTGGTTCAAAGAACACCCGGGCGCAACGACGTCTGAGGCAGCTGAGCACTTCGGAGTTGCACTTTCAACCATCTCATCCCACACGTACCGCAACAAGGACAGGTTCATCAAGAAAAACGGAAACGTGTGGGCGAGGGACCCCGAGGCGGGTATCGACACCGCTGAGGACGTAGAGGAGTAGTACTACTACAAGGAAGGAGAAGTACCATGAAACTCAGATACCTTGTCGCCCTCGCGGCGGCAACGCTAGCCATACCAGCGACGGCAAGCGCGGACAACGCGCATTGTGTCCGACACTCGGGCAACGATGCGAACTCGGGGCTGGTGATCTACTGCTCGCCGACTGTCAGCACCGGCTGGTGGCAGACGCTGACCCACGGGGCACTCGCGTTCGGTCCTGTAGAGGCGGAAGCAGATGCGCCCTACAGCGAAGCGGTGCCCGCCATGAACACATCCGAACTCATGCCCACGCGGGCAGCGGATCGGATCACCGCGACGGGCACTTGGCGAGTGGACGGCGGGATCATCGAACGGGTGGACTTCGCGTCCTGTCCGGTGATCGAACATGGTGGACCGACCTCGCCGCGCTACAACCTCGGCATCGAACTACCGCCGTGGATCGTGCAGGGGCGGGGTGGTCCCTACCCGGTCGAATTGAGGGAGTCCTTCGCCGCAACGCAGTTCCTCGGCGACACATTCCCTGCCGGGTGCGTGGCGCAGATGGAACACGAACAGCACGAATACAAGACCGTCTGCGAGCTTGAATGGGGAAGCGAAAACCCATACGGGCGCCCGCAGGGCCTCGAAGCGGGATCGGGGTGTGGACCTAACTTCACGCCGCATACGGAACCAATCTCGTTCATCATCGGACCAGCGAGGTACCACGGATGAGACACCGCAAAGCAGAAGCGGTTGCGCTCATAGCCCTGTTCGTCTCCCTCGGGGGAACGAGCATAGCGAGCACAGCCTACATCATCACCAAAACCAGTCAGATCAAGCCGTCCGTCCTCAGGCAGCTGCGCGGCAATAGCTCGCGTGGGGCAACGGGTGCGACGGGACCAACAGGCGAACAGAAAGTCACAGTCATCGGCGTCACGGGTCCAACCGGCGAACGCGGCTACCCGGGCGCGATCCTTGTGCCCCCGCAGGCACCAGGCATCCCCGGTGAAACCGGCGCTAACGGAAGCAACGGCGCCACGGGAGCTCAGGGACCAACCGGACCATCGGGAGGACCCACGGGACCCACGGGTGCAACGGGCAAACAAGGACCACAGGGCAACATCACCAGCATCAAAGTGGTAGAAGGCGAAGCTAAAGGCGAAGGTCCGCTTGGTGCACAGGCAGTCTGCCCCGGCGGCTCTACGCTCGTGGGCGGTGGTGGATTCGTGTTTGCCGAACACGGACTAGCGGATCTGCAAGGTTCCTATCCAGAAACAGAAAAGAATAGATGGGTGGTGACGGCGGACTCGCTGCATGCCGGGCACTACGAAGTCATCGCCAGGGCGTTGTGTAGCCCATGACCCTAATTGGATTCGATTCGTTCTACCACGACATAGCATCAGATCTCATGTTCTCGGGGGAGAACGTCGAGGTGCCAACGTGGCAAGCCCTCCCAACCGAAGGTTTGCCACAAGGCAAAACCGTAGAGATCACTGATGTAACCATCGCCTACGAGATACCACACGGTCAGGAGGAACTACAACGAGACATCAAAGCAAATCAGCCCTTTGCAGAGGCACAGTTTCAGGATAGGGTCAGTGGGGAACCGTTGAACCCGCCCCCGTCACATGAGCTGTGGCCTTGGGCGCATCATAATCCCGACCATCAAAAGGAGGAGAAGTTCAGTCACTCATATCCCGAACGATTCTGGTCCAAGAATGCAAAGGTGCTTGCCGCGAACGGAGTGCGGTACCCGTGGTGGACGTATCCCAACGTGGGAGATCTCAACGACGTACTTGCCCTGCTCGCCGAGCAACCCACAACCCGACAGGCATATCTGCCTGTCTTCTTTCCCCACGACACGGGGGCAGTACACGGGCAACGGATACCCTGCACGCTAGGATATCTGTTCATGTTCCGCAGGGGGCAACTCAACATAACCTACTACATCAGGTCCTGTGACTTCCTCCGCCACATGAGGGACGACATCTACATGACCTGTCGTCTCGCTCAGTGGATGACGGACTGTCTGAGGGGGCAAGTACACGAACCCACCCACGAGGTGTGGGAGAAGGCAGAGGTTGGGCACATGACCATGCACATAGGGTCGCTGCACATCTTCAGAGGCGACCTGCCACAGCTAAGGAAACTGTATGAGCAGAATCACGAGACCTGAGTTGTATATGGGCGCTGCACAGCTATTCTCCCATCGGAGTACGTGCAGACGCGGACAAGTGGGCGCTGTCATTGTGGTCGAGGGACGCATAGTGTCCTCCGGCTACAATGGCGCCCCGCCGGGGATGCCACACTGTCTAGACGTAGGATGTGACACACCGCCGTCTCTCATACCCGGCAAATCAGCAGAAGTGGGGTGTCAGCGAGCAATTCATGCGGAGGCAAACGCAATCGCTTGGGCAGCGCGTTACGGCGTCCGTACAGAACACGGAAGTATGTTCTGTACGCACGCGATGTGTCGCGCTTGCGCGCAGCTCTGCGTCGCCGCAGGAATCCAAGCTGTAACGTATAAGGAGCCCTATCGTGACGATGGGCTTGAGTTCCTCGAGGAAGCAGGATTGGTGGTACTGCAACATGGATCAGATTCGTAGTCACCCGTCACAAGCACACCCGGAAATGAGGATTTTACGACTCCTCCAGGATGTGAGAATTGTGGCTGTAGTGGAAACCCCGCATAATGGTCAAGAGAAAGAACTAATCCTAGACTCAGTCGTCCGCCCCATCCCAATTCCGTACTCGGAGCAACCATGATGCCTAACCCCGACACGCGGGACGAGAAGTCCGCTCCATCGTCCGAATGGCAGGCGGGTTATGAAACGGCCAAGGCCGAGGCCGAACGCCGAGTGCAGGAGTTGGAAATAGCACTCACGCGGTTCATGGCGGTGTCAGAACTGCCGGGCACTCGCGCCGAGCTAAGCGACGAGACGGAGAAAGCCAAGTCATTCGCCCGCGCCGCCCTCGAAGCTGCGAGGAAGCAACCATAATGTGGCAGGACAAGATACGAAACCCCAACTGTACTCTCTGTCCGTTGCACGAGCAGGCCCAGTATGTCTGCCTGATGGGGACGGGGAGCAAGAAGGCAAAGATAATGATCGTCGGGGAGGCACCAGGTGAGAGAGAGGACGAGGAGCATGCGGCGTTCGTGGGTCCGGCGGGACAGCTACTTACGCAACTACTTGAGGAAGTTGGGATCTCGAGGGACGAGTGCTACATCACCAACGCCGTCAAGTGCAGACCCATGGACAATGCTACCCCCACGAGAGCGCAGGCGAACACTTGTCAACTGGCTTATGGTGGAAAGGAGGTGGACCGAGTTGAACCACAAGTCATTCTTGCTCTCGGTAACACTGCGCTCCAAGCGCTTACAAAGCGGTCCGGGATCACTAAACATAGAGGGAAAACCTTTTCCTACAGAGGGCGACTCGTTTTCCCTACAATCCACCCTGCCGCTGCCCTTCGTTCCGCTCACTATCTCCCTATGTTGCAAGCAGACTTCAGAAGTCTCGCTCGCAGAATTGGAAAGGAACATGGAGTACATGATAGAGAGATGGCGACGAGAACATCTATTGTCCGCAACACCGAGTCCCTCAAGAAGCTCGTCACCATCCTCCACCGAGCCCCCATCATCGCCTTCGACCTCGAGACGACAAGTCTTCACGATTGGGAACCCGATGAGACGATCGTTTCCCTCGGAGTCTCCTGGCGACCAGGACAAGCAGCAGTAATACCCCTGTGGCACTCGTCCGTTGTGGGCAAGTACGAGCACGAGTACCAAGCTGACCTGTGGAGATCGAACGTCCTCGCCGTGATGAAGAAGATCCTCGAGGACCCAGACAAAAAGTTCATAGCCCACAACGGCAAGTTCGACTGCAAGTGGTTGGCTAAGTACAACATCTACGTACCGCTGCACTTCGACACCATGATCGCTGCCCATCTGCTCGACGAGAATAGATCGAAGTCGCTCAAGCAGTTAGCCACACTCCTGCTCGACGCGGAAGACTATGACGTGGATGTGAAGGGTGCTTACGATATGTCCCTGCGTAAGCTCGCCGACTACAACGGGAAGGACTGCGACTACACACTGAAGCTCTACCACCTCTTCCGCAAGGAACTCAAAAAGGACAAACGTCTCGCCCGTGTGTTCCTCCGTCTGATGATGCCCGCGTCGGCAGCGTTCACCAGGCTTGAGGTGGGAGGCACATACGTCGATCCGACCCGCATCAACAAGCGGTACCAAGAGGCGCTCATCATAGTCAACAAGCTTGAACGCTACATGAACAAGTACCAACCAAAGGGGACCAGTATCAACTACAACTCCCCCCAGCAGGTGGGCCTGTGGCTGTTCAAGTATCTCAAACTCCCTATCCTAGAGAGGACAGACAAGAATGCTCCGTCGACTAAGGAGGCTGTTCTTCTCCGACTCGCCCCCAAGCATCGTGCTGTTAGAGCCCTCCTCAAGTATCGCAAGTGGTCCAAGTATCTGTCTACCTATCTACGCCCCTGGGAAGCAGGACGAGACACTAAAAGCCGTATTCACCCTTCTTATCGACTCACCGGAACAGTCACAGGTCGCCTCAGTTCTAACGAACCAAACCTTCAGCAAGTCCCACGTGACCCCTTTGTCCGAGGGATCATTGGAGCTCCGAATGGTTGGAGGTTTATGGAGGCTGATTATTCACAGATCGAGCTCAGGATAGCAGCGTGGATGGCGGGGGAGACGCGGATGCTAGATGTCCTGCGCAAGGGCGAGGACCTGCACACGAGCACCGCGCAGCGCATCTTGGGGAAGAACAACATCTCGGTCGATGAGCGTGTGGTGTGGGGCAAGCATCCTAACTTCGGTCTGCTCTACGGCATGTACCCCAAGAAATACAGAGAATACTGTAGAGACAACGGTGCCATCGAGATCTCAACGGAGGACTCAGAGAATGTTTATCGTCTGTTCCACGATGCCTATCCGGGTCTCCGTGCCTGGCACAAGCGTCAGATCCGACTCGCCCACAGATACAGGCAGGTACGGTCCCCGATGGGACGTATCCGGCATCTTCCTGATGTGGCAAATGCCAATGACACGGTCCGTATGGAGGCTGAGCGTCAAGCGATCAACTCCCCAGTTCAGAGTTTCGCGTCTGACCTCATGCTCTTCTCCGCCGTCCGACTCGCAGGGATTCTCGAGCATCGTCACGCCCGACTTGTGGGATCGGTTCACGACTCTCTACTATTCGAGGTTGAGTCGGCTGAGGTCAATAGGTACAGGGCGCTGGTACGCCAAGTTATGATGGACACGGGTGCCCTCCGTCGCGTGTACGGAGTCCGTATCGACGTGCCCATCGAGGTCGATGTGTCCGTGTCCCAGCACTGGAGTGAAGATGACTGACTGGTTCCTCAAGAGCATCAACCTCAACCACCTCACCAAGTTCACCTTCGACGAGTACTGCCCCAGCTCCCTTGCCCTCGGTGATTGGTACATCCGAGAGTACTACGTGAAGCCGATAAGGGAGGAACTAAATAAGCCCGTCCATCTATTCAACTTTGACGTATAATGTGAAAGGGGGTGAACTATGAAATCCAAGAGACGAGCATACGGATTGGTAATAGCCACACTTGCTATCCAACTACAATCACTCACTTCTACCATGAGGAGGTGGGAGGAGTTTGGAGATATCCTCGATGAGGACGAGAAGAAAGAAATAGAGAAGTTGGACGATGTTCTCTTCAAAGTGTCAGGAAGAATGCTGAATCTGTCCCACCACCTAAGGCCAGTCAATGCAAGTAAGTAACTCAAAGCTGCGCACCTACCGCCGGTGCCCCAACAAGTATAGATACAAGTACCCACTGAAACTTCGGCCCAAGGCGAGAGGGCCTGCGCTGGAACTAGGGAGCTGGCTGCACTCGCTGCTCCAAACGCACTACGACGGAGAGAGTTGGCTTGTTACACACAGACGACTTGTACGGGATTACGAGAACCTATGGGCTGAGGAGCGGGAAGTTCTTGGTGATCTTCCAGGGTCTGCCAACCGAATCATGCGTTCATATCTCCGTCGCTATAGGCGAGAGGACGACGCGCGTTACCGTGTCGTGGATTCCGAGATGGATGAGGTCGTCACCCTTCCCAACGGTCTACGTCTCAACATTATCGTGGACCTCATCGTCGAGGATAGGCTAGAAGGGGGGCTCTGGTTATGGGACCACAAGTTCCGATCAAAGCTGGGCGATCCCGACGATATGCTGCTGGACCCACAGCTCACACTGTATTACTGGGGGGCAGAACATATGGGTTATACCCCTCTCCGTGGGGCCCTCTACAACGAGGTCCGCACTACCCCGCCAAAAATACCGGAGATGACATCGAAAGGAAGACTGTCCCTCCGCAAAGATATAGACACTGACGTCTATACATACATGGAAGCTATACGAAATCACGGGCTCGATCCCTCTGACTACTCCGAAATACTCCAGCACATCGCAGTCCGAGAGCAGGACAAGTTCTTCAGGCGCACGCCCATACCGAAGGACCCACCCGTGCTGAAGACCGTGATGCACGAGCTCGTCGAGACGGCCCAAGAAATGCGGGACGCCGAGCGACGCGACCGTTACCCGCGCACGTTCGACATCTCCTGTAAGTTCCAATGCGATTACAAGGACCTGTGCATCGCCGAGCTACATGGAGCTGACATACATTCCATAATTGCCCAGAACTACGAGGTGAGCCATCGTGGCAAAGAAGACAGGCAGTAGGGCATCGAGAATCGCAGACGTAAGGAGCCGTATCATTCCCGTGAAACAAGCGACCCCACACGTCAAGGTACTACTGTACGGCAAAAACGGAAAGGGCAAGACGAGGACTGCAGCAACCGCCCCCCGTCCCCTCCTCATAGACATAAACGAGAAGGGAACCAAAAGCATCCGCAACTACCCAGACGTAGAGGTATTCCCTGCAGCCACGTGGGAAGACATACACTACGCGTACTGGTTCCTCCGCTCGGGGGAACACGAGTACGAGAGTGTGGTCATCGACACCATTACCATGATGCAGGACGTCTGTCTGAAACAAGTCCTAAGGGAGGCGGAGGACCGCGACCCTGCGAAGGACCCCGCCGTTGCATCCCAACGCGACTGGGGCAAGCTCGCTCAGCTGATGAAGACCCAGTTGCTGCAGTTCAGAAACTTACCCCTGCACCTGGTCCTTGTGGCTCAGGAGCGAAGCGTAGACAACGAAGAAGGAGAAACCGAACGAGTCCCTGATCTGTCCCCTGGGTCGCGCGCTACGGCCACAGCATGTGTCGACTTCATCGGACACATACGTACCAAGGAGGTCAGGGCAGTAAACAAAAAGACCAAACGTGAGACCAAGAAGTGGCGGACCCTCATGTTGATCGGTCCGCATGAGACATACCTAACCAAGGATCGGTCGGGCAACCTCGAACGCATCGTCGCTGACCCGACAGTTCCAAAGATAATCGACGCAGTCGAAGGAGAGTAGAATGGCTAAGCTGATTGCAGACTTCACCAACGTCGAGCAGGGCAGTGGTGGAGGAGGCGCACGCGTACCGGAGGGTGACTACCGCGTCAGGATCGACGACGTGAAAGTAGGCATCGCCAAATCCTCCGGTAACACCATGTTGATTTGGACCTACGAAATCACGGAGGGCAAGCACAAAGGAAAGAAGCTGAGCAAGGACTACACCACCCTCAACCCCGAGGCATTGTGGAAGCTAGACCGCCTCTTCCAAGCGATGGGTAGGACGTTGCCCAGAAAGAAGATTGATCTCACCCCTATCGTCAAAAAGCTGAGGGGCAAGGAACTGGGCGTCACGGTGACTGACGAAGAGTACACCAAAGACGGCTCGGAGAAAACGTACGTGTCGTCGAAGGTCTCAGAGTACATCGGTCTCGAGGACCTCGGCGTAAATGGAGAGGAGGAAGAGGACGAAGAGGATGAAGAGGAGGAGGCAAAACCAAAGGCTAAAAAGAAGAAAGGCAAGAAGAAGAAACAAGAAGAGGAGGAAGAGGACGAGGACGAGATAGAGGACCTTGACCTCGACGATATATGATCCACCCGATACTAGCAGTCTGGTGGGAAGTAGGTCCTGAGTGGTTGTGGCATCCGCTCGGTCAGTGTGCTGGCACGCACGCTGAAGTCGAACGGTGTAAGTCCTACAACTTCCACAGTGGAATCACGGGATCCCTTATCTACATCAGCCTGTTCATCAGTTTCATCTACACAGCCTACAAGTTCTACAGACACGTGGAATGTCATGTTGAAGCCCCGAAGAACTGCCGCCGCATTGGAAGGCCAGTGGCGGGAACGGGGCATAGGGCCTGTCGTCTTCACCACCCTCATGCTGAGGAGAAGGGGACGGGTATAACTGCGGAGGACATACTCCGCCACCATGAGGAGTCGGGAGCATGATAAACCAGCAGACGGTGAACGCGGAGCAGAAGAAGAAGATCCAAGAAGAAATAGACAAGACTCACAAACGCGGAGTGCAGACAGTACTCAAGATCGCAGAACTCACCCGCATCCTGAAAGCGCTAGAAGTAGCCAACAGAAAACGATGGGCGGAGCTCAAGGTTCTGAGACTCAAAGACACTCACACCGACTACACCATGTATGACACGGTCACAGTCAACACCGTGCCCTCCAACCCCACAGCTGTGGCTGGCTATGTAGGAGGTTGGTGGCCAACTTTCAGCGCCCTCGCCAAGCGGTTCCCTCGCGCCAAACACCTGTCCATCGCCGTCAACTCCCACGAGGACGCCGACTGCTTGGACATCGAGAACGGAGACGCATCGCCCGAAGCAGCAGGTACCTGGGCGAAGCGCCAGAAAAGTCTAGGCAAAAAACTAGTCGTCCTGTACTTCAGCGTGAGCAACAAACAAGCGGTAGAAAGGTCCATCACTGCCTCGGGTATCAAGCGGTCAGAGGTGAAGTTCTGGGGCGCTCACTACACCTTCGTCCCCCACAAGGAGTCAGGCTTCGATGCCATACAGTGGACCGACAAGGCGTTGGGCAGAAACCTCGACGCAAGCCTCTGCAACTGGAACTTCCTGGTAGCATGACTCTCCTAGATACACTACGCTCGTGGTGGCCTAAGCCCCCACCGCGTGCGCTCACCGACGACGAGGCTGCAGCAAACCTACGACTCAACGACGAGGAGAAAGTTCATCTCGCACATGTGGAGAACATAGCTGCGATAGAGCCGACCTTCTTCAACTACGACCATGACTGAGGCGCAGATAGTACAGCGGATCCTCCGCGCCCTCAACCGCGACCGTCAGGTACGGGCGACAAAGGTACATGGAGGGCCCAATCAGACCACAATGCTGGACATAGTCGTCTGTGCGTACGGTCGCTACATCGAGCTAGAGGTCAAGAGACCGGGAAAGGAGAGGACTCTCACGGAGAGACAGAAACTTAGGATGCAACGGGTTGCCGAAGCGGGCGGGCGAACGGCATTAGTCACTTCAGTCCCCCAGGCTTTGGAGGTAGTCTATGAGTAGGAAGAACATCAAAAAAGCACAGAAGACTCGGTCGCAGATAGCAAGGGTTTTCGAGGCGGTTGCGCACGAACGCGTATCAGCAACTGACGTCTTACGGACGCCCCCTAGCTGCCTAAATCGCTTGCTCATTTACGATGTGCTGCGACGTATGCCCAGCTTGGGCAAGGACGGAGCTGAGAACGTGTTGAAGGCCTCGCGAGTGTGGCCTTTGACGCGGGTGGGCAACCTCACCCCCGAGGAGAAAAGCGCAATCATCTCGCACCTTCCTCCTAGGGTGAGGGAAATGTATCCTGTCACTTCGCGTAGTCTATGAGGACCTGAATAGGACCCCTTTTCTCAGTTCCTTTGAGGGAGAATGCTTCGGCCATTTCTTTGATTCTTTTTTCCACTTCAGCTTCAGTTTCCCCTGTTTCTTCGATCTTCATGTCTACGTGAGCTGTGTAGTTGACGGGATCCATCTATGCTCCTTCCGGTGGTTTGACTCCTGCCTTCGCGAGTCCTCGCGAAACCTTATACGCGACGGCCGCGGCGGCCACAACTGCGGTGCGGACTTCTGGGTTGCCCGTGGGGAGCAGATTCAGCGAAGCTGTGAGAACTATGCCCACAAAGACCCAGAACTCAGAAGTCACATAGAACGGCTTCGTCTCCCCGTTGTGAGTCAGTTTCTTCAGGAATTCCTCTAGCATATTCACCTCCCCCTAGAACTTGACGCTTATGAGTAGACCGATTATAGCCACGAGGAGTATACCTGTGGATATTAGGAGTTGCCTAGTTGAGACTGCGTGCTTGGCCACATGGGCCGCGTGCCTCTCGGTTGCCTCAGCAGCCGACACGAACTTGATGAACAACTCATTGAGTTTCTGAAGATCCTCTTTCAACTCATGTAGTCCCTTCCGTTGGTCTTCCATTTCTCTGTCTTTACGGCCCTCCTCCTTCTCCAACGCCTCTATCGCGTGCGTCACATGTAGGACTGCCTTTTCGAGGTCGTCCATCAGGCGTTCCTGCCACCGATCAAGGGTCCTATCTGACTGCCTGCCGTCATGCCACCAGGCGGCCAGAACCCTATCTCAAACCAACCAGGCGTCCTAGCGTTACCCTCCCGTTCTGTACCGAACCCCGTCTTGCTGATGATCTGTCCAGCGTTGAACTTCTCACCCGCCCGCAAGACCGAGTGCGTGTGGCCTATGTATACTTCTCGCCCCGCGAGGGGCCCCGACGTGAACTTGACCACGGGGTAGTTGTAACCGAAGCCGCCGGGATTGTCCTTCGTCATCAGCACAACACCGTTGCCCGGCGCGATGATCGGACCGCCTGGGTTGGTCGCTCCATCCTGCCCCTGATCCCACCGTCCCATAGTGAGTTTGGCCGACGCAGGCAGGAAGCCCCCCAGCTTCGTCGGTCCTTGATGCACCATCCCTGGCAGGTTGGCCGGGGGCGGTTCGCCATTTGGCGGTTGGCGGATGGCGGATTCCTGGTCGAACTTGTCAGCCATTAGTTCCCAGTTTTTCTGGACTAGGTCGCCTGTTGACCCTTCGTATCCTTCAGGCGGTTTGGGTACTTCTTCGGGTAGAGGTTCAGGTATGCGCTCACCTTCCTGCACCCGCTGTTCCATGCCCTGAGGCATGACGGGGTTGAGCTTAGCGGCTTCGAACTGTGGACCTTCTTCGGGTTTTTCCGTGCTTTCCTGACCGACTAGCCCCAGCGCGCGGAAGAGATTGAAGCGAGGGGCACCCTGTTTTTCCGCTTCAACCTGTTCCTTGCCCGAGGTTCGGCCGACCTGCCGCAACGCTGCGTTCTTGAGTAGTTCCCTGTCCCCTGATAGTTGTCCGTACAACGACCTCAAGTCATTGCCGCCGTTGTACCCGGACGACGCCCAGCCAGACGTAGCGATGGCGTGGATCTCTGCGTTTGCCCCCTGCCCCGCAGCGTGGAGGATGTTCATTATGCCCGAGGCAGGCCTCCCATATTCCCGCGAGATCTGTCCACGTCCCCTCATCCATTCCGCCGAGGCACGGGCGGCAGATTCAGGGTTGCGCCACACGCCACTGTGAGCACCAGACGCATCCCCCGTGTCTGTCCTAGCTATGTTGAGCCAGTTGTGGTAGCCTTTGCCTTCGTAGTTCCTCGCTGCGCTTCCGCTCTGCTCAGCAAGCAACCACGATCCTACTACTCGTGGATCGAGTCCAGTTTCACGTCCGAAGACTGAGGCGAATCGAGATTGACCGGGAGTCAGGAGGCTCATTCTTCAAGTTTCTGCTGTTCTTTCCTGATGGTTTTAGGATTCTTCCTTGTAGCTTCAGCTAGATTCTTCAGGAAGTTGGCTTGGTATTTACCCAGGTTGTATGTTCTCATCTGCGCCCCGAACTCCTGCTCCAACGCGGACAGCAGGTTGCCCCCACGCCGTGTGGTCGGCTGTACCCCTATGGGCTGCTCGTGCAGCAGCGGGATGGATTCCGGGAAGACTGGGTTCCCGCCAGTTAGCCCCAGCTCGACAGCTCGGACCTCCGGGAAACTGCGTGCAAACGTCCCAAAGGCACGCTGTAGGGGGTTGGCCTGGAATGGGCCTTCGAGTTCCTCTCCAGTTCTCACGTTGAAGAGGGTTCCAAATCGGTCTGCTTCTATGCCCGTGCGCGGGTCGATCCTCTCGCTCTGCCCCGTCAGGGGGTTGATGCCATACCCCGCCATCACAGACTGCAAGATCGGTGACATCTGTCCCATTCTGACTGCACCCTGCAACATGCCCTGCCGCCCGAGAGGATTCATCACGTCCGCCATCGGGTTGAGGCCGTAGAGATTGATGTACTTGACCGCGGTGGGGTTAGCATGCGAGAGCCACAGGGCCGACTCGAGGTAGGGCGGTATCGGACCAAGGTTGTTTTCCTGCCACTCGTTGCCAATGTTGCCCAGCATGTGGAAGGCCTCCGCGCGGCCGGGATAGTTGAAAGGTAGTTTCCACACAAACTTGGAGATGAACTTGTACCAACCCCAGAAGGGCAACCCGAACTTGATAAGCTTCCTCTCCCACGGTGACATCTCCCCAAACGTGTAACTGACCTGGGACAGCTGGTCGAAGACGTTCTCGATCAGACCTGGATATTTGAGAACCTCGCGCTGGAACGCGGGGTCGAGCACGGCATCTATGTTCTTTGAGTTCATAAAGCCGCCTGGGTGGTCGAACGCCGTGCCCAGCTCAGCCATGCGCTGTTTAGCCTCTACGTCTAGCTTGCGCAGAAAGATGGCACGTCGTTGCCAGTTAGTCTGGGTGTGTACGGCGCTACCGATGAGCTTGGCCATGGGGTTCTGGCGTAGTTTCATCTGCCCCGTGTCGGCCATCTCGCGGATCATGCCGCCCTGGTTGACGGCGTACGGTAGAGGCTGGGGATTGAGCACCCTGTCGCCTGCACCATTGAACTGCTCCATCGCAGAGAGGGACTCCTCCGTCGGCTTGTTTGCCTCGGAGAAGTAGCGGTTGGCCTGGACCCAGTACGTGGGATTCATGGTGCCGTCGATAAGGGCGATCAGACCATGACCTATGGACGTCCTCATCATCCACGCGGGCATCATAGTCAGCTGCATGTACTTCCAACGCGACAAGACGTAGGACTCCACACGCGCGATGCCCGTGCCCATTTCGGCCACCTGGCGGTGTTTCATTATGGTGTCCACAAAGGTACGAGGAACAGCCACGCCCTGCCCGAACCTCTTGCCGCTCATGCCTGCCTTCTGAGTCATGCCGCTGACCAGACGCTGCGCTGACTCCTCAGCGTACTCCTCCATCTGACGCATAGCCTCCTCGGGGGAGGCATCGGGGTTGGAGGTGAACACGTCAGCCATGTCTCGCTGGAGCTGAACGTCCTCGTTGAAGAAGTCCCTCCAGACATTGACGGGAAGGAACTGATATTTGGCGGCTAGGGGCCCTAGCGCTACGTTCATGTCCCCTTCGTTGTCGAAGATCCTCACAGTCCCGTCTGTAGTTTTGACAGCTATCTTGTCTATCATCTGGTCGTTGAGTTTGTTACCGAGGATCCCACGATAGACGTTGTACGCGTTCCGCGCTATCATCTCTGGATCCATCCTCATGGAACCATTCATAAACGCGGTGTATGCAGCGTCGTGAGAGAAGCCAAGGGGCTGGCCTATGGCCACGTTGTAGGCTGTGATGTTGCGTGGTCTGAACGGCCGCTTCATCGTGTAGTAGTCCGGTAGCTCCTCACCCTTGCGGTCGAGGGGCGTGGGCCTTATCAGCCGCCTCAGCAACCCTCCCGGCTGCACTCCGAAATGTGCGCCCACGTCAGCGGAGACAGACGGGACATACGTGGGTATTATCTCGCTGCCGGGCCCACCCAGCGGGACGCCCCTAGCTAACGCCTGTGCCTGCTCGGGCTCCATCCCGAAGCGATGCTGGAATGCAGTAGCTATCTTTTGGTACAGCGTGTTCCCAGCGATGTAGCCGGGTTTTTCTTGCCTGTCGAGCTGAGACTCACCATTCGCCCTGTCCTCCTTGAAGGAGTCAATGGCTTCCTGGATGGTTTTGGCGACAGCTGGCTTGTCGGGTATATAGAGTCCGCGCGCAAGGTCCATTGCCGACGGTATCACCTCAGCGGTCTCGCGTCCCATAAGCGAATCCTGTATTGCCTGAAGACCTCTTGCGAAGGGTGCGTGCGCCTGCGCCCACGCGGGTAGTTCGTGGCGCATTTCCTCGACAGTCTTATCTTCTAGTGCTTTCCTACGTCCGAACGCCCCCGACTCCTCGTGGATCGTAGGATTGAGTCGCTCTTCGGCGATGGTTGCTAAGTGGACGTTCACCCTCCGCAGCTGATACGCGGCCTCCTTCATATCGTCGGTGGGATTCTCGATCAGCGCGCGGAACCTGTCGTCCTGAAATAGCTTGTTGGCCCGATACTGGGCTGCCTGCATCTCGGTAGCATTCTGCACGGGCCCATCCACGTCCTCGCCTTTGCGGAGTAACTCGGCGTAGTTGTCGAGCCTATCGAGGTTATCTATGCCCATCGCGTGTAGCAGCATAGCGGCGTGCTGCATGTCCCCAGCGGCGGGGTTGTCGGCCTTCGCTTTCATCCGTTCCACAGTCTCGAGAAAGTCTTTGACGGGTCCGTTGGCGAAGGCCTCGTTCACGCCCGCCTGCTGCTGTGCCCGTGCGCGGTTGATTATCCTCCGCCCAAACAGGTTCCCATAGAACTCCTCTACGTTGCCTGCCTGCCTGCCTGGCACAGGTAAGCGCTTGGCTTTTGACAGAACGTAGTCGAAGGGTTTCTGTACCGCGTACTTGACGAACGGCGCTGTGGCCTTATAGTAACGTGGCACCTCAGCTGCCTTGACAGTATTGAGATCCACGTTAGGGTTGAGTGCCTTGAGTGCTTCGATGTTCTTCTCCGTCATGCCAGGCGACAGGGTCACGGGTGCCCTACCCTCAACCGACCCCAGTCTAGATACCTTGGCCGCTGCGCGGGCGACTCCCGAGGCCTCTGCCCCCGGGAACGTCTCTGCCGCCCGCGACACCGCACCTGCGCCCTTTGCTACCCCGCCAAGAGCTGGAGATGCGATGGCGGCCAAGTTCAGTAGAGCGCCCAGTGGGTGCTGGGTCGGGTGGGCGATTTCGTGACCCGCCAGCTTGATCTGTTTGACTAGCTTGTTGCCCTGTTCTTCCT
>Ga0318511_10000021_pt1 | contig 21934 bp, 25 predicted proteins | sample GRESIP171b2f18_FD_203681 | JGI IMG/M metagenome (GOLD analysis project Ga0318511, IMG submission 203681) | Tropical soil microbial communities from Luquillo Experimental Forest, Puerto Rico - GRE.SIPMG.171b2f18 | ecosystem: Environmental > Terrestrial > Soil > Tropical forest > Bulk soil... | reverse complement strand
ATTTGTTGATGCAGAATTACGAAGCTTCGCAACCGCGCGCCAGGTGAACAAAATTGCCAAATTGATGCGCAGCTTTTCGCCTTCCGAGAAGGACTGATAGCTGAACTCATCACGAAATCGAGATTTGATCACTTCGTTGAACTGTTCGTCAAGCTCAAAGTGAACAAAGAAGTCCATCGCAGCGAGATACTTGTTGATCAACTTGTTCATGACTGGAACATACTTCTTGATCACAGTCGCCTTGATACCACCATCCTTCAAGATGGAAGCTGCGATAGTCTGAGTAGAAGATTCCTTCACTAGGACTTCGCGCTGCTTTTCCTTCTGTACCAACTCATCCTGAAGTTCGAACAATTTCGATGCATCATTGTTCTGTTGTTGAGTTTTCTGCAGCTCTTCAAGCTCAGATTCCAAGGAAACCAGATGCTTCTTTTCCGCCATCAAGGAAGCCTTGATTGAGGCGAGTTGAGAATTCACGCTGTTGATGCTACGTTGAACTGCAGCAATTTCAACAGCACGATCTTGCGCTACTTTGTATTTAGATTCAAGAAGAACCACACCAGACTTGATCTTTTCAATCTCAGCCTGCTTCTCAACGATCGTTGAGTCCTTGAAATCATGGTCGATGCCTTGTTTACAAGAAGGACAGGTATCGTTGTTATGATAGAACAACACTTCCTTATCAAGACGCTGAATACGATCCTGAACCTTTTCTCGCATGCCCTGGAGTTTGTTAATCAACTCAGAGACTTCAGAAGCATCATCAATCGAATTGATGAGGTCAGACAAATCAGCCTGACGGTGAACTCCATCTTCATTCAGTGAATCAATGGAATGATTCGCTTGTGAAATCTTCAACTGTCGATCTGCAATAAGCGCCTTCGTATCACGATTCAGGGTCTCAATCAAGGACTCCTGCATTGTGATTCGCTCTTTCACCAAATCAATTTGGTACTTGACATCGGATTGCGCTTCCTTGTTTTGCTGAATACGGTCCTTCAACAAGCCATTCATCACGGAGAACACCTGAATATCCAGGAGGTCTTCAATAACTTCTCGGCGTGAATACGCAGAAAGCTGCATGAATGGAACGTAGGTTGCCGAACCGAGCACGACAACCTGACAGAAGGAGCGATGATTCAGTTTCAAGACGTTCTTTTCCAGATACTCCTGATAGTCCCTTGAAGAAGCATCCTGATTCAGAAGTACATCATCCTTGTACACCTCAAAGATCGCTGGACGCATTCCACGCCGAACGATGTACTCTGAACCACCAACATTGAATTTCACTTCAACAACGCAGTTCTTTCCGTTGATAGAATTGATCAACTGTGGTTTGTTGATTTTGCGAAATGGCTTGTTGTAGAGCGCGAAACATAGCGCATCAAGGATGGTGGATTTACCAGCACCATTCATACCAACGATGAGAGTCGATCGGTGGCGATCTAGCTGAATTTCGGTTGGATGATTTCCAGTTGACAGAAAGTTCTGCCAACTGACAGATTTGAAGTGGATCAACTAGATTTTCCTAGAAAGGGACCATGTTCCTTGATATAAGAAACAACTGCATCCATCAATTCGTTGCCAATCGCACTATGCGATTCAGATCTAATATCAATGGAGTTTGCATTGTATTCCTGAAGGAATTCCAAAGTCAGACTCAAAGTGAAATTCAAATGTAACTTCGGTTGGTAAGTTACTTCATTCACAGTAAATTCGTGAGATTTGATTTCAATCGTCATTGTGTCGTCGAATCCATTGTTAGTGCCTCATTATACAGAGATGTCAACAAAGCATCAAGCTCTGCCGCCTGCGAGGCATTATCGTTTACATACGATGAAGCAAATTTGCGCATGATAGTGAGTGTATCTTCAGCTTCACTAATGATGCTATCGGCGTCTTCGAAATCAAGTGTCAGTCGATCATCAATAACCTTGAGATCTACAACACCGAGTTTCTCAATTCGTTCAACAAGAAGATCGAACCAATATGGATTGGTCTTATTATGCACGACCAACTTCACATAACAATCCTTTACATGATCAATCGGCATGTTCAGGATGTCATCCAGCGTGAAATTGGAATCGTTGTAGACAATCTTGTGGAACAAATTGAACGGGTTCTTTACGAACGTCAACTCGCGCGTATCAGTATCGAACACATGGAAGCCGCGAGGATCGTCGTAGTCTGACCAAGTCATCTCATATGGAGCACCGAGATAATTGATGTTACCACGAGTTGATTTGTGATGGAAGTGACCAGAACAGACAACTTCAAAACGCGAGAAGATGTCAGGAGAGTAGCCATGTTCAGTTGGCGAACCCTTGTACTCTCGAAACCAGCAACCTCCAGGTGACCGAACAAGCACTGAGCATCAGTGTTGTTGATCATAGCCATGGCGTCAGAGAAGTTGTCGGCGCAAATCCAAGGCATCATGACGATCTTGGTTCCATCCAACACTTCTTCAGTTGGATCTTGGTACCACTTGAACTTGTCATATGAATGTCCGCGGAACAAAACGTCCATGGAATTCACTTCGTTCGTGTTTTTGTAGAAGGTGTCGTGATTGCCTACGATAACACCAACATCAAGGTCACGATCTCTACATGGATCGATGAAGTTCATGCGCATGTTTCGCGCTGTCACATAGTTGATGTACTTGCGACGATCAACAATGTCGCCCAGATGGCGCACATACTTGATGTCATGTTCATCGATGTAAGGGAAGAACACTTCACGATAGAACTTGGCCTGATGCGCCGCGATGATTTGATTATCATCACGAACGCCCCAGTGAGTGTCTGTAATCAGCGCAACCTTAGCCATCGAGATTGTCCGGTTCTGGAATGACTTCCAGCTCAGCATCCAACTCCGGATCTTCTACTGTCGGCTCGATGAACTTCTCAACACCGCGCTTTTTCTTTTCGCGCTTGGCTTTCGCCGTCTTTTCCTTTGCTTCGAAGTTCTTGATGAACTCCTGCATAAATTCATTTTCAGGATTGACTTCAATGCCGAAGTCTTCGCTTACGTCATGGTCAGAAATTTCTGCCAGACCTTCCTGAATCATGTTCTGCTTCACTTTGTATTTCGTGTACGTGTGTACCTTCTCGCGGTGAATTCTCCGCAAGAAAGCAAAGTAGACGATTTGGGTGAAGTAAGAAAAGGGCTTGCCTTTCTCAGGATCGAAGTTGTATGCATAGAGCAGGCAGTTCTCGATCCCATCAGAGATCATTTCCTCGATGTACCAATATTTGTTGAGGAAGTTCTTGTGGCGAGCTAAACGCTGCGCGATCTGGAGAATACACTTGCCTGCATATTCCGGGAGACGGGGTTCCGGAAGACCATTTGATTTCGTATGGTCATACTTCGTTTTGTACTCAACCATCGCAGCCATGAACTTCTCTGGATCGATGTAATAGTTGGACGGTAGAGTTGGTGAAATCGGGTCTTTAACCCGAGATGAATCTGACATCAAATACCCTGTTCCACGAATTTCCAGCGAATCATAAGTGTTTTCAGGTACCAAAGTCAACGTCAAACTAACAGTCATCAGTAATCTTGACTTTGGCTCAATCGCTCGCTATAATCACCAAGTGTCGCGGTGAGTGAAGTAATGCCAACAGTTAGTTGATAAGCTTCGACGGAGGAACTAAGGACGACAAATCCGAAGGAGAATCGTCCAAAGACTCAGCTGATGGATCCTTGGCATATGACAACATAGAATCCTCAAGCTGATTGAAAGCCTTCACCGGGAGGTTCTTCCTCCATTCGATGTAGTAACGAATCAGCTTCTGCTTTGGTGTAGCAACAGCATAGATGTTGTTCTTATGGAACACTACCTCATCGTCTTCTGCAAAGTGCATGAATTTCGATGCATTGACGTAGACGTCTCCATCACCAGCGTCTTGGAAACTGAAGACCAAAGGAGACTTGACCTTCAGTTCGATCTGGCTTTCACTAAGAACCTCAGCAATGATAAAAGGAGAACCACCAGCCAACTTGAACAACAAGTACAACGGCTCGTGTGTTTCTTCCATTATATCTCCTTGGTAACGACTTTGTGATCAAAGTTCTCAGAATTGTAGATTCGGAAGCGTTCACCGAAGTGCTTTAGTGTGTAGTTCAGCTTCGACTTCCAGGAGAAATCGTCTGCGATATCATACCAAGTCGCGCTATCCTTTTCTGTTCCGATACGAAGAATACGACCGATCGACTGCAACAGTCGAATGATGGACTTCGTAGGTGACGCTGCAATGGCGTTATGAAGGCGCTTGATAGAGATACCTGTTGAGAACACACCATACGATGCTACGATGATGGCGTCGTTCTCAGTTTCAACGATCCTTCTTACATATTCGCGCTGGTCGGCATCTGTACCGCCAGAAACAAAGAACACCTTTCTCTGATCATGAGCAAGCGTTTTGATTTTCTCAAATAGAGGTTTGCCATGCTTGTCGACGTACTGGAAGAGAACCAGAGTGTTACCAGTTCGCGTCAATGCTAGCTTCGCAACGAAGTCCAAGCGACGCTGGTGTCGCACCAAGAAGTCTACTTCCTCCTGATACGACATTTTCGAGACGAGCTTCTTCTCTTCATCTGTGTACTTCAGAACAATGCATTGCACCTGGAGCTGAGCAACCTGCTTGTTCTTCATCAGGTTCGCAGTCTTCTCGATCTGAATCACTGGACCGAATAGACCTTCAAGCACAAGTTTGTTGACAGTTGAGCCATCAAGCGTTCCTGTCAGACCAAGCTTCATTGGACAGTTCTTCAACTTCTCCATGATCTTGGTCAGAGACTTCGCCTTCCACGTATGAGCTTCGTCTCCGAAGACCGTGGTAAACTGAGCGAACCATGCAGGAGGCAGATCCACGATTGACTGCCAAGTTGTGATCGTGATAGGAGCTTCAATGATTTTCGACTTACCACCCATGATCTTCTGGATCATTTCTTCTGGGCAACCGTAGTCAACGAAGTCGGCTGCCATCTGATTCACCAAACCAATGCTTGGTACGATGATGACAACCTTATCCTGCTTCTCCACGATGAGTCGCCACATAGAAATCATGTAAATCATGAGCGATTTTCCGGAAGAAGTTGGGCTCAGAAACACATGACGACGCGTTCTTATTGCGTGAAGTAGAGCTTTTAGCTGATAATCTCTCGGTTTATGAGGCAAATCCAGCTTCTTCACGAAACTGATGAATTCGTTCTCGGAAACCTGCGTTGTCAGCTGAATATCATCACTGACAGCCACTGAATAATCGCGCTCGCGTGCGAACTGCAAAATGTGTGATAGCAGTCCACGATAGATGATGCCAGTGTTCAGGTTGAACAAACGCATCTTGCCATCCCAGTAACGAGACTTGTAGGATGGCATGAATTTGGCGCCAGGAACAGTGAACGTGAAGAACTCGCTTAGTTCGTAAGCAAGTCCAGGTTCACAGACAACTTGAATGTGTACATCGTTTAGAGCACGAATAGTCAGATCTGTCATTATGTCTTCATCTTATCCAATTCCCTGCTGGAACTTCATGAAATTGATCGCATTCGCAATTTGATACGAGCGATTATGAATCATCTTGAGGATGTTGTCCAGTGCCTCCAGCTTTTCGCGCTGATAAGCAACTTTCAGGGTCATGCTAATACAGTCCTTGTCTGCCTTCAACGTGTCGTCCACGTTCGATTTGACGTGGCGTTTCAGTTGCGGTTCCCAACCAAGGGTCTTCAGTTCATCAGAAGAAAGCTCACCAAGGAGCCATAGCTTCTTGTTGTTGTAAAGGATGTCTGCGTCCGATTCCATCTTCCTGAGAAGCATGCGTTCGGTACTCAACATCCTACAGTACTTATGGTGCAATTTAGGGATGCCTAGAGCAGCAGAATCTAGATCGAGTTTTGAAACAGTGGAATCGATGCTCCACTGTTCGAAGATTTCATCAAGAGTCATAGCGAAATTATTCAGATGCCTGAAGTGGGTTGACTACCGTGAACAGTTTGTATTTGAAAGAGACCGTGCAGTTGACGAAGTTGACGTCAGTTGCGGTCGAATCAAGATCGATTGGCGACAGATCAGAAGGGATCATGTCTTCAAAATTGAAATAAACGTTCGGGTTCTTGGCATTGGAGAGGATGACTAGCTGGCCATCAGAATAGAGACCCTCGCCAATAGAGTTCTTTGCGATCAAGCGCCCACGCTGATCGAAGTCATGTGGTTTACCAATTCCGACCATCCAGTTGTACAACTCCATCCAGTTCTGCATGTCTTCATCCACCTTGAAGGTGATCTGAAGCTCACCATATTGGAGGTGATCGCCTGGAGGATGCAGAGTCGCAAACGGTGTCTTGAATTCTGGATGGTTGATCGACAATCCAGGAAGCATCGCCTTAGTGACGAAGAAATTCGTCGTTGGAAGCTTCTTCACGGTAAACTGGAAGCCGAGTTGAGAAAGGAAGCTCTGGTTGGGCGAGATTTGCGCGCCGCCAAGAGCTTCCTTGTCGCAATCAGGTGCGGTGTTGGCAGACATGGGAATCTCCGAATGGGTTCCCATGTAGATAGGCGTTAGAGAATACCTGCCTCGTGCAACACCAGGATCTCAAACTTGACGTCAGAAACTGCATCATGTTGCTTGTAGCCAGGGATCTGAGCACGTAGTTCTTCAGTGTTGTCGGGATAGCCATTCAACTTGCTGGACATGCCGAGGACATCTACAACTGTGCGGATGTCACGGACCTTTCCCCAACTGAACGGAAGCTGAGCATGGATCCAACCACAGTCCATGAACAAGCTGGTGAGCCAATCGGCGTCTTTCGAACCACGTTGCCACACGAAGTCCTTGCGCTTGTCGTATTTGTTGGCTTTCAACCAGTCTTCGAAATCTTGGAGCGCGAACTCAGCTTCGATGTCATTCACCGAAGGAATGAAAGATTGCTTTTGCACATCCACGTGCTGTTCCTTCCACCACTTGATGGTTTCAGGATCAACTTTCCTACCGTGCTCATGTTGAAGCTTGGCATTCAGTTTGTAGTTCCTGATTTGAAGGTTCTCGAACAACGAATCCTTGTTGTCCGTGTTATGGAGCGCTGCAGTGATTTGAAGAATGACTGCGTCTTGATGCGTGGAAAGGGTTTCGCAGTCGATGATCAAATGATTCATGATGTTCCTTGCTTAGGTTGAAAAGTGTTCGCGTCTCTATCACTCAACGCGACACTGCTGAATTATACCGAATGGTGATACCAAAGACACCATCAACTACCAAACGTGTAACCGAACCTTTCTATGACTGCCTTGTCCAATTCTGCAACTGTATCAATAGTTGCTTTCTTCTTGTAGTAATCAGCATAGCTGGCAAATTGCTTTGTTGATGTGTTGGAACGCAAGTCAGTTAGTTCTACACCGATCCTTTTGGAAATCAAAGGAAGAAAGGTAGCACGATCTTCAAATTGAAACACCGTGTCCACTCCATTGATCCAACGAAGCTGTGGATGCTCAGAAGGATTGGCATTGATGAATTTGTTCTTCACCAAATACACCCATTCATCGAATGAGTACAACGCAGCGCCTCCAGGATTGGAATTCGATTTTGGCTTCGGTGCATGCGGGCTGTAGTACAGATGCTCGTACAAACTCACGTAGCGATCCCAGGGATTCCGAACAAACGCGAACTTCCAGTATTCAGACCAAGTTTCTTGGAACAGAAACTGTTTCGCTGCTTCAGTCGATACATGTTGGAATGGATTTAGCGATTGTTCGACGTCCAACATTCTCGAAATCGAGTTGCCACCTGTTCGCGGATTATGGAAGAACACGCACTTTGATTTCTGTAGCACGATCATCAGAAAGTGTATCCAAATTTCTCAATGGTTTCATGTTCCAATCTAGCAATCATGTCAATTGTAGATTTGGACGTGTAGTATGATTGGTATGCTGAATGTTGAGTTGTGTTGATTCGATCAAGAGGTTTCAACATAGGCATATGCTGTTTGATTTCCTCAATCGCCGAATCCATTTCTTCCATCTTGAACACCACATCAGCTTCTTTCCACCAAATCGACTGGGTTTCAGAAAACCATGTTGATGACACGAACTTGTTGTAGTTCAGATAGACCCAGTCTTTGAAGTTGTTGCTCATAGCAATTTTCTTGGATTCGACGTTGCGTCGGAAGATGTAGTCGCTCTGGCGATGGAACTCGTACAAACTCACGTAGCGATCCCAGGGATTCCGAACAAACGCGAACTTCCAGTATTCAGACCAAGTTTCTTGAAAGATGAATTGCTTGGCTTCTGCTGGAGTGAAATGAGACAATCGAGTTTCTAGCTGATGCCCGAACACAGTGAAGATGGACAGTCCAGCAGTTTTTGGCACGTGTAAGAACACGACCTTATGACGTTGATCAATGAACATTATTTGGAATACCTGGCACTTGCTTTGAGACTTTTGGAAATATTAGCTCGATGTTCGGGAGAAAGTTTCATCCCTACACGAGCAGCACGTAAAGCTGCTTTATGTTCTTCGCTAAAAGGCTTGCCTTTCTTTGCAGCAGAAATCTTAGCACCTCTTCCTTCTTCAGCTGGAAGGGATTTTCCTCTCCGTGCATCTCCTGATTTCTGAGCAATTGAACGTGCATCAGGTGTAGCAGACCAATGACCAAAGCGTCGTTTACTCATGTTGTAATATCGCTTACCTAATTCATCATTCGGTATCAGTTGCAGCCATCGGTGCTCAGCTTCTAAAAGATCTACACGAGAAGTGTAAATTCGTTCGATGACGCGTCTACGAAAATGTTCAGGATTTCGTTTGTACGCAATACGCATCCTTTCTGATGAACAGAGATATCCATCATCTTCAGTTCCCCAGTGACAACCGATGTACCATTTGTTCTTTTTGGTGTTATGCCAAATGTACACAAATCCATATTTTTCCATACCGATCCTGAATGTAATAAAGGGGCAGCCGAAGCCACCCCTTTATATAGTTCGTTCTCAGAAGAGAACGTTGGTCTCACATCAGGTTGTTCACGAGGAAACGACGGTAGTAGACGTTCGAGTTGGCAACCAGAGCACCAGAACCGACAGTCAGACCCTGAGCATATGGGTTTGCCACGATGCCGTAACGAGTCTTGAAGCCGATCTTCGGCTGGAAGCTGTCTTGACCAACAGCGCGAACCATCTGCAGCGGAACGTATGGGCAGTAGAACAGACCAGCGTCCATGGAGCTTGCGCCCTTGTAGCCGATGGTGATGTAGTTACCGATTGCATACGGGTCGATGTAGACGCGGATACGTCCGTTCAGAACACCAGCGAAGGTGTTACCGGTGTCGTCAACCTGCAGGTTGTTCGAGTTCAGAGCTGGGGTGTAGTCCAGAACGCCAGCCATCTGCAGTGCCGAAGCAACGTCAGAGGAGCAGATCAGGATGTTGCCCTTACCACGACGAGTTGCCTTAGCAACAGCGTTCGCGTCACGTTCCAGCTGGAAGTGCAGACCCTTGAACTTTTCAACCGACCAACGACCGTTAGAGTCGGTGTCGAGGTCGAAGATACCCTGGGTAGCAGTGTTATCCTGCGCACCAGCTGTAGCAGTTACGTTGATGGTACGAATGACTTCGCGGTTGATTTCTGCCAGGATTTCTGTGGTCAGAATGTTGGCCAGCTCGGTCTCGGCGTCCAGACCATGAATTGCCTTCAGGTCCTGTGCCAGTTCCATCGTGTACTCAGCCTTCAGAGCACGAGACTGAGCAACAACGGTTACCTTCTCGATGGAGAACGCCATCTGAGCGAAAGCAACGTTGGAGTCAGAACCGAGAGCTTCGGACTGAGCGGTGGACATACCACCCGCGTAGTTGTAGGTGTTAACGTCACCAGCCGGCAGAGAGCCTACGTGCTTCTGACCGATGGTGTTAGCGCCAGATACAACAGAAGAGAACGCAGTGTTAACTTCGTTGTAGAAGGTTTCAGAACCAGTCTGGTTTGCGTAGCGCGAGCGCATTGCAAAGATCAGGCCAGTAGGACCAGTCATCGGCTGAACGCCGCACAGGTCGTAAGCAACCAGGTTCGGCATTGCGCGGCGAACGAGTGTGATCAGGACCGGGTCATAGTTCGAAATGCCAGCACCGGTTGCGTTAGCAGGGACCGGATCTTCGCTCAGAAGCGACGCTGGGGCAAAAGCACCCTGTGAACGAATATCATTCAGAGTGTTTTCCAGAACTACGCCAGTGACATCACGAACCTGCTGAGACTTGAACTTCGGCATTTCGTCATTGTCAAGAACTGGACCCCACTTCTGGTTGAGTTCTTCGTTTAGATACATGTTGCTTCTCCTAGAGGATGTACGCTATTTATACAAACCTGATTTTTGACTTACTTTTTCTTATGACGTTCCACGAAGGAAGCAATCATCGGGTCTACTGGCTTTGTGTTCTTTGTTGCGGGAGCACCCCCAGCAGGAGGAGCTTCTTCATTCAGATCTGTTGCGGTCGGGGACGCAACAACTGGCTTTGCAACGTAGCCTTCTACGATTGTCTTGAGCTTAGACTTGTACTCAGCGACGTCGTTGAAAGATAGGGATTCAGCAACAGCGGCAAGCTTGTCGACCTGAGTATCAGTCAGACCTTCAGCAACTTCCTTGAATGCAGCGTCGAGCTGTGCCTTCTGCTCCATTTCCTGGATTTGCTGCTGCTGTGCGATGAACTTGTTTTCGGACTCATTCAATGCAGCTTCGAGTTCCTCGACCTTATTGGTCAGAGTCTCAACTACATCAACCTTGTCTTCTGCGATTTCGATGTAGTGCTCAGTGAACAGAGTCTTCATTCCGCCGAGGAAGGACTCAAGAATGTCAGCCTTGATGCCGGATTCAACCTGCAGGCGATTTTCTTCGAGCCACTGCTCAGCAACATGATTCAGATACTTGTCGACCTGGGATGCTAGCTCTTCGACCGATTCTTCAATTGCTGCTGTCAGAGCAGTCTCAGATTCTTCCTGCAACTTCTGCTGGAATTCGATAGAACGAGCAACAACTGCTGCTTCAAAAATCGTGGAAGCCTTGGTCTTGAATTCTTCAGACAATTCCTGTCCGTCGAAAATCGCGTCAACATCTTCCTTGACGTGCGACTTGATCGTAGCAAGATTATGAGCCTGGGAATCGTTGCCGCCTTTTCCGAGATCCATGAAATGCTTGTAGCATGCGTCGAGCTGAGGACCGGAAAGCGTGTCCATGAGCTTCGCGACGCCAGTGATCATTTCCGACTTAGACAGAGTTGGCATCGAACGCTCACCATCACCCTTGTCAGCTGGGCGTTTGTTAGCGTCGGCACCTGTACCGACCGGATCAGGAACGGAAGCATCAACTCCGTACGAAGAAGTGAACTTCTCGTCGAGATTCTTCTGTGTCATTGGTAAACTCCTAGTAAATTGCAAACTCTATTTATAAGATCGGCGATCTTACAAGGTAGACATGAACTTCTTGAACAGATCTACGCCGACCTGTTCGAAAAGTTCCTTATTTGGGTTTCGTGCTGCCTTATTTAGCTCTGCACGGGCATCTTCGATTTGGCGTTGGTGCCAGATTCCATTCTCACAAATCCATTCGACGCCTTCCATAATTCCATTCACGAAAGCATCTGGAGCTGATGGATCAGAGACGATGTCTGCTGGAGTTGCCAGCCAGAAATCATTCTGAACTTCCATGAGACCATTGCGGTTACGGAGTGAACCGAGACCACGAGAAGAAACGCCGAGATTTGCTCCGAGCTTTACCAGACCGACAGCGATCTTTCCACATGGAGTATCTTCAGACAGCTGAGCTTTTCCATACCAGTCGTTGCCCTGCTGTTTCAACTCAGTGATCATGTGCGATACACGATCAAGATTGATCTTGGGACCCGAAGGATGTTCCAGTTCGCCGTACGAACGGTTCTTCTTGATTTTTTCTTCTGTGTAACGATGTACTTCCGCTTCCATAATGCCGATCGGATAGACACGGCGGTTACGGTTTGGAATTCCTGCCTGCAAGAAGATACCTTCAATGAAGTACTTCTTGGTACCATCCGTTCCGACAGCTTCGGAAAGGACGCTTACATCTTCATTGAGTTCGCAAATAAGGCGCACTGTTATCTCCTATTAGAAGTTCTGGTCAGTTGTTGTGACTTGCTTCTTGACAACCAGAATGAGAGTTCCGCCCCCAGAAGCTGGTGCTGTGATGACCAAGCTTCCTGCATTGTCTTCACGAAGAGCGGTGACGCCTTCCAGGAACCAGTTGTCTCCATTGATCAAGCTCAAAATGACGTTCGCATCACGAGCAATGGTCCAGGAACCACACCAATAGACCTGGGTGATATCGATAGCCGTGACAGTTTCACCAGTCAGCTGGAAATCGGCAAGCGTGTAGCTTTCATTCGCTGTTGCGCGAATTACTGCTTGTGTGTGCAGTTTGTTCTGGATGATTGGCATATCAGAATCCTGAAATTTTGAGTTCGCGCATACGCTTCTTTACGAGAGGACGCACATCTACGTGTGGATCCTTTCCAGCGAAATGCTTAATGTCGTTGAGTAGACGAACATCGTGAGCGTGAGGTTTTACCTTTTCGTGAGCTTCATGAGCCTTGAGAGGCTGACGCATCAAACGACGAAGGTGACCAACAGCTCGACCGTGTCGTACTGGATTCGACGAGAAGATTCCACCAGTACCTGGCGAACTATCATCCTCATCAATCACTTGTCCATCAGAATCACCCATTCCATCATCCCAACCATCGTAGGTCTCTTCAAAAAGACCTGGATTATAGGAGCGTACGAATGAATCGATGGACTTCTTAATAGAAGTCATGACAACGTCATCAGGTTGCTTGTCCAAAAGGAGTTCGGCAAGTTGGCGTCCGCCACGAGAATCGAGGTAGTGGCTGATGACGATGTCACTGAACTTAAGAGCGGCAATTCCCTTTGTTGCCTTCTTGATCAGCGCGACTGCATGGTCGAGAAGTGTATGTGCCTCATTACCAGCCGTTCCTAGGAAACCACCATGAGTGTTCCTAGGAATGACCGTCTCAGCGATTGTCTTCTTTTGGAATTCGCTGAAGTGGAGCATCTTAGTCCTTAGTGAGCTTGTCTGAAGCTTTCGCGATGCCCTTCATTCGCTTGGCTGTACGAACGGCAATCTTGCCTGATTCATCATGCTTACCTGCATGCCTAGAATCAGAAATCTTGGCACCATTTCTGAATTGATCGTCAGAAGCCTTCTTGATGTAGGAGCCAAGAACCTTCTTCGAGATCTCCTGAAGCTGCAGAGTTTCTTCAGCAATCTTGTGCTTCTTCAGAACTGGCTTTAGCTCTTGTGAGTGATGCAGGTTAGCACGCTTCAATTCTTCGTGCTCATCACTGCCACGATTCATACGAGCGAACATCTTCGCGGCAGCTTTGTGATGTTCTGGCTTGAGAACTGCCTTGGCATCTGCATAAGCGGCATGGTATGGACCTTTGACTGATTCTTCAATTTGTTCATCAGTCAAACCATCGAATGATTCTTCTAGTGCAGCAAGAGCTTCAGCGATCTTCTTGTTGTGATATGTGCCGGCTGTATCAAGTCCATTTTCAGCAGAAGCATCATCAGCGTCATCATCGCCAGTCCACTTGTCAGCACGACGAGAAATGTCCTTGCTAGTGATGCCCTTGTAGACTTCATCACCATTCTTAGCTGGGTCCGGAATGACCTGCGCAGGATGCGCATCGGTGAATTCCTGATCGGCTGGAGAACGCGCGTTGATTACTGGATAGACGATGGTAGATTCCGTGACATACTTCTTAGCCTTTTCGCGATGCTCATCACGGAGCTTCGCTGCCTTGGCACGATACGTGTCACTGTTTCCAATCTGGGACTGTTCGTGATAATGATCTCCCATATGCGTGTGATGCATGTGCATATGGTGCTTGAATTTCTTCATGCCTTCTTCGCCAGTTCCACGATGCTTCTCAGCGTCTGCCAAATGCTTGTTAGCATTTGCAACATCATAGTGGGCTTCAAACAAGCCACTCTTGAATTGAGCAAACTTCTTCATGATTGCTCCTTATTCGGCTGGCTTCTGAGCAGCCTCGATCTTGTCGAAGAACTCACGAATGATTGCAGGTGTTTCGTCTTCGATGCGAGCAGCAACGCGCTCTGCAATGAGCTTGTTGAATGCTTCAGCAACATCGACTGGCTTGCCTTCATGGCATGCTTCGATTAGAGAAAGAATTGTGGACATGTTAGACTCCTAAATGAACCTTCTATTTATTGCTTTGATGAGTTTGACTGTTTCTTTTGAGGCAGTCCATCTGGTCCACCTGAAGTTGGCTGTTCTTGCTGCGGATTTCCATACGGAGATTCAACAGCTGCTCCAGGATCACCGCCTGGTTGTTCAGGTCCAGCATTCAAATTAGAGAACGCCGCTTCGCCCTGTTGACCATTGATTTCGTCTTCATCCATTTCCTTCTGCATCTTCTCAATGAGTTCGTCATCTTGACGCAGAACATGCTTCTTGACATATGGAGTAGAGAAGTATTTGCCGACGTATTGGTCGATGTCATTCAACAGACCAAGGCGCTCGCGCATGATTTCTGTTTCTTTCAGCTCTGCAAAGAAGTTGTCAGAAGCAAACGTGAATTTGACTTTCTGGAACATCGCCGGAGCTTCTTCAGCGGAAATAACGCGCTTCAGAATCAACTGCTTTTCGAGAGTCTTGTAGAACACTATCGAGAAACGAAGACGAATACGGTCAATGAACTTGGCGAACTTCAGTTCGTCACGTGAAATTTCTGTAGCACGACCGAGGTTGAACGCGCCTCCATCGTCAGAAAGACGCGAAACTGGAACCTGCAAGGAATGATAGAGACGCTGCTTGAAGTAGTTGACGTCTTCCATCTGACCGAGGTTCTGGCCACCAGGAAGCGTGGAAATTTCAGTACCACGACCGCCTTCACGGCGTGGAAGCCAGAAGTCTTCGAGCATGGTAGCAAAGCGACGGTCGTCACGAATTTCGCCTGTCTGGGCGTCGTACACAACCTTGTTCTTATGCTTGACCATCATGTCGCGCAGATACTGCTCAGCCTTCAGCTTCGGAAGCGAACCAACGTCGATGTAGAACACGCGACGTTCTGGAGCGCGAACCAGTCGATAAATGACTGCTGCGTCTTCCATGGCACGCAACTGATTCAATGGCTTAATGGCTTTGTGCAAGTAACCCAGCACCATTTGGTTGGTTGGGTCCATAAGACCTGATGTTACAGCAACAATAGAGTCAGCAGCAATACGCATGCCCGTTGCATTGTTGTAACCAGATGTAGAAGTTTCCTTCAGAGCAAATCCACGATCGTTGTAGATGTAGTATTCGCTCTTGGTCTGAATGGTAGATGCAAGACCCTTTGCCTGCGGAATGCGGCGGATCTCGCGCACCTTACGGAGCTTACGAGGATCGATGTAACGCATTTCCAAGATGCCGTGTTCTGGACGCTCTTCGTCAATAATGACATGGAAGTAGAGGCGTCCATCGATGTACCAACGACGGCAAAGGTCATAACCATTCATGTTGAAGTCGAACAAACGAACGACTTCATCAAATTCTTTGCGGATGCGATCCTTGATTTTCTCGGAATATCCTTCCAACTGATCAAGGTTGATTTGAACCAGGTCTTCGTCTTCCGCAAACGCGACCATTTCATTCACGATGTCATCAATAGCCGATTCGATTTCTGGCTGAATTGACATCTCTCGATAACGAGTCACCAGTTCCGATTCAGTTCGGACAGCGCCTTCAAGGTCGAGATATGTGCCTACAACACCGCCTTCTTGGACAACGACTGCGCCGTCATCTTTAATCGGTGCTGCAAACGATTCTATTTCTTTTTCGGGATTGCGCTTACGAACAATTTCCCAGCCAAACAGGTCTGCCAAAATACATCTCCAAATGGAAGTGGGCTACACATTCCTTATGTAGCCCACTCTTTCAACCATTATTGACCGTCGGCGACGCCGTCGATAGTCCAGTAGTCGAGCGCGAATTCAACCGTGAATTCTTCGATCTGATCAGCAGAATCCCAGTTCAGTTCGATCGGGCTCACGTTCAACGGGAAGATGTTCTCGAAGATGTAAGTGCGAAGGACGTTACCGGTCTGACCATACTGGATAACCTGTGCACGCGACTGATATTCAGCAGGTGCAGCGGTTGCGAAGTTACGAATGTTGCCCTGATAAGCGTTGATACGGCTTGACCAGCTCTCAAGGGCACCACGAATCAAGAAGTCTTCGTCGTTGATGACGGTGACTGTCCAGTTTTCGTACTGGCGAGAAGTGCCAGCAACCTTGGTGCGGCGACCGAAGTAAGGAACTTCGATCGAAGGCAAGGAAGATCCAGGCAGAGACGCAGCACGGCACAGGAATGGAACCTTGATATCGGCAACCGCTGTTGCAGGATTCGTGAAAGTCACCTGGAACAGCGATGGACGAGCACCACCAAACTGGAGCTGGCTCTTGATGTCTTGTACGTTAAAAGCCATTGTTATCTCCTATTAGAATTGGCCAACAACTTCAGAGAAGTCAACGCCAGTAGCAACAGCCACGAAGTTGAGACGGATGAAGTTGATAGACTTTTCTGGTTTGACGTAGATATCGCCGACAAAGCTGTTAGAGTCAACAACCTGCGGAGTGTTGTTCGTACCGTCGCAAACAACCTTGAAGTCGTAGATACCACGACGACCCTGAATGTCACGCAGGAACGGTTCGACCATGTTCTTGAACTGAGCTTGGGTGAAGCTGTCGTTGAATTCGAAGATGGTGAACTTAGCAGCGGTGGAGATCGACTTTTCGAGGACGATGAACAAGCGGCGAACGTTGATACGATCGAATGCAGAACTCTTACGCTGCAGCGTCTTGTCACCGTACAGAACCACGCCATTTCCTGGGAAGGAAACAACAGGGTTGACACCTGCGGAGTACAGATCATCACGCTCAGCTTCGCCTGGGTTCCAAGCAAGCTTTACAACGTTCTTGATCTGTCCACGATTCAAACCAGCAGGAGACCACCATGGATCACGAGTTTGATCGGTGTAAGCACAGAGACCAGCGATGTCGCCGTTCAGAGGAACCCAACGGTACTTATCATTGTACTTGTCGTACATGTACTTGTAACCGGAGTCCATGAAGGCATAAGAAGTAGAAGGAAGCAGGTTGCGGAATGCAATCGTTGCGTCATCTTCTGCGCCCTTGTTCTGTACAACAGCAGCCTGGTTCGGGCTGATGAATACAACGCAATCCTTGCGCTTCTCAGTGATATTGTCGATGATGTAGTTCGGAACTTGTTCACCCGAAGTACCACCATGAGCCTTGCCTGCCATAATCAACGAAACGTCGATTGCTTCGGAGTCACCATACACGTCATACGCGTTGGTAACGGAAGAAACAGCGATGATCGATTCAGAAGCAGAGTCAGTACCCGCTGCCATCTGAATAGACAGCGGCGAAATGTTGGTCGAGGAAACGATATTGACTGTCGTGTTGGAAACTGCACCAGCACGGTCACCACCCCACCACAGATACTGAGAGGACTTGTTGATGACGTTCTTGTAGTACAGAGATCCACCCTGTTCAGCCTGGGCGTCGGTACCACGCGAAAGCGCTTCCCAAACTTCCAGAACAGAACCACGAGTACCAGTGAACACGCCCAGCTGGTCGACAACTACAACGTGCAGTTCGTCGCCGGAAGCACCAACGGTGTTAGCGTAGGTGGATGTTCCAGGAGCTGCGTCGACGAGGTTGTAGAATTCCCACTGACGGTTGACGGTTGTTTGAGCAACGTTCGCGTTCGTAGCGATACGAGAAGCGAGCGTCAGAGTCGCAGTGACAACACCGTTAGAAATGAAGACCGGCGAGGACTTAGACAGAACCTTGACCGACTGCACGCCAACGCTGTTGTTACCGATCGTCAGGATGTCACCGACAGCAATATTCGCGAGGATCGCGGTTGCATCGGCACCTGCATCAGTGTTAGAACCGCCAGAGTTCGTGATCTTTAGTGTGCCAGAATACTGACCAACAGCAAAGTCGAATTCGACCGTGTTGTTAGCATTCTGAGGAGCACCGATTGTAGAACGGTATGCAGATGCGCTATCGCAAATGGATACACGCAGGCTGTTGCCTGCTGCGCCTGGATACTTGGCCCAGTACAGAGCATTTACAGGAAGCGAAGCAGAGAGCTGATCGTAATCATCCTGGTTGCGAATCTGTTGAGCACCGACGACACCAGTGTTAGCAACTGCGTTGAAGGTGTTCGCATCGACTGCACGAGAGATGTACAGTTGATTCGAATATGCGAGATAGCTAGCGGCAACCAACCATGTTTCAAAGTTAGCGTCGCTTGGGGTGAGGAATCGATTTCGCAGGTCGATTTCGGATGTGACCTGGACAGCTTGGTCAGCTGGACCCCAAAGGAACACGCCAGCGATGGCTGCCTTTGTGGTCGAGACTGCTGGAACGACCGTTGTGAGGTCGATTTCCTGCCAATCAACGCCCGGTGAAACTTGGAATGTCATTAGTTGATCTCCCGTTGATAGGATACGCGGTTCGACATGTATTTATGAAACGATTGATTTAGAAGTCGCTTGACAGGAATGATTCAAAGTCGCTGCGATAGGCATCAGGTAGATTAGTGAGGATTTCCTCTACAGTTCTACCATCATCCATGAAGCCGAGTGGAAGCATGTCTTCTTCGATCTCGTTAGCTTTGATTTCCATCATTCGCGCGCGAACGTTGGTGTCCAACAACTCCTTGAAGTACATCTGTGTGGTTGCCCACGAGAACAACACGAGACACATGACGAAGTCATCGTGTTTTCCAGGTTCTGCGTTGTAGGTGTTTCCATCTTCAACGTAGGAATAGAGCTCTTCAACAATGTCTTCCGATTGAATCAGCAACTGGCTGCTTTCAATCAGGTGCTTGAGGTTGAAGCATCCCATGCGCTTGACCGGAGGAGTCGTCTTAACACCAGGACGACCGCCTTTTCCGAATCCGCCTCCAAGCACCCAACCCTTACGACCTGTAGAAGTACAGTACAGAAGATTGTTGACTTCGAGTTCATCGTTCAGAAGCTGCGCTACCTGACCGCCGATGTCGTTGATTTCAACAAGAATTTGGGCGTCGTTGTATTTCTTTGCTGCTTGAGCAATGAAGTTTGGGAAGATGTGCGGAGCAACAAGATTGTCTCTGTATGTACAGACTACCTTGTATGGGAATTTTGCCGTATCGACGATGACAAATGCTGAATAGTCACCGCCACCACCGCGAGCAACGTCGACAGTAATGAAATACTTGCCGTCATTGGTTGGCTCTTCATATATGTTGATTTTTCCGCTCTTTGAGAGTGGCTTGATCCAGTGAAGATTTTGCAGTGCTTCAGCTGAAATCAGAGTGGATGAAGAACCAATGAAGTTGGTTTCAAACTCCTGACGGAACTGTTCGGCAGAAGTGTTGTTGATGGTTTCTTGCTTCCACTTTTCATCGCGACCTGGTACTTCTGACCAGTGCGCTTCAAATGGAATGTATTCATTTTTACCAGGCTCACCAGCTTCTTTTACAGCATCATGCCACAACTTTGCGAATAGATCGAATCCGTTCGGTGTAGATGTGATGATGACCTTTGTATTTGTACCAGAGGTGATTACTGGATATGTCGATGTGAAGAATTTCGTTTGCAGGTTGCGCTCGATGTGAGCGAACTCATCGAGGTAAACCAGGTTGATAGACTTACCACGAATAGCGCTCGAAGAAGTTGCAGAGGCGAGAATCTGAGAACCGTTTTCAAGAACAATACGACGCTTGTTCCAGATGTGCACGCCTTGCTGCATCCATTTCGGCAGGTTTTCGTATGCCATCTGAACACGTTCAAGAATTTCCTGCGACTGATCGAATTTGTTAGCAAGAATGGCAACGCGATATTCTTTCTTGAACAACACATGCCATAGAATCAGAGCAGCAGTTGTAGTAGTCTTACCGACCTGTCGTGGCAACTTTGCAATGACAAATCGATTGTCCTTCATCTGCGTGATCATCTTTTCCTGGAACTTCCACAACTTGAATGGAACGATACCATGGTCAAGTGAGATGATCTTGACGTAGTTTTGGACAAAGTAGATGATGTTTTCTTGGCACATCGCAAGCTCGACCTGTTGTTCCATAGTCAACTTGATTTGTATGCCAGCAGGTTTTAGATTGGGATTGCCTGAGAACGATTCCCTCGAATCATATTCGAGTTCAAAGACATCGTCTAGGTCTTTCTTCTTAGACATCCTTTACCTCAACAGCAGTTCCTTCAATGATTCGTTCGTCAGCCACTTGCCTGCGCTTTTCTTCAAGAAGAGTCAAGAAGTCGGATGTTGTACCAATAAACACATTGTTAGCTTGCAACGTCTGTTGCTTCACTTCCTCTTCTTTCTTCACAGGGACGACTGGAAGAAGCTGACGACGTTTCTCATGAATATCAAGGAGCTGTTTGTTGGAATCCGTCAATGTCTTAATCAGAGTTGACAGAATTTCAAACGCGCGCGGTTGTTCAGTGGATGAAGCAATCAACGCGAGCTTATCGAGCGCATCAGTTCCTTTTTCAAGAAGCTGCTTGATGTTATCTCTAGCAAGATAGAAATCTTCCTCGCCTTCTTGTTCTTCCTTAGTGAGCTCTTCTACTTGTTCTTCCAACTCAGCCGGAAGGTTCAGAGTTTCTTCCTTCTGTTCGGATTCGACTGTCAATGGGTTCATTCCCAATGCATCACTAATAGACTTCATCACTTCTTGACTCATTGTTTGTCCGTGATCGTTACGATGTAATTGAAGCAACCATCCGGATCGACATCATTCGGTGGAACAGTAATCTGTGAGTTGCTTGTTGGATTACCATTCGCATCTTGTCCAGGAACAACAGTGATGGTGGAGAATCCAGTGTTGGTTGTAGAATCGTTGAAGTTGACATTCGCAACAGTAATCAGCTTCGTGTTAGAAACTGCGCCGTAGAAGTTGCCCTTGCATGTGAAATCCAGAGTCCAGATAAGAGCACGGCGCTCCTGGAATTCACCTTCATACGTGTCGTTGGGAAGAACCGCATTAAGGACAAAGGGAACGTCGACTGCAAGATCAGGAGCAACATCCAACATCTTCACCGTGACTGTAAAATCGGGCGAGAAGTATGGTAGGATTTGCTCAAGAATCTGACAACCATCATCCCATGATCGAACCATGATCGACAATTGGAAATTGATGTCGTATGGGACTGGATTGTACAACGTCAAAACAGCTTTTGGGTTGTTAGGATCAGGAATTTTGATCTTGCCGGTGCTGTTCAGTTTGCGATCGCCGTCGTAAGACAATCCTTGAATTTGGAAAGACATTCTAGGCAGTACTGTCGCGACTGCCTTTTCAAAATCAGGATCTTGGCGAAGTCTCATCAGATACTTTTCTGCCGGACCATAAGCGATAGGCACGTTCACGATCTTATCAACTGATCCATTAGCAGAACGCTTTCTGATCTGAATGTCATTGAAGATCGTGCCAAATACCACGATGTATCTACGGAGCTGTTCGTTGTAGAATGGACTATTGCCAAGCATCAGAACTTACCATTTGTCAATGGATTTGCATCCGTGTAATCGATGTACTTCTGACCTTCCCAACCAAGGTCGGTGACTTCAGAACCAGGATCATTAGTGTCTGGATCGTCATCACCATAAGCAATGATGGAACCGTCTTCGCCACCAATAGTTTCTTCATCTTCGGCAATAAGGTTTTCTGGTGAATTGCCATCTCCAGGAACCACGTAGCTCTGGAAGATGAGGTCGATTTCTGGATAACCCGTGTTGAATTCTTCGTTGTTGTACGCGAATACTTCGCACGTCAAATCGTATGCCTGTAGAGCACCGAACTGGTACATGAC
>Ga0318511_10000006_pt1 | contig 40861 bp, 40 predicted proteins | sample GRESIP171b2f18_FD_203681 | JGI IMG/M metagenome (GOLD analysis project Ga0318511, IMG submission 203681) | Tropical soil microbial communities from Luquillo Experimental Forest, Puerto Rico - GRE.SIPMG.171b2f18 | ecosystem: Environmental > Terrestrial > Soil > Tropical forest > Bulk soil... | reverse complement strand
AGTTTCATCCAAACAGCATTCGTCCTGCAGGTGATGGCTGGGTTCCAATGTTCACCGGATACCAAGTCGATAAATTGTTGAATGCTATCAAAGGAATGGATTTTACAACGGCACTTCTGTGAACCGTGATGGTCTTGAGGAAGCGTACAACTCTGGATACAAAGCAGGAAAGCGTGCGACGCTTTCCAGTGATGTGTTCAAGAACATTCTCGCCTCACTCGTTGCTGCCGTGAGTTTGCTCAAACGCGGTGGAAAGAAAGCAGCTGCTTCTGACAAGATGTTTGAGATCATGTTGTCCGATTATGATGCAGCTATTGAAGCAGGTAGAAATAATAGTTACAAGGAACTTTGAGATGTCGTTTGATGATGATTTGGCTTTTCTGTTGCAAGATTTGAAGACTGGTGTTGAAGTTGATCGCGAACGAATCATCTACATTCTCGAGCGCGCGTTGAAGATCCATAAGAGCATGATGCGTGGGCTTGATGAAATGGAGCAAGCAGCAGGCAAAGCTCTTGGTTATCCATGGTTCAAGGATGATCAGAAGAACTTCCCCGGAGCAACTGCCGCTGACGGTGTCTGCATTGGAGAACATGTGACTGAAACCATCGTGGCTGAACTTGCTGCAGAATATGTCAAGCTCAAGGAATTGAAGAAATGAAGCAGGGTCTCTTTCTGGACGATGAGCGCAAAGTGAGTCAAGTCACCTGGGTGAAATATCCAAACGATATTCAGTGGACCGTTGTACGTTCTTACGATGCGTTTGTCGATGCCGTCAAGCAGTATCATGCTGCCGGATACACATACGATGTGTTCAGCTTCGATCACGATCTTTCCTTTGATCACTACACTGACGTTGGCGACAAGATCGACTACAACAAGAGAGAAAAGACAGGCTATCACGCGGCGGTATGGCTGACACACTTCTACGATTCAAACAGGATCGACAAGGAACCGGAATTCTACATTCATACGATGAATCCGGTGGGCAAGGACAACATCTATCGCCACATGTTCTATTGGATGCAGAACAAGTTCTAAGAGAACGTCTGCAGTTCCTCAATTGTGATGACCTAGACATCTGGTGCATAGGCGGGTCTGTTCTCGGTGTCTTGACAGGCAGTCGCATTCGGGACACCGATCTCATATTCAAAGATCATGAAACGTACATTGAGTTTGAGCAGAGAATGCTTGCTCGCTCTGACGTTGAATGCACGAAACATCTGGCTTCTTCGCGCGACAACACACGTGACTACATCACAGTGTTTCGTAAAAGTGATGGGCATGCATACGATGCATGCAATTGGTACTATGGTCCTCTTGAGTTTCAGATAGAACACAAAGACTGGATGCATTCTGCTGCTGTCTGTGACATGCAAATGAATTACATCCTCCACCCATTGACCTTGGACTCGATCAGAACCAAAACTTTGATTCCAGGAAAGTGTGACAAATTCCTCATCTTTCAAATACAGCGCATGTACAAATACATCAACGATGGTTGGCATGTGCCTGATGACGTCTATTACAGCATGGTGAAAAAGATACATGAATCAACTTCCGCTTCTCAATGGGATCCCGAACCAGAACGGCGAAAAGGTCGCAGAAGCTCTTCGCTCAATATCAAAGTATGTCGGTGACATCTACGATCGCGAAGTGTTCTGTGCAGGTGGTGCTTGCCGCACGATGCTCACTGGTGAACCGCTTGAAGACATCGATCTGTTCTTCTACAGCGATGCTGCTCTCCAATACACAAAGACAGCATTGAAGTTCGCTGGTGCTAAGTTGGTGTTCAGTTGCCCAGAAGGCGAGTTGTTCACGTATAAATTCATGGACATGAAAGTCCAACTGATTGCCAAGCGATTCTATGTTGGCATTGGTGAATTGTTGAGCAGCTTCGATTTCACGATCTGTCGGTTTGGACTCAGCCTGCGCCAGTTCAGCACGTTGTTGATTCGCGGTGATATTCGTCCTTCTGATTTCTATCTCAACGTTGCTGATCTGAAAGATCTTCAAACGAGAACTCTCCGCATCCATCGCGTAGAATACCCAGTCGCAACTCTTCATCGTATCACTAAGTACATGAAGAAGGGTTACAAACCATTCGACCAACAAGACTTCTACGTTCAACTGGTCCATGCTATCAAGGCAGTTCCAATCAACGAGGAGAATCTCGCGCTCTACATAGACTGAGGTGCCATCATGCGCAAATACCTGCTTGTTGCTGCGCTACTGTTTGTCGTCGGTTGTGCACCGACAACAACCGAAAAGACAGTTAGAATATTTGAAACAATCGGCGTGGCTATTTGCGTAGATGAAGTCAACAAGGGTCAGTTCACCAGTCCTCCATTTCATCGCGCAGTCATTGATAAACAAACCAACGAGATGTATCTGTACACAGACAAAGAACAGGTCTTAACAATGATCGGTTCTATGGACAAGAAAGTCTGTGTGTTTGCATCTCTCGAAGAATTGAAGAGAGCACTTGATGTCCAGACACAAATGGCAAATCCTCCTACTTGAAATCTGCCGTAGGGAAATGCGTAAGGTCAATCGACTGATCGAAGAAGCAATCGAACGCGGTCGGTCTGAACCTTAACAAAACGTTAAATTTCCGTTAAGAAGCAATGTTAGCGGAAAATCCCTTAAAATCAGTGACTTACGTTCCCTTTCAGGTCAATGACTTACATTGACCGGCTTGGATTCAGCGTAAGTCACTGATTTTTCATGCAATTTAGTTCTTGAATTGAGGGGAGGGTTCCGGCATACTATTGTTGTCGGCGGGAAGCCCGCCAAACTACCGAACTAGGAACCGCCGCCATGGAATACAAGATCTCCGGTCTTAAGACAGCCAAGAACGGTAAGGTGTCCGCTTTCCTTGTCGAAGACGGTTACCAGATCGCCAAGGTTTCCCGGAAGCCCAGCATCGCCGGGACGATCCAGAGGACGCAGTTCAAGTTTTTCTCATCGGCGGCAGAAGTCCGTTTTGAGAATTTCTGTGACTCGCTCTCGAAGTCCGAGACGGTCGAAGCTCTTGGGTTCATCTAACAGGAGCCGATCATGAGCCGCAACAACCAAAAGTTCCTGAACAAGAGCGATCTGGGGCTGCGCGTGCACGTTCGTGAACTCTCGCGCCGACTCGCTCTCCTCCAAGGTTCGCCATTCGCGAATCAGTTTTCTCGCCGCGCAGCCTTTCTTCGCAACGAGTTGTATGAAGCGAAGGAAGAACTCAATCTCCGCTACAATCGTTCATAGCCCGAGGACCAGACCATGTCATTCGTTGTCTACGACAAGAACACCAGCCTGATCGTAAAGACGTACACCACGGAACGCGGCGCCAACATCGGCAAGACCGCCATGATCAAGCGTGATGCCAAGCGCGCGTCTCGCGCTGCCACGGAACGCTGGAACAAGTTCGTCGCCAAGGACTACAACGTCATCTCGCTCGCCGAGTACGACGAGTCCGTTCGAACGACGAAGACGGTCAGGAATCTCATGACCGGCAAGGAAATCGTGATCGACATCAACACTCCGCCGTGCTGCGATCCGAGCACGGAAACCTACTGGAGCATGTGATATGCTCCCCGCGACCTTCACCATCGGCGATCAGGTGATCAACGCCGAGATCGAAGTCGAGTTCAACTTGGGGTGGTGCAAGGAGCATCCCGAGTTGTTCGAAAAGCACCTCAACGATCTGTTCGAGACGTACAAGGACCGCCGTTTCTACGCTGAAGCGCGCGGTGGGTTCATCCTGATCCGCACCTATCCGGAGCAAGCGGCATGAACGCTCAGAACAATCTCGCGCTGGATTTCTCCGATCTCGACGATCTGGACACTGCTTCTACCAAGGCTTCGCGTCCTCGTGGCGACATCGTGACCATCGAGTGCCCCGACTGCCATGGTCGCAATGGCAAAATGTACGGCTATGTCAATCTGCGCTGGTACGATTGCCGCATGTGCTTGGGCAAGGGCGTGGTCTCGCAGAATCGTGCCAATCGGGTCAAGGGTGCTCGCAAGGCAGCGAAGACCGCTGCCGCCAATCTCGCGAATCGTCAACGCCTCTTCAAGGAAGAACACAAGGAGATCTGGGACTGGATCGGCTGGCGTGCAGAAAACGGCAACAACGAGTTCGCACGCTCGCTGTACGACCAGCTCTGCGATCGTGGCTATCTCACCGAGAACCAGATCGCTGCTGTCCAGCGCTCCATCGACAAGGGCAAGGAAGCCAAGGCTGAAGCTGACGCCAAGCGTCCGGAAGTCGGCTCTGGTGCGCTGAAGATGTTGGAAGTGTTCAAGCGCGCTCGCGGAAATGGCTACAAGCGTCCGACCGTGCGCACGGAGCAATTCGATTTCTCCCTGGCTCCTGATGCCGGCAAGAATGCTGGCTTCCTGTACGTCAAGAGCCACGACAATGGCGAGTACATCGGCAAGATCGATCCGAACGGCAGGTTCTTTGGCTTCAAGACGCCGCAGGCGATCGTCGATTCTCTCCTGGAAGTGTGCCAGAACCCTCTCGAAGCTGCGGTGAAGTTTGGTGCCAAGTCCGGCATCTGCTCCTGCTGCGGTCGTGAGTTGACAAACAAGGAATCGGTGGAGCTGGGCATTGGCCCGATCTGCCGAGAACGTTTCTTCGGCTGAGGATCGTGTCATGGGTCGCATCGCCAGAATGGATTCGTCATAGCACTCTTTGGTGCGACCCGAAGCGATAATAGCGCTCTGACTATTCAACAAGGATTAACATGAGCGCTTCTAGTTTGGCAACTCTCTGTGTCTTTCTCGTCAGCTTGGTTGCTTGTGTTCTCCTCGAGATCTTCACAAAGGCAGGCGCTGGATTCGTTTGGATCTTCCCTGCGTTCTCGTTCTTTGGCATCATCAACAAGGAGTAACCGACAATGCCAGGTCCTGTAAGCGATTCCAATCGCGGTCCGAGCGACAACTCTCCGTATGTGCCATTCTGGTGCTACGAGAATGGACCGAAGATGTGTCCCTGTGGTCACCACGAGGGATACCACAACGGCAAAGGCGAATGCAATCAGGCGCATAAGTGTGGTTGCGCCGGTCTTCCCGCCGATTGTCTCACTCCTCTCTATCCCGAACAAAGCCTCTGATCATGAAGAAAGTCTACGACACCATCATCGCCGTCCGGAATGCTTCCGGCAAGAATGCCAAGCTGGCAATCCTGCAGAAGAACTTCGGCAACGAACAGCTCAAGGATTTCCTGCGTGTGTGCTATGAGCCGCGCATCAATTTCTACCAGGGCAAAGTCGACAAGAAGGCTGCGTCCAAAGGAGTGAAGCGGAATGGCAAATTCCACGCAGGCATGGTGTCTTCTCTGATCTCGCAGCTCCATGAGCGCGCTATCACGGGTAATGCCGCCAAGCAATGGCTGGCTGATACATGGTCGGCGATGCAGGAAGATTGGGAGCGTGAGCTCCTGGAGATGCTGATCGACCGAGACGTCAAGGCAGGTATCTCCACCTCCAGCATCAACTCGATCTGGAGCGATCTGATCACCGACGTGCCGTACATGCGGTGTTCCTTGCTCAAGGGATCCAAGATCAAGGAGTTCCACTGGAAGGAAGGCGTCTACAGCCAGATCAAGGCAGATGGTATGTTCGCCAACATCGATCTGCAGGAGAATGGTGATGTGACCATCATGTCGCGCAACGGTTCTCCGTTCCCGATCGAAGCGTTCTCCGACATCACCGAACAACTTGGACGCCTGTCCAAGAAATGTCGGGATGTCCAGCTCCATGGCGAGTTGTTGGTTCAGCGTGCGCATCTGGATGGCAATGAAACGCTGCCGAGACAAGAATCGAACGGCATGCTCAATCGCCTGCTCAAAGGTGGTGATCTTCCGAGCAACCACCGCGTGATCTACAAGGTGTGGGACATCATTCCTCTGAATGAATCTGTCTCTGGTGGAGCATATCACGTTCCGTACAGCAAGCGGCTCGATCATCTGCGTGCACTGTTCCCTGTTACTGGTGCAGCCACCATTACCATCATCGAGACCGCAACAGTTCGCTCGATGGAAGAAGCCAAGGAACACTACTTGCATGCTCTCGCTTGCGGTGAAGAAGGAACCGTCCTCAAGGATTGCAATGCTATCTGGGAAGACAAGACTTCCAAGTGGCAGATCAAGTTCAAGATGGAAGTAGCAGTCGAACTGCGAGTGATCGGCTTCAAGCCTGGCCGCAACAAGTTCGAAGGCATGGTAGGTTCGCTCGAATGCGAGAGTGAAGACCACAAGTTGGAAGTGAACGTGTCTGGCTTTCCGGACGAACTCCGCGAGGAGATCACCAAGAACTTCAACAAGGGATGGAAGGGTTCGGTCGTCTCGGTGATCTCCAACTCGATCATGCCCGAACGCAACGGCAAGTACAGCCTGTTCCTTCCGCGCTTCGCCGAACAGCGACTCGACAAGAAGAAGGCTGACACTCTGAAGCAGATCCAGGATCAGTTCGAGGCTGCGCTGGATAGTATGTGATCCACGAAGGACAGATTCTGAATCAACACCAGTGCGCGGAGCTCATAGCAGCTCCGCGCCATTCCAAGTTGGCAAACGTCACTGGTGGATTTGCACCAAACATTCGATTGGTTGAGCAAGGCGAAGTCGCTGTTGATTGGCTTCACCCCATCATCAAATCCTACATCGATGATGTCCTCGCTATTCCGTTTGGCTTATCAGAGCCGCGAATGTTCAAAACAGTGTTCCTCAAATACAGCACTGGATTCTTTTACAAAGCTCATCAAGATGTCATCCCTAACTTGCCATATCGGCGAGTCGTGTCTATTTCTATTGGACTCGATTCAGGGTATACTGGTGGCGAACTCGTATTCTACGAGCAAGGGCTCAGTGCCAATATCACTCACACGCATGTATCCTCTGTTGGTACAGCTATCGCTTTCAACAGTGATGCGTGGCATGAAGTTCGACCAGTGACATCTGGTGTTCGACATGCTGTCGTTGTGTGGGTATCAATTCCTACGGTGAAGAATGAAATTACGAATTTGGTCTGACGTCCATACAGAGTTTGGTCGTCTTGAATGGCATGGTCGCGAGGATGATAAGGAGACTGTTCTTGTCATTGCTGGCGATTTCATGGTGCTTCCAACTGGCTATGACAGCATTGATGATCTGCGCAAGCTGTGTGATCAATTCAAGGCTGTGATCTATGTCGCCGGCAACCATGAGTTCTACGGAAGCTTCTATCTTGAAGCTCTGGAACAGTTGCGCGGTCTCGGTGATGAGATTCCCAACCTCCATTTCCTTGATGGCGACTATGCCATCATCGACAATGTGAGGTTCGTCGGAGGAACTCTCTGGACTGACTTCAACGATGCTGATGAAGCAACGATGGCCATCGTGCGATACAGCATGAATGACTATCGCAAGATCTATGCACGAGAGATAGGATACAAAAAGGTTCCAATCTCACCACACTTCATCTATGCACGCAACCAATTCTATCGTGGAGAGTTTGAGAAATGGTTGTCGACTCCATTTGATGGCAAGACGGTGGTAGTGTCTCACCATCTACCTGATGTTTCGTTCGTCAATGGATACACAGACGGCGATTTGGTGTACGCTTATGGCAACACCAACATGGATCGCATCCTGAACTTGCCGATCGATCTATGGATTCATGGCCACGTCCACATCCGTCAGGAGTACGTGCTGCCTTCAAAGTTGAAGGGCATTCCTGTTGTGGCCAATCCACGTGGCTACATCGGTGCACAAGCAATGGCTTACACTTTCGTCGACGACAAGATTTGGGAGATTTGATATGCGCATTCTCGTAACTGGTCTTCCGGGTTCCGGCAAGTCGTATCTTTCCAAGATGCTGAATGATCAAATCCCGGACTCTCGTTTGCTCAATGCTGATGCTCTGCGCACCGAGCACAACGATTGGGACTTCAACATAGAAGGACGGATCCGTCAAGCAGAACGCATGCGTCGTCTTGCTGATCTCAATCACAAGAACGTTACGATAGCTGACTTTGTTGCTCCGACTGATGAGCTAAGGGCCATCTACGATCCGCACTACACGTTCTACATGGACACCATCAAGGAGAGCCGATTCGAGGACACCAATCGGCTCTATCAGCCACCAACCAATCCTGATGCGACCATTACCAATCAGGAGTGGGATGAGTTCGATGTGAATGAATGGGTCCGGCGCATGTATCGCGAACTGCCGACTGGCGTTATGATCGGCAGATATCAGCCATTCCATGATGGCCACCGCGCCTTGGCTGAACGTGTGCTACAAAAGCATCCAGTATTGGCCATCCTGGTGCGGACTGTTCCTCGTTCCGACAAGAACCCATTCAGTTTCACAGAAGTGCAGTCTCGCATCCTCACAAAGATGATTGACTATCGGGGTCGTGTACAAGTCATCCCTTGTCTGAATGTTGGTGGTGTATACTATGGTCGTGATGTCGGATACAATGTCGAACAGATCGAGCTGCCGCCTGAGATTCAAGCCATCAGTGCTACCAAGATCCGTCAGGAAATGAACAAGGAACATTGAGCCATACATACTCTTGGTGTCAACCCACCAGGAGTTTCAAACATGCACTCTGAAAGAACCGTGTTTTGTGATCATTGTAAGCAGGTTCGTGACGTTTCAGGGGTGAACGCACCAGTGTACTATGTCGAGAGACTCAGCGATCGGGACATCTTCGTCCTATCGTTCATCTGTGATTTGTGCGAGAGCCACTCAATCAGTTCTATCAGGGAACCCTTTGGGGACTGATAGAGGTATCATAATGGCTTAAAGTTTTGTAATGAGGTAGCTTATAGCATGAGGTTGCCAGTATCGCTTCAAACTGAAGGAAAGTACACTCCTTATCAATTGTACAAGATGTATCTCGGAATGAAGCTCCACTTTGGTAGTGCTTCTTACGATATCTTCAAGTACAATGGTAAGGTGTCAGCGTCTGAGGATAGCTTCAACACTCGTCGCGACAAGTACAAGTTTGTTAAACTCGCGAAGCACAAGGATCCTGCGGGCATACTGGTAGCCAACTTTGTTCTGAACAAAAACTTCTGGGTCGGTGATGTTGATGATCCGGAAGCTGATCGGAACTACAAGGATTGGCTCCGCAAGCAGGAGTCACTCAGCTACATCTTCAATCAAGAGATGAAGGTCTTTGATGGTAAGACGATTGATGATCTGCTCTATGTCCCAGATCATCAACATCCACTTCTCCTCTCCAAGCACCTGCGTGGTGAGGTGTCTCTTGAAAGCATCACCATCATTTCGGACATTGTCAATTTTGTACCATACTGGACTGAGACAATCGCAGACCCCGTCTTGTGGGCTGAGACACGTGCCACCATCCAGAAGTACAGACCATTCCTCGAATTCAACCGCGACACGTTTCGTACAACGTTAGGGAAGTTCGTTGATCTCCAGTCGTGAGACTGCTGTTTAACAGCACATATCTAGATGTGCTAGAGCGTTGAACATACAGCGCATAGTTACACTTACATCATGATTTGGCAACACACGCCATGTGAATAAGACAACATACAACACATACAAGGAATACACATATGGCAGTTAGTTTTTCTGAACTCAAGAAGCAGCGCAAGTCGGATTTTGAGCGCATCCAGAAGGAGATCGAGAAGGTCTCGCAGAAGGGTGGCTCCAGCGATGATGCGACCTATTGGTCTCCTGGTCTTGACAAGGCTGGTAATGGATATGCAATCATCCGTTTCCTTCCTGCTCCTCCAGGCGAAGATTCGACCTTCGTGCGTCTGTTCACACACGGTTTCAAGGGACCGACTGGTAAGTGGTACATCGAGAACTCGTTGACCACTCTTGGCCAGAAGGATCCGGTCGGTGAACTCAATTCCACGCTGTGGAACAGCACCGAAGATGATGAGGCTCCGGCACGTAAGCAAGCTCGTGCTCAGAAGCGTCGTCTTGGTTTCGTGTCCAACATCTATGTGGTGAAGGATGCAGCCAATCCGGAAAACGAAGGAAAGGTTTTCCGTTTCAAGTACGGCAAAAAGATTTGGGACAAAGTCCAAGCGGTGATGTATCCGGAAATCGCTGGCGAAGAAGGATTCAATCCGTTCGACCTGTGGGAAGGCGCAAACTTCAAGCTGAAGATTCGTCAGGTTGCTGGTTTCAAGAACTATGACAACAGTCACTTTGATTCGCCTGCTCCGCTGAGCGATGACGATGATGAACTGGACAAGGTCTGGCAGGCAGAGCATTCTCTGGCTGGTCTGATCGCTCCTGATCAGTTCAAGAGCTATGCTGAACTCGAGACTCGCCTCAAGGAAGTCCTAGGTGAAGCTGGTGGCTCTTCTCGTCAGGTGACTCGTAATGCTGAGTCTCTGACGCATGATGCTCCTGCTGAGTATCGTCCGCGCAACACTCCGCGTGTTGCTGAGCAGCAGGACGCTCCCGCTGTCGATGGTGATGATGGTTTGCCGTGGTCTGACAATAAGAGTGCTTCTGCCACAAAGAGTGGCGAAGAAGACCTGGATCAGTGGTTCGCCGACTTGGGGAAGTAAAAGAGAACCCATTGTCTAGTTGAATGTTGAGGGAGAGCGCAATGCTCTCCCTCTTTTCATTACACGTGCGGAGAGAACTCCGCTGGCGTTGTTGCCGATAGTGGTGCCTGGTTGATGGTCTGACTGTTCTTGATGTTGTTCACTGTCGGAGCAACAACTTGGGCTGGAGCGACAACTGGTGGTTGCTTCTGTGCAACAGCCATCTCAGATAGCTTAGCACCAGCATCGTTCTGCTTAGCAGGAGCCATCGATGGTGCTGGAACATTCTGACTGGAATTGATGGCAGATGCGATGAAGGAACCGCGCTCAGCTCCACCTGCTGCCTTGTTACCAGCATAACCATCCCATGCTCCCATGCCAGTTGTATCTTTCGGCAAGGATGCCCATTCAAGAGCCAGCTGCTTCTGAATTCCAGAAGTGCCATCCTTCATTCCGATGCGCACACGACGATCAAACAGAGCACGACCCATCTTCTCTTGGTTCTCTGGAGAGAACTTGTCGCTCATCTTCAGTCCTGCCCAACGAGCAGCATCAATGAGTGTTGTTTGTGGCAGGAACTGATACTTGCCTACTGCTCCCTTGAGTTTTGATACAGCATCAAGAGTCATCTCAGTCAGACCAGGGATTGGTGGACCATTGTGCGCTTCGTATCCACCAGCGCCAGACTCTCCCTTCGCAATCACAGGAGCCAACTTGGACCAGAGAGCATCAGTGTCGATGTTGCCGGTAGGACCACCAGAAGCAAGTGTAGCATTTGCTGCCTGAGTGTCTCTCTGCTGTTGAATTTTGCCACGCATGGACATCTGCTGCGTGTAGGAGTTGATGTAGCGATCTTGATCCTCATCAGAACCAAATGTGCGACCGAGGAAGCCTCGGCTATCGCCAATGATTTTGCTCAGTGCTTCGCGATCCTCTGCACTAGCATATCCCTGCTTCTTGATCTTCTCACCGATCTCATTCCACTTCTTCTGTTGGTCAACATCGAACTTCTGTTCGTAAGCAACACCAACAACATTCTCTCTGTTCTTGCGTGAGATTGTTTCCTGCTGTGTCTCTGGCTTCAACGCATACTTGCCCATTCGAGCATATTCAAGCAGTGAGTCAGGGATAACATCCTTGACTGATTCTGGGAGAGCAGTTAGGATCTTCTTGATCACATCACGTGGATCGAAGTCAGCAAGAGCGCCAAACACATCGTGGACATGGTCCAACCATTTGTTGAAGATGCCAGGGTTATGCTCATCACCATTGAACCACTTGTTGAGTCCAGTGACTGCATCACCGACCCACCCACACAAGGTTTTGAAGCCATCAGTCACCTTGCCAATCCAACCCAGTGATTTGTCCAAGCCATCACCAAACCCTATCAACAATGGAATGAGTAGACCCTTCAGGATTGTAGCGAAGCCATCAAGGATTGCTTCCCAACTAGAGAACTTCTTTGATCGACGATCAGTCAGGTTCTCTCTCGGCTTCTTGTTACGCTCGTTTGCCTTCTCGTTTTCTTGCTCGAGATCATCATGTTGCTTTGCAGCATCAGCAGACTTCTTGTCTTCAGTCACACGACGGACAAATGACTTGAGGAAGCCACTCACAGATCGATTAGAACGAACCAGCGTGTCCAACATGGCTGTCTGTTCTGATATCAACTCATTCATGTAGGAAACTGCTAGCTCGACACCAGAGAAGATGTCAATGATCTTGGCGTCTCGTTCCTTCTGTTCAGCTGCTGACTTAGAAGCGAACTGTCCCTGTGAGTTGCGATAGACAACCTTGCCGTCAGAGGTCTTGACGCGCGTCAGTTGTTCTGGCTCATCTGTTGTACGTGAGCGCTGTTGGACTGCTTTTGGTGCAGCACCTAGAGCATTACCAACCTTCATTCCGTTGACGATAGCACGTTGCAGAGAGCGAATTGCTGACACCATCGTGTCCAACAGTTCGCTCTGATATCCCATCTGCTCGCTCTGGTAAGCTGCTGCCTTAGCTGATGCTTGCGTTGCATCCAAGATGCCTCTTTGAACTTCGAGCATCTCACGTTCGACTGAATCACCAGTCAGCAGTTTAGGAAGGAATGCCATCGCCTATCACTTCTCTTGGTTGAGGGCGTCAAATGGTGTTGCGCCAGCGACATCAGCCACAGATGGCTTTTCTGGCTTCTTGAGTGCGATACGTTCCCATGTAGAGGAACCGATGTATGCACTGATGATGGTAGTGGTTGCTGCGTAGAACCAAGATGTCACAGAGTCTAGTGATGCCATCCTAGGCTGGGGAACCAGGAAGAACATGCAGCCCGTGGCAACAATCAGGGTCATCAGACAGACCCATGCCATCCACTTCTTAGTCTTCCAACGCTCATTCTCGATCTGGAGTTCAGCCTTCTTGTTGAGGAAGTTGAACTTGGCAGCAGCGATGTCCTGCGCTGTTGCGCTGGACTCTTGATAATCATCGTATTTGGTTGCTGGTTGTACAGTGTTATCCGCCATTGCGTGCCTTCTCTTTTTCGTAATCGTCCAGGATAAACTGGACTTCGATGTCGCGCTCGAATGGCAACCACTCAAGAACATCCTGATCGCTGTATTTATGGTGGGCTCTAAAGGCGTGCAGCGTTCGGTAATAGTTCTCGAGCGAGTTGTAGCCAGCGCTTATCCGAAAAAATCCTGGAGACCCTGTAGTCTGAAGGACTTCTCTTCACCAGATGGTGTCGTGTAGGAAACATCCATGTACACATACGGCATATCCTCCAGGAATGCCTGAATGCTTCTGAACTGAACAGCATTCATGGACTGCAGGAACTCATCCAGCTCTCCTGGTTCTGCCATCGTGACATCATACACATCGTTCGCGTCGTAGATGGCCACAACAATCTCTTTGAACAGCTCAAACGCGAGGTTGGATTGATCAACACTCTCATCATTGAACTTGCCGAGCTTTTCGATCACAGAGAACGTTGGATAGCGAAGCACCACACCGATCCCTTGCTGCTCGTCTAGGAGCATCTTGTTGCTGATGGTTGCTGCTTTCACCTTCACTTCGTTCAGGTCGATCTTGATGAAGACTTCCTTTCCATCTTCCTCAGCACGCAGCTCGATGACGTTGCCAACACTCTTGGCACGCAGTTGAAGGAACAACCATTCGATGTCGAAGGATGGCATATCGTCAACGTCGATGGAATCAACCACGCAGTTGTTGATGATTTGTTTCATTGCCTGGACCATACTATCCGCATCATTGGCTGCTTGAGCCACCAAGAGGATCTTCTCCTCGCGGACAGTGAACGGACGGAATGTGATCTTCTTGTTGTTGCTCGGAAGAACTGTATTGAAGGTTGGTTGTGCAATCTTAGGAAGCATTATCAAATCCTGTTAGATCAGAACGAAGGGAATGTAAACTGTCGACCAAGCTGGTCGAGCGAACGAGTGATAGCACCAATGTTAGGATTGCCACCGAGGATGCTGTTGATAGCATTTGCCAGATCAGGAGCACCAATGAAGCCGCATGTGATGGACTCAACTTGCTGTACCAGAACCTGCTTGTTACGGTTGGCTACAGCAAATCCGATGTTGGCAATGTCAGCAATCCAACCCGCGTCGTATTGGATACCACCGAGTCCAGACAGATAGTCAGCAGCTGAGTTCTTCTGGAGTGTGTGGTAACGATAGGCAAATGTGACCTGGAAGGAAGCAACAGCACCATCGTTGCTCCAGTCCATCTGTACATCCGACATGTTGATCGGGAAAGCATCTACCAGAGTGTAGCGCAGGATCTCTGTCGGGTTATCCACGCCAGGAGACTCGTTGTAGGCATAGAGTTCCAGATTGGTCATGTAGTTGGTTGGGTACTGGATCTCGCCATACGATGCTCCCTTGAATGTCTTAGAAGGATCGTAGTATGTGACGACAGAACGCAACCACTCATCGAACAAAGCAACTGACTCACCATCACCATCACAATAGAACGTCAGAGTGACATCTGGATGGAGCACATCGTATGGGATCTTCTGGGTTGGTCCATATCCAAATCTGCGCTCGTCAGATGTAGCAATCGCGATGCCAGGAAGATTGGCTGCTGAGCAGAGATAGATGAGGAAGCGTGGATCCCAGCCTCTGTTGCTGAGGAACCCAGGAATGCGAGCAACGTTCGCCATGAAATAGGCTGGGCGCAAGAAACCAAATCTTGCGCCGTTGCTCTTGAATTCACTGACATCAAATGGCATTGTATTAGGACCTGTTGATGGTTCGGCGGCTGTCCTTCCAGACCTGTTCCTTTGTTGCCTTGCGGAACTGTTCGCTCGGGAGGAAGAGTGCTGCTTGCCATTCGTTGGGATGGATGTAGATGAAACGTGAACGAACATGCTCATCTAGGTAGTGCTTGACGCATGGCTTGAAATAGCGATAACGAGCAGATGCCTTGAGCACATGATACGCACGAGCGCCAAGCTTCATCTTTGTTGTGTCGTCAAACTTCTGGTTGTTCAGTCGATCCTGCCAGAGCACATCCATGAGTTTAGCTCTGTAGGTCGGTGGCAGATAGTGCAGATTGAGTCCATAGAACCCGCCTGGCACTTTCTTGTACGGTAGGATCAGTGGAAAGTTGTCGTAGTATGGCAGTGTATCCTTTCCTTTTGGATCATACACCATCATGTACATGTTGCCTGGGAACCAAACAGCTCCAGTCCTCTCGTAGTCAGAAAGGAACTTGCTTGCCTTCACCTGATAGTTCTGGATGTTGGCTGCTCTCGCTCTGAACCAATCCATGCTCTTCTTGGTGTTCTTGATCACGATGCCCTGTCGAGCAGCGTCAGCAAGCATCTTGTCAAATACAGTCGTTGCCATGTTCTCTTAGAATCCTGTCAGTCCAGAAATGTCTTTCTCGGTCATCACCACAAATGTCCAGCCTCTCTTGGCTGCGTATGCAGAGGCAGCTTCCCACTTCGCCTGGTTCACTCCCCAGGTCTTCACTTCCATTATGTAACGCCTCGTCACACGACTCTTCTTCACTGGTGGTCTGCTCTGCTTCTCTGGCTTGACTTCAATAAGCAACACCTGCTCCGTTCCATCCTTCTTCTTGATCTTGGCATAGAGATCAATGAAGTATCGGTGGATCCGCCCATCAATTGGTGAACGATATTTGACAATCTCAATCTCGCTTCCCCACTCAAGCACATCTGAATGTAAGTCAAAGAAGTTGAACATCTTCAACTCCATGCCAGACCTGTAAGTGACATCGTTAGGATTGCCCTTGTACTTGCCTGGGAACTTGACTCTGTATTTGCCCTTGTAGCTCATTCCTCACTTCTTCCCATGTCTGACTGTACATCCCTTCACACCATTCTCGCACATCCTGCTAGAGGTGACATCAATCACACAGGGAGCATCCCTCTTGTCAAGCTTCTGCCTGATCTTCTTGCCAACCTTGGGAAGCTTTCTGGCTGCCTTCTCATATGCAATCCTCTCGTTGTCAGTCATCGGTCGCAAGTCAATCACGATCGTGTCTCCCTTGAGAGTCCTGATATGTTTGTCAGTGTCATTGTCTGAAATGGTCATTTTGTGTAATGCTCTGGAAATGCGCGAAAACCAATGCTGGTCGCTGGAGAGTGATGTTGAGCTGTCAGACATAGATATGGCGTATGTCAGTCTTCTATGGTCTGGCCACTCCTGACTCACCGTCTGGATTGAACGCATCCTTCACCAAGAGCAATCCGCAACATGCCATCGTTCACCTCGCAATTGCAGAATCTCCCATCGCAAGCCATCGCTGCTTCCCGCGATCGCACATCGCCATCCAATGCTGCTCTCAAATTCCCCACGAATGAGAAGCCGACATATGGCATGTTGTTCAAGTTTGTCAAGTATGCATACGACATCTCTGGCAACAAGGCAACATTCGCCAGCAACATCCAAGGGAGCCACATCTTCCTGCCCATGCCGACTGCCATCAACAACACTATTGCCACGAACTATGACATGACACAGCTTGGCATTGCTGGTGTTCTGTATCGTCAAGGATACAATGCTGGTATGGGCACTGCTGATGCCATCAAAGGAATGGACATTGGCACAGCAAACCAAGTGTTGACGAAGGCTGGCGATGTGGCTGTTGACACTTCTGCGTATGTCGCTCGCAAGTTTGTCCAAGGTCTGTCAGCTGAGAGTGGAGCAAGCATTGATCTATCGCGTGGCACTGTTCCGAATCCCTACACTGTTGCCACCTTCCAGAATGTCACTCCGCGCCAGCATCAGCTGTCATTCCGTCTGATTCCGACATCCCAGAAGGACAGTCAGATGATCCAGAGAGTGATCAAGAACTTTGAATATCATTCCCTGCCTGGCAAGAGCGATCTGTTCCTCACCTATCCAGATGAGCTTGAGATCACATTCTTTGGCACGCAGTATCTGTTCCAGTTCGCACGATGTGTTCTGACTGGCGTACAGACATCATACACACCTCTGGGTGCATGGACACCGATGGTTGATACAGCACCTGCTGCTGTTGAGCTCACTCTGAACCTGCAGGAAGTGGAGCAGCTCACTCGTGAAGCCTATGGCACACAGGGCATTGTTGAGGCATCTGATCCCAACAACTTCCCACCTGCTGGTGGCCAGGATGATTCTGACACTGACATTCCACCGATTCCCAACTCAGGCTTCAGTCCTGACATCTCATTCTAAGGTGACTTTGTGAGACAATATTTCGCCAACATCCCACTGGTTGAGTATCGCGGAGTCATGCTTCGTGAGCTCATGAGCAACGCACGTATCGCTCGTGAGGTTCTGGATCAGGGAGTGTTGTTCTATCCCTACACTCTGCAAGACGGCGACACGCCAACGTCGATTGCGTTTGACTACTATGGCAGCATTGAGTACGATTGGCTTGTTCTGTTCAGCAATGAAATTGTTGATCCAGTCTATGGCTGGTACATGAGTCAAGACGACTTTGATGCCTACATTGAGGCAAACTATGGCAGTGTTCCAGCAGCCATGGCTCTGATTCATCACTATGAAAGCTCGGTCGGTGGTTTGCAATACACTCCGACATCCTATGCCTACAACACGACTGGACTGGACGAGAATGGTCTGGTCCTGTATCCAGTGGACAGCTATACATGGGAAGAACGGAACAACGCAGCACGCCGAAGCATCAAACTGATCAATAAGACCTACGCAGCATCCATCGCTCTTGAGCTGGAGAAGAAACTGGCATCATGAATGATTTGATCATCTACAACCAAGGCGGACTGGACACCTTCCAGTATGGCATTGAGCTTGTGAAGCCGAGTGGAGTGCGACTTGGCATTGGCAGCTTTGTGTCAGAATTCAACATCTGGGAAAGCATGTTTGCCAAGGCACTTCAGTTCAAGATGGGTCTGGTTGACGCAGCCGGACTGGTGGCGAAGTTTGGTGTGCAGACGGGTGATGTGGTGTCGGTGAGCTTGGCTCTGCATGACAATGACGCAGGCAAGATTGTGCAGGACTTTGTGATCCTGGATATTGGACAGGGCGATCGTACAGAGAACAGTTTGGGTCGCACATTCGTCATCTCAGGCTTGCACATCTCGGCTCATCTGAACCAGTTGAAGCCAGTGACAAAGTCCTACAAAGGAAGTTTTGATCAGATTGTGCAGGGCATCTGCAAGGACTATTTGAACATTGCCGATTTGCAAGTTGAGTCGGCAGGTGGACAAAGGACGTTGGTTCCTCAAGGTGGCAAGCCATTCGACGTCATTGGTTGGTGTTGCAAGCAAGCACAGAACGCGGCTGGTGACGCTGATTCGCTATACATGTTCTGGCAGACGAGTGATGGGCATGTGTTCCGCACCCTTCGGACTCAGCTGGCACAAGCAATAGTCCATTCCTACACTGTAGCAGTCGACAAGAACATCAACTCAGACTCCAGTGACGTGTTCCGCATTCTTGGCTTCCAGCAACTCAAGCTTGGTCATCAGGCGACAAGAACAGCCGGTGGCCTCTATGAGAATGAGCTGTTGCAGTTTAATCACTTCAACCGCAACATCACCAGTTCCAAGAAGAACTACGTGGATCAGCAGCAGTCGGTACAGGTGCTACGCAAACAGCCAGTGGCAGATCTGCAGCAAGTGTCCAACAATTGGATTTCCGACAGCTCCGTGCAGACGCCTGGGCTTTCGGCAATGGTCAAAATTCGCTCAGATGATGCAACCGTTGGACAACAGAATTCGTATGAGCAAAAGTTCAACGCAGCTACCATGCAGACTCAGTTGTTCAATCAGATCTGCTTCTCGATTGAAGTCTATGGCAATCCTAGCATCAAGGCTGGTGACGTGATCGATGTTGATGCACCGGAGCTCAGCAGCGCAGACAACCGAGGCAAGGACTGGGTTCTGCATGGCAAGTTTCTGGTTGCCGATGTCAGGCACAGGGTCTGGAGAGCTGAACACTATCGCACGTATCTCACTGTCTACGCTGATGGCTATGACACGAACATCATGAATGGAGGCAACTGATGCAAATCCAAAACACGCCATTCGCAAACATGGTCTGGTTCCTCGGCGTGGTAGAGGACATCAAGGATGATCAGGGAGTGGCACGAGTCAAGGTCAGATCCATTGGCTTCCACACAGAAGATCGCAGCTCGCTTGCACACACTGATCTCCCCTGGGCAACCTTTGCAACTTCTGGTGCTGATACTAATGCGCCGATGTGTAAGCCAGGAGATTGGGTCGTTGGATTCTTCCTGGACAACACCGAGGCACAACAGCCAGTGGTTCTGGCGAAGCTCCATGGATACACTCCAGCTGATGTTGATTCAAGCAAAGGCTTTTCGGATCCGGATGGTGTGTTCCCGAGGTTCAAGAATGCCCCAACGACGAGTGAGCTCTCGCGTGGTGTTGAGAACACAGTGGTTGCATACAAGAAGAGCACAACGGCGAAAGGTGTTGCTACAGCTGATGGTGGATCATGGGATGAGCCTGCTACGGCATTCTCTGCTGTCTATCCTGACAACTATGTCATCCACACAGATGGCTACAACATCATAGAGCTAGACGACACCGCTGGGTCTGAGCGTGTACATGTGTTCCATCATGGTGGCAGCTTCTTCGAGTTTCATCCAGATGGCGATGTGGTACAAAGGACACTCGGTGGACATTTCCAGGTCGCTTACAAGCAGCATCGTGTGTACGTGGCAGGTGATGCAAGCATCAGTGCTTCGGGCAATATCTCGCTTGCTGCTAACAAAGATGTGACCATCACAGCTGGCGGCAGCATCAGTCTGCTTGCTTCGAACATCGTGCTTGGTGCAAAGTCTGCGATTGGTTTGAACTCACAGACATTGACTATAGGTACAACAGGAAGCAGCAGCATCGCGGCAGGCAGTCTTTCATTGGGAAGCGCTGGCAGTGTTTCTCTGCATGGTTCGTCAGTGGATGTTGGAGCAAGCGGCAAGTTGACGTTGGGAGGTGGCACGGTGGCAATCGGTGATCCAAGCTCAGCAGGAGCAGCTGGTTCAGGCATGTCAGGAACCATCCCAACAGTGCCGACTTTGTCAGTCAAAGTTTACACTCTTCCGTACAACAATACATAAGATGATAGACGGAGACTCACGTGGCAGCTAATACAGCCAATCGCCATTACATTGACTTCAATACTGCCTTTCTACAGCATCCAGTCAGCAACGACCTTGGTCGCGTGTATGACGCTGAGGCAGTAAAGCAGAGCATTCGCAGACTGGTTCTGACCGACAAGTACGAACGCAGACTTAATCCAAGGATCGGTTCCAACATCAACAAGATCCTGTTTGAGCCAATGGACGGCACTACCACTGCGACACTCCAATCCTACATTCGCGAGACGATCCAGAACTACGAGCCACGGGCAATCTTGCAGAACGTCATCGTCACTCCTGACTATGACAAACTCTCATATCAGGTCAGCATCGTCTTCTCGACTACATTCTCGGAGCAGACTGTGTCACTGACCTTCTTCCTCACTAGGACGCGCTAATGGCGAATACAAATTCTGGCTTCCTTGACACCAGCCAGCTCGACTATCAGACTCTGAAAGACAACCTTCGCAAGTTCTTGTCTCAGCAGGATGTGTTCAAGGACTATGACTTTGAAGGCAGCAACCTCTCGGTTCTGTTGGACATTCTCACATATAACAGCTATCAGAATGGTCTATACCTGAACCTGATCGGCAGTGAGATGTTCCTGGACACAGCCATTCTCCGTGATAGCATCGTGTCGCATGCCAAGGAATTGAACTACACGCCACGCTCATGTGTCAGTGCTTCAGCATTCCTTGACGTGACTTTGTCCGGCAATGCTCTGCCTAGCGTAGTGACGATCCCAGAGAACTTCCCTGTGGTTGGACGCAGTGCCAATGGACAGACCTTCACATTCCTGACAGCCTCGGCAGTGAACATCGGCGCATCCAACAATTGGATTGGCAAGCAGATCCCGTTCTACGAAGGCAAGATCATCAACGAAGCATTTGTTGCTAACAGCAGCATGCGCTATGTGTTGCAGAGCGCCAATGTTGATGTGTCAAGCATCAAGGTGAACGTTCAGAACAGCAACACAGACACAAGCAACAGCAATTGGGCAAAGGCTGACACTCTGTTTGGCTATACTGGCGACAGCAATGTGTTCTTTGTCCAAGGCTACAGCTCTGACCAATACGAAGTAACATTTGGCTCTGGCATTGTTGGTGCACCAGTCAAGGATGGCTCAATCGTACGAATTGCATATAGGCAGACCAATGGATCTATTGCGAACGGTATTAAGACTTTCACTGTTAACACTTCTCTACCTGGCGTTGGCGGGATCGCGGCAGCTCTAAGCAACAACAATGTGCAAGCGACTGGTGGAGCTGAGGCTGAGTCCAATAACTCGATTCAGTTCAATGCTCCAAAGTATTTCGCTACGCAGGAGCGAGCAGTCACAGAGACTGACTACGAGACCTTGCTCAAGAATCAGTTCCCTCAGCTCCAGGCAGTCACAGCATATGGCGGTGAGACCGTTTCGCCTCCGCAATATGGTAAGGTGATCATCTCAGCTAAGCCAGTGAACGGCAGCATTCTTCCCAATACTTTGAAGACGCAGATCGTGCAGTTCCTGCAGACGAAGTGCGGACTCACGGTCACACCGATCTACATGGATCCAGACTTCTACTATGCAGCCATCGTTGCGCAAGCGACATACAACATGAACGTGACTACGAAGTCTGTGGTCGACATTCAGAGTCTGGTTGCAAACACGATCGTCTCTTACAGCAACACCGCACTGGCGGGCTTTGGTGGCGACCTGAAGTTCTCAAAGCTCTCTGGAGCCATCGATGCATCAGACGTCAGCATTGATCATAACGACACGACAGTCCAGATGATCAAGAAGCTGAACCCATTGCCAAGCGTCTCGACCTCCTACAACTGGACTTTCGGCAATCAGATTTTCACCGACAGTCCGACGCTCTATGCCTATCCAGCCGGACGTTCTCCTGCTATCAGCTCTGGAGCATTCGGCTATACCAAGGGTGGCACGAGCTACAACTCCTTCATTCAGGACGACGGTCTTGGCAATCTCTATATCTACACTATTGACAGCCAGGGAAACAAGGTCGTTCTGAACAACAGTATTGGTTCAGTTGCTTACGCGACAGGCAGAATCATTATCAACAATCTGATTGTCGATTCGCTGCCAACTGGTGTTTCTACATTGAATATCTACGCAAGGCTAATCACAAACGATATCGTGACAAACGCAAACCAGGTGCTCATTGTTGACCCTGCAGACGTTACTGTCACGGCTATCGGCGAACGACTCTAATCTCAGGAATTTCGGGTGTCCTTCACAAAGCTTATCTCTCCATTCATTGCTGGACAGTTCCCTCGTCTCTATGAGAAAGAGGGACCGCTGTTCATTCAGTTTGTCAAATTGTACTACCAGTGGTTGGAGCAGACAGGAAACATCGGCGACGAGACGCGTTCTCTTCCCGAATATCGTGACATTGATACCACTCCAGACAAGTTCCTGCGCTATTTCCAAGACAAGTACATGCAGGGTGTTCCAGCAGACGTCGTCGGTGATCGACGCGCACTGCAGAAGCACATCAAGGAAGTGTACAGCTCCAAGGGAACGATTGTTGGACTCCAGCTGTTGTTCCAGCTGCTCTATGGAACAGAGGCGAACGTCTACTATCCGAGCAAGGATATTCTCAAGCCATCAGACGGTGTTTGGAATGAGCCGCGTTATCTCGAGATCACAGCGAACCCTCTCAACGTTCTACTGGTAGGAGAGACGATCACTGGACGTGAGTCTGGTGCAACAGCCATTGTTGAGGATTTCCAATATCGTTATGTAAATCGCCGTCAGATCAATGTCCTGTTGCTCAGCAATCTACATGGTCAATTCAAAACAGGCGAGCTGTTGCTCAACAGCGTGATCACTGAGACGCTTGAAACACCTCAGGTCATTGGCTCTATGACTGACATCATCATCAATGAGTCAGGATTCAATTACAAGATCGGCGATGTTCTTGATGTTGAAGGCGGCTCTGGTGTCAATGGCAAGGCAGTCGTGTCATCACTGTCGCCTCGCAATGGCGCAATCGTGTTCACCATTGTCAACGGTGGGTTTGGCTACGCGAACGATGACAGCTTTGCGCCAACCACTGTCGATGTCATTCCTGGCAACACCAATCCAGGTGTTGGCGCAACATTCCAGATTGGCGAAATTGCCAACACAGAAATCATCACGACACCAGTCGACATCATTGCTCCATATGCCAACGTTGTGCTTGGCAGCATGGATTATGGCTTCCCAGCAGCTGAGTCGCTTCCTGTAAACTACACTGCATCCAACACCTTCTTCGCGAATGCGGACGGCGTTGCGACACTCTTCACTCTGATTGGCAATGTTGGTGAACTTTTGGTTGGTGGAAGCGCGAACGTTGCTGCTGTCTATGATGCGGGTGTTCTGGTAGCCAACACTGGCTACACAGTTCATGAAGCCAATTCGACTGTTGAGTTCACTGGTGCTCCGGTTGCTGGACAACTGACTTGGTCAGGCACTTACGCAGCTACAGGATCGAATCAGAACACTCCTATGGCTGACGCACTCAACGTTCGCAACATCACTGTTGGCACCATCAAGACTCTGCGCGCCATCAATCCTGGTGTTGGCTACAATGGTCCAGTTGTTGTCAATGTACACAATGATGTAATTGGTGGTTTGAATCTGACAGCTCCAGACGGAACCATCAAGGGTCTTGATGCAAACGTCAGTGGTGTGGCTTCAGCAGGCAACGGTGCTATTGATACAGTCAACATCATCGATTCTGGCTATGGTTACCAGGCAGGCGATGTTGTCAGTCTCGTCAATGCCAACAATCCATTCATTGCGGGCGGTTCAGTTGTGCTTGGCAAGGGAGGCATCGGTGCAGGATACTGGAGTGACACCCGCTCGTTCCTTGACGCCGATAAGTTTGTCCAAGACAGCTTCTACTATCAGGATTACAGCTACGAAGTTCAGGTTGCGCTGGCTTTTGAGCGCTACAGCAACTTGCTCAAGCAACTCTGGCATCCAGCTGGCACACAGATGTTTGGTCGGGTCGTCATTCAGAACCAAGCTGATTCTGGATCAGAGATTGCTGAAGTCAAGTTCGCTTCGATCTTCATCACCGAGTATGTGACATCCTACGCAACGTACATCGCTACGAGCCATGTAACTGCTACTGCCTATCTGTCGATGTACGCGACCACGTACCTAACAGAGAAGGCTACAGATACCACGCGCAGCACGTTCCCAGCATTCCTCGAACATCTGCCAGAGATCGTTGTCAACGGAAATTTCAACGTCAACCTGGACAACTGGACAACTGGTTATGGTACGGCAACATGGAACAGCCCGCAGGGAATGGATCTTGCTGCCAACACGCTCGTGTATCAGCAAATCCAGACAACAGCTGGCGATGAATACTTTGTCACTGTAGATTCCGAAGGTCCGGTGACGATCGTTGCTGGTCCAAATCCGAACACGACTGGCGCTTATGTGTCAAACACAACAGCAGCGGGTCAAGTCAGTGGAGCATTCGTTGCGCAAGGTTCACAGACCTATGTGGTTCTGTACACCAACAATACGACGCCGTCTGTCATTGATTCTGTCTCTGCTAAGGATTTGCCGCCAACCAGCCGAACCACCGTGTATGCAACTTCGCAGTCTACGCTGACTGTATTCAACACGAATACCAATACCAACCGTTCAACAACGACAGCTTACAACACGATTTTCAACACGGCGTTCCTGACGAACATCCTGACAGCATCGTCGTTCGCAACGAATTTCCAAACGATTCGCTCAACGTTCACTGCATTCAATACAGCGTACGCAACAACTCGTATCACGAATGTTCTGACAACCACAACATTCAATACGCAGAAGCCGACAACGTTTGACACACTGACGACCTACACGACCGTCTTTGATACATCGACAATCACTTCGCGCACAACGATCACGACTGGTTCTACAAACTTCGCAACCAACAAGTTGACGAATACCACGACCAACACGATCTACGATACAGCTTATCAGACAGCGATCGCTACAGATACCACAGTATCCACTAGTGGTCAGACTTCGCGCGCAACTGCTACGAACACGATTACCACGTATGTCACGCAGTATCTGTCTTCCTATTCAACGAACTTTGCAACCGCGACCAGCCGTTCCACGACAACAACGACTGCATACCTGAGTCTTTGGAACACAGTCTATCTGTCGACGTACGCAACTCAGTTCGGTACGACAATCATCACAACGTTCAACACGTTGACGGTGTTCAACACTCTGACTTCACGCACGACTGCTACGTTCACTCTGAAGCCAACCAACTTCCTGACGTCAACCACGTTTGGAACGGCAACAACCACTTCGTATGCAACCAACCGTGCGACCGACACAACTGTCTCAACGACTGGTCAAACTTCTCGTAACACGAACTATCCAACAACGACCGCATTCAATACGGTCTATGACACCGTGTACACTCTGAGCCGTCTGACGACAACTCTGATTAACACGACCACAACGTTCAATACAACGACCACGTTTGATACAACATACGCGACTGTCTACGATACGTTCTTCAACACGACTCGTAACACCAGCCGCTCTACGACAACTGTCTTCAATACGTCAACTACAACGCTGACGACATTCAACACGACCACAACAAAGTCTACGAACTTCCTGACTGCGACTGTCTTCCCGACAACTTATCAGACTTCGTACGCAACGAACCGCGCAACTGATACAACTGTCCAGACTTCGCGTAACACGAATTTCTCGACCAGCCTGTTGACCACCACGACATTTGTAACGAACTATCTGTCGACTGTCGCTACCAATTTTGCGACAACCACGACTTACAACACGGTGTTCAATACCACATACATCACCAGCTATAACACGACATTCCTTACCACGTTCACAACGACCTTCGATACGGTCATCGTGACAACGTTCAACACCACTACGACATTCAATACAACGACTGCGTATCTGGTTGGTACTGGAAATCAGACATCAGCGTCTACAAGCCGAGCAACGACAACAACGTTCTCGACAACCACGACGTATATCACAAGCTGGACATACGTTGTTCATACGCATACGCCGACCGCATCGTACACGGTACATCGTGGTACTTCTGCATTCACTTCGCGTGTTACAGACACTTCTCGTTCTACGACTACGACATTCATTACGACGTACCAGACATCGTTCAACACGACTTACACACAAGCGACTGCTACGAGTGCTTCTACGGCAACTTCTCGCACCACGGCGTTTGCTACTTCACGCTCGACATCTCAATCCACTTCGCGCGGAACAACCAATTCTGTTACTCGTTCAACTTCGCAGTCCACGAGTGCTTCGACACTCACCGTGTTCAACACAACAGTTGCAGCATCGCGTAGCACCAATTTCGCTACTTCGACCGTCTATGACACGTTGTTTGTAACGACATTCAACACTGCGTATGCAACCACTACCACGTTCGATACGACGATTGGTACCAACAAGAACACTTCGCAGAACACCCTGACCGTGTTCAATACGCAGAGCACTTTTGCTACGAATTTCTTGACAACCACCACAAAGTCTACGAATTTCGCAACTACGACTGCCTTTGTCACCTCGTACGACACGAATTTCTCGACAAGCGTTATCACGACTGGTTCGACGAATTTTGCTACGGCAACGTCGCGAGTCACACAAACAGCATATGGAACCATCACCGCTTGGGATACAGCAGTGGTTACAACCAAGGCAACCGACTTCCTTACAACGACCTCGATTGCTACGACATACGGTACAACGTTCAATACTTCATTCGCAACTTCGACGGTATTCGACACAACAATCGCTACCACGAAGCAAACAAGTCAGCAAACTTTGACTGTGTTCAATACGCAGTCGTCGATCAACACAACTACCGTGTTCTCGACAGCCACTAACTTCCTGACTGCGACCTCTGCGTCGACAACATACGACACTTCTCAGATCACGAGTGTGTCTACTTCGCGTCAGACTTCGCAAGCAACCAGTGCTATCACTAACACCACGACCGTATTCAACACGACAACGGTGTTCGATACCACTGGCACTGTAAACCGTTCTACGACTCGTGCTACAGCAACCAACACTCTGACGACATACGCAACAGTCTTTAACACGGCTTATGCCACAACGACGACTTATGCTACGATGGTTCAAACAACTGGTGTAACTACGACCCAGAAGAACACTTCGTACGACACGATTTTTGCAACTAACAAGCCAACGGTTACAACGTTTGTTTCGGCATTTGCTACAAACTTCATCACCAATCGTATCACGACAACTTCGTTTAACACGACCGGTTCTACGAATTTCGCAACCCTTTCGCAATACACGACAACCTTTGACACCGTCATCCTGACAACAGCTGCTACAAACACTGTTTACAATACGGTGTTCGACACTTATACATACAAGGTCACGTCGATCATTACGAACAGGAACACGAATCAGCCAACCAGCCGTTCTACGACAACAGTATTTGTCTCTTCGTTTGCCACAAACCGTGCCACGACGACAACCTTCGATACCAGCCGCGTGACGGTGTTCGTAGTTGTTCCGACGGTGTTCTTGACTTCGTTCGGCACTACAACAATGTCTCCGACAACCTACCAGACTGGTTATCCAACAACCAACAACACCGGTACTGTCTACGACACAGCGTACCAAACTTCACGAGAAACTTCATTGGCAACGGAAACAGACATCACTCTGTTTGACTTCTAAGATAGGCTGAAATGAGCACTAACATCCTTTCAAAATTCAAGCAGAATGAGATTGCTGACTTCATTGAGAGCATCAATTCACCTGTCAGATCAATCAAGATTCTGTCTGCTGGTTCCGAATATGCAAATGGTGAAGATGTAGTTTTCACCGGAGCTGGCGATCTTGCATCAGCCAAGGTCTTTACTGACAGCAGTGGTGCTATCAAATACATCGCCATCATCAACGGTGGCGATTACATGATTGCTCCGACACTTTCGGTGAACACGGCTAATGGAATTGGTGCTGTTATCCAGCCAGTTCTGGACAATGACAATTTCTATGTGTTTGCAGGTCGTCCACTGCCTTACACGCCAGACGACAATGTTCCTGATCCGAACTACGAAAACGTCTACGATGGATACAATTTCCAGTACGATCAGATGTACTTTGGAGTCAAGGTCAGCAACACAGATGTAGCATACGTTGCGCCGAAGTTCTCTTGGACTTCTGGCACGGTGTTTCCGGAGTATGACGACAAGGATGTCAACCTTCCTGGATCAGACTTCTATGTGGTCACCAGCGCGAATGCTGTGTTCAAGTGTATCTACAACAATGGCGGATCGCCTTCTACAGTAGAGCCATCCAACACACAGAGCTTCGGTCTTCCAGCTACGCAGTCTGATGGCTATCGTTGGAAGTACATGTATACTATCACTGGTGTACAACAGACCAAGTTTGGAACATCCAAATTCATTCCAGTCGTACAAGATGGTAATGTTGTTGCGAATGCGATTTCGGGCGGCATCTTCAACATCAAAGTTCAATCAGGTGGCGCTGGCTATCCAGCTTCTGTTGGACAAATCATCGGAATCAACGGAACGCAGCTGGTCATCTCAGCTAATGCGACACTGATTACCAACTACTATGCCAACAGCACTCTGACTGTATTCGGTGCTGGTAACGAAGTATCCAATTGGCGTATCATCCAGAGCATGCAGGTTGGTTCTAACAACGTCATTATTCTGGCCAACACATTCAACGCGAATCAGATTTCGGTCGGATACAACTATCAGATCGCTCCAACTCTTAATGTTGTTGGAGACGGTTCTGATTTTGAAGGCTATCTAGTCATGAATCAACAGAGTCAGTCTATTGTCTCTGTGGAAATCGTTGACTCTGGCGAAGGCTACAACATCGCTGATGCCCAGGTGATTTCTGGTGCAGGATTCGGAACAGGAGCTAAGCTTCGTCCTATTATTTCTCCGCCTGGAGGACACGGTGCCGATGTTTATGGCGAGTTGTATTGCCAGTATCTTGGAATTTCTGGCCAGTTCTCCAACAACATGGGTCTCCCGGATGATGTGACCATCAGAACGGTCGGTCTTCTGAAGAACCCAGAAGTACACGGTTCAAATAACACGCTCTACACCAATTCTGTGTTTGTACAGACTGTGGCGCTGCAAGTTGCTAATACCACTTCTTCGATGTTTAGCATCGGTGAAGAAATCATTGGCAACGTTTCTCGCGCACGTGGTGCTGTTGCTCTTTGCAATTCGTCTGTTGCAGTGATCACTGGCTACACTGGTACATTCCTTTCTGGCGAAACACTTAATGGCCAGAGTTCTGGAGTCCAGTTCATTTTCAACAGTGCCAATACTGTTCCAAACGTAAAACTCTATTCTGGCGACATCCTGTATCTACAGAATATCGCCGCAACACAACGCTCTCCGACCTCTTCAGAACAATTGAAGATGATCGTGAAGCTTTGAGAGGATTGTAATACATAATGAATGTTTGTTACGTTTATTGGATCCATCTACCGAACTACAGTGATATTTTCTCTGAGGGATATGTAGGAATAAGTTCCAGTCCAAAAGGCAGATTTGTTGATCACGTCAAACTTCCGCGAAATTTGAAATTGAGAAATTATTTGAACAAACATCCAGAAGCGATGATGACAATTATTCTCAAGTCTACAAGAGAAATGTGTTTGCTGATTGAACGAACACTTAGACCATCACGTGACATCGGTTGGAATATAGCAGAAGGTGGCGGTGATCCACCAAATCAAAAATCTGTATCTAAGAGTAAATTACATCGGCAGAAGATTGGTGATGGTAATCGAGGCAAGAAACATGATTACCTTGCAGAATACAACAGAATTCACAAACGTGCTGCCATGACAGGAACTGCTTGGTATTACGATCCAGAAACCAAAGTAAGCAAATATTTCATTCCTGGAACCCAACCACAAAATTGGATTCGTGGACGATTTTCTAGAACAAGGGTAGTTTCGTGACGCTTGATATTCAAAAATCAATTTTGGCTAGTGCTCCATATTGGGACGACTACAACGAGAACAAGAACTTCTACCGTATCTTGTTTCGTCCGTCCGTCGCAGTACAGGCTCGCGAGCTGACACAGCTACAAACCATTCTCCAAAATCAGATCGAGCGTTTCGGTGACAACGTTTTCAAGGACGGTTCTATTGTCCAGGGTTGCTCTATCGAATACATCACCGACCTTGAATACGTCGGTGTAGAAGATCAGTTCAACAATGATTCATCTCTCGCTCAGAACGACGCACGACTGATTGGCGCAATCGCTATCGGTCAGACTTCTGACGTCCAGGCACTCGTAGTAGAAACCCAGGCTGGCTTCATTCGCCAGAATCCTGGTCGTTTCTTCATTCGCTACACCAAGCCTGGTATCAATGGACAACGCACATTCCTTGCGGGCGAACAGGTCAACATCTACAACGAAAACACATCGTATGTAGAAGACGTCATCCTGAAGGTTGACAACGCAACTCCTTTCTCCAACGCTCTTGGTCTTGCTGTAACCGCGACTTCAGCTGCTAACACGGCAAACGTCACTGCTCGTGCTATCATCGTGGATGTTTCGACTGCGAATAACACGATCAAAGTTAACAACATCAAGCGCCGTTTCAACTCGACTGATACTGTCTATCTGAACTCCAACACTGGAGCAACAGCAGTTATCGCCAACGTTGGTTACGACGTTTCTTCCCTTTTGGGAACCATTAACACTCTGACATCTAACACCGATGGAATCGCGATTGCTAACAGCAACATCGCAGGTTTCTCCTACGGTGCTCACGTTTCTGATGGTATCATCTATCACAAGGGCTTCTTCATTCGCGTCGATTCTGGTGACATTATCGTCAACCCGAATTCGAACGATCCGTCGAACTATCTGCTCGGCTTCGTGACTGATGAAAACATCATCACCGAAACCACAGATTCGACTCTGTATGATAACGCTCTCGGTTCTACGAACTACAACGCACCTGGTGCACATCGTCTAAACCTGAAGAGCTCACTGGTTGCCAAGCTGGCCAACACCGTTTCTAACACGGATGTTTTCTTCCCAGTAGTCACCTTCTCCAACACTGGTGTTGCTTATGATCGTACCGATCCGCAGTATGCGGCACTCGGTGATTCGATCGCACAACGCACATACGAAGAGTCTGGTCACTTCATCGTCAATCCATTTGGTATTTCTTCGGCACCAGACAACAGCAATGTTGATGGTGTTGTGTACGAAATCACTCCTGGTCTGGCGTATGTCAAAGGCTATCGTAACCAGCTTTTGACCAACCTTCCGGTCAAGGGTCGTCGTGGTACTGACACTACTTCGTACAACAACCAGATTGTTACGATGTCTTATGGCAACTATGTGGAAGTTAAGGAAGTGCGTGGTTACTTCCCGACTGATCACGCTTCTGTTGTCAACTTGTACGCGAATGCTCAGTCAGCTGTTTCTAACAACCTGACATCCAATTCTGCGACTTCTGGCACGTTGGTCGGCACCGCGAACATTCGCGAACTGATCTATTCTTCTGGTACCAAGGGTTCAGCAAACGCTGTATACAAGGCTTATCTGTTCAACATTCAGATGGCTAACAGTTCGTTGAGCTTCTCGAACGTCGCTTCTCTTGCATTCACCACCGGAACAACTGGTAATGCTTTTGCTGACATCGTTTCTACGCCAGCAACGCTTCAGGAATCCTCTTACGTTCCGATGCTATTCAGTGTTGGCGCAACAGCAGTCAAGACTCTTGCTGATGCTAACAATGTTTCTGAGAGCCAATACTACTACACTGCTGCCAACACTTCGACATCAATCGATTCTGGTGGCAACATCGTATTCCGTGTTCCATCTGGTGGCGGCATTCTCGGATTCAGCGATGGTTCGGACATTTCCGAACAGCACATCGATGTAGTCGCTGGCGCCAACATTACCTTCGCTAGCATCACCACGACAGCTAATCTGTATGCCAACGGTGTTGTAACTGCCGCAGGTCTTGGTGGATTGGTTCTGCCTGGCGAAAGCATTATTCATGGTGCCAACCTTTATCTGGTTGATATGACGATCGATGCCAACACGGTTTCGGTTGCAAACTCTATCACTCTGGTTGCAAACACTGGCCAAACGCTGGGTCGTATGCATCTTGCCGGCTCTCTGATTTCCTTGTCTGGTACAGGTCGTACTCTTACGATCAATGCTAACAACCAGGCAACGATTTCTATGGGAGCATCTCCGAACAATGCTCCAGTCGCAATCGACCTTCGTTTCTACACGTTGCAGAACCAGGCGCTTCAAATCAAGAAGCAGGTTCAACGCGGAACCACCGTCATTGTAACCACTGCTAACACCGGCACCGACGTTGGTCCTTGGAACCTTGGTGTTCCTGACGGTCTGCGCTTGGTTGGCGTGTACATCGCTACTGGTTCCAACAGCTCTCTGGCAACAGCAGACCTAAACAACAACTTGGCAAACAGCTTCTCATTCGACAATGGTCAGAAAGACAGCTTCTACGATCACTGCACACTGAAGCTGGTTGACAAGTCTGATGCTAACAACATCGCCAACAGCTCTCTGGTTGTTGTATTCGATCACTTCATCGCCAACACAGCAGCTGGTAAGGGATACTTCTCTGTAGACTCTTACCCAGTCGATGACACTCTTGGCATGGATGCGAATGTATCGATTCACACGTACGAAATCCCTTCGTATTATTCAGCATCACTGAGCAAGACGTTCGATCTTCGTGATACAATCGACTTCCGTCCGTACAAGGCAGCTACTGCGAATGTCACAACCGACATCCGTGCTGCAACATACAACCCAGCAACAACCAACAACTTCGACGCTAACACTTCTGCATACAAGCCGTTCCCTGGCGAAAACTTTGAACTGAATTACACGCACTATCTCGGTCGCGTGGACATTCTGACACTGACTCCAGCAGGAACGTTTGTCATTGTTGAAGGTGTTCCTTCTCTAACGCCAATCGCTCCAGCAATCAGCAATGATTCGCTGTCGATTGCTCAGATCGTTGTTCCTCCATATCCGTCGCTCACCGACCTGGAAAAGAACAACGCCAAGACTCCAGCATTCAACATTACGATCAGCGTTCAGAGTCACGAACGATTCACGATGAGCGACATCGCTGCTCTCGAGAAGCGCATCGAACGTCTTGAATATTACACCACGCTGAACACACTTCAGCTGGCGGCTGCTAACACGTCCATCATGTCTAGCAACGGCAACGATCGTTTCAAGAATGGTATCTTTGTAGAACCATTCACCGATCACTCGTTCGGCAATGTAACTGATCCACGTTATCGCATTGCTATCGACGAAACCAATGGTCTGGCACGTCCGTTCTTCAAGCCAGAATACTTTGAGATGGAATTCGACCTTGGCAACTCTGCTGGTGTAGCTTCTGTTGGAAACCAGCTCCTGATGTCTTATGGTGAAACATCCTTCTTGACTCAGGACTATGCAACTGGTTCGCGTGCTCTGTCTGGTTCGCCGCCGTCTTACAATGGTACTCTGACGCTCAAGCCTAATGCTTGGAGCGAAGTAGAAACCATGCAAGGACCGGTCACAGTTATTGCGACGGACGCTCCTGCAGCTGCTATTGCTTCGATGTCTGCCGCTCAGTTGATGTCTCTGTATGGTTGGTGGCGTGTAGATGGTAACACGGTTACCTCATCTAACACGACTGCTAACACCGCAACGGTTACAGTTCGCAACGCGACCACTTCTTCTGCTAACACCGCAGCCGCTATCCAGAGCTACATTACTCCGCGAGAAATTGCGTTTGTTGCTTCTGGTCTGAAGCCATACACAACGTTTAACATCTACATCGATGACTTTGACATGTCTCAGATGGCAGCTCCTGGCGATATCGCCAACACTGCAGCTACAGATGACAACTATGTCAAGCGTACATCTATGTGGGGTTCTGAGCTGGAATCTGACTCACGTGGTAATCTCGCAGGCAAGATCTCCATCCCAGGCGATCGCTTCAAGATTGGTGCTCACACCATCAAGCTTCTGTCTGAAGAAATTGATGCGGTGACAAATGCACAGGTGTCGACTGCTGCTGCTGTATTCACGGTTAACGTGACATACACACAAGAGCCAGGTCCGGTGGTCATTATCCAGACTCCTCCGCCGCCTGCTCCACCACCGACTCCGCCACCAGCAAACAATGTGGTTATTGCGCCGCCGCCTGCTCCACCACCGACTCCGCCAACAGCGAAGTTCAACTGGTCTGGTCAGACATACGTCCAGGCTCCAGCTAATCACTCGATCACCTTCTCGGACGCATCGGTTGCTGGTTCTGGAACGATCACGAGTTGGCAGTGGAATTTCGGTGATGGCTCAACATACAGTGGCCAGAACCCACCGGTTCACACGTATGGTGCTAGCATCCAGACGAATTCAACCAACCCATACACGGTTACACTGACTGTCACGGATTCGAATGGCAAGACTTCATCGTACAGTCAGACGATCACTCTGTACAAGTTGGCGCCGCCACCTACCGCATCTCTAAACATCATCGCATATTCCAATGGTGTTCTGATTGGTACTGGAAGCATCGGCGGTGTATACGAAGCTAACATCAACATGGTTGCTACTTCTTCGAACCAAGTTGCTGGTGCGTATTTCGATTGGTCATACAACGTCATTTCGGGCAACACTCTGAACGCAGTGATCATCGGCGGCACAGCTAACAACACGTGGACGCCACGTCTGATCGATACCAACCCAGCTGCACATGCTAACAACCTTTCGTCGACATTCATCGTCAACGTTCGCTACTTGGCTTCAAACGGTTTCGTGATCGCTTCTACCAATACGCAATTCCAGCTCTGGACCATTGCCAAGGTAACAGCTCCACCTCCGTACAGCACTGGTGGCGGTTACAAGACAGGAGGCGGTGGTTGTGTAGCTTCTGACGCATGGCTAAATATTGACACTCGTGCCGCAGAAGTTCACGAAGGATTCGAGGCTGATACTTGGTACCCAGGAGACGAAGACGTTTCCAAGTACAAGGTTGTTCAGATTCACGAACCAAAGCTCAACACTTGCGTAACACTCGAAACTGAATCTAAGATTCAGTTGACTTGTTCTGTAGATACACCATTCAACTTGATGAATGCTACAGAAGACCTGAAGGAAGGAGAGTGGAAGTACGCTCCTGACATGGAAGGCGAGTTCGTGCTTGTTGATGACAAGGGAGATGTTCGTTGGGAGAAGGTAACTGCGGTCTATCATGTAGGCGAAAAGTTGATCGTTCCGCTCGGTTTCGACGGTCGTTCGTTCGCCGCTGGTGATGAGCCGAACCGTCGCATCTTCAGCCATAACATGATGAAGATGAACGCTGGTATCGAAGATTTTTAATAGCGAGCTTTAAATGACGACCACTACTTCAACCGCTCTTGACCTAACAGGTTCGATGACACAGGTGTTCAAAGTCCAGGTTCCCGATGGGGTGCCTGGACTGTACATCACAGGTATCGATCTCTTCTTTGCTACTAAGAGTTCATCGTTCGGTGCACAGATGCAGCTTCTCGAACTGTCTAATGGACTTCCGGACGCATCTAGAACGATTCCTGGATCAGTTGTTACTCTGACAACTGATCAGATCACTGCATCAAATAATGGAAGCACGGCAACTCGCTTCCAATTCTCATCGCCGATCTATCTGACGGCTGCACAGAGCTATGCATTCTCTGTTCGTGGTCTTGGTAACAGCCCAGATTATCAGCTTTACACTGCTATCAACGGTGATGCTGATCTCACAAGTGGAATTTCTGTCTCATCGAATCCATTGTCTGGCGCAGCTTACTATGCCAAGAATTCGACGACTTGGCAACAGATTCCTAACGAAGATCTCAAGTACACGATCTATCGCGCGCAGTTCGATGTTAGCACGACATCTGTTGCTCGACTGAAGAAGTCTCCAAATGAAATTTGGACTCTGCGAAACCTTGGTATCGCATCGGGTCCACTCAACATCATGGCTGGCGACGAAGTCTACGCATTCAAGAACGACTCTGTTCTCGATACAACGAAGAACGCCAAGGTCGTCAAGTACGACTACGTGAACAACTTCCTGTATCTCCGCAACTCAACTGGTAATTTTGCTGCCGATGATCGAATCGCAGTCTGCCGTGTTGCTGTTGAAGGAAATGTAAGTTCTAACACCGACGGCATGATGTTGCTCGGTAACATCGCCGACATTTATGACATGCCGTTGCATGGTATTGTACCGAAGATTGCTGTCGTCAACAATCCGTTGACTTCTGCCAGCATTCAATATCGCGGCACATACAAGGAAGGCGATCCAGCCGTTCCTGTCAAGCAGACTGGTCCTAATGACTGGATCAATCTGAAGTCTGACAACGAAACTGAATTCTTCGACATCACTCGATACGCACTTTCGTTCAGTAACGAAAAGGCTGCTCTCAGCGGAAACACTTCTGTTGAGCTTGCCATTTCCATGACGTCGACATCAGATTACTGCTCGCCAGCAATCGATTTGAACAGCCATTCGTTCATTGGTATTGAAAACCTCATCAACAGTGAAACCACTGGCGAAGAAGGCGATTATGGTCTTGCCGCCACTCGTTACATCAGCAAGACAGTCACCCTGGCTGATGGACAAGAATCGGAAGACCTTCATGTCTACGTGGATGCCTACAAGCCGGCTGGAACAATCATGTTGGTATACGGAAAGTTCTGGAACAACCAAGATCCAGATACATTCAGTCAGAAGCCATGGACTCTGTTGACTCAGATCACAGATGGTTCCGTATTCTCCACGACCAACAAGTTCGATGATTATCGTGAATACGAATTCCGTGTTCCGAACGTTTCTCCAACTGTTTCAGGAGCCGCTTGGAGCCCATTGATCGTCAACCCGATTGATGGCGATCCGCTTCAATATACCACTTCGCTAGGAACGTTCATCGGATTCAAGCAGTTCGCCATTAAGGTTGTTCTCGCAGTTCAGGATGAAACCACCGCGTACAACTATCCACGTCTGAACGACATTCGAGCAATCGCTCTACAGAAATGATGCCATGACGATGTTGCGTGCAAAAGAGGCACCCGATTACCTTGTTGACTCATCGACGGGTGCCATGATAAATACCAATAATGCCTCGCTCAGAGCATACAAGTTGAAGCGCGATCATTCCAGAAAGATGACTGGAATGGCTGATCGCGTAGAGCGATTGGAACAAGATATGGGAGACATCAAAGTTCTCCTGCAACTTTTGCTTGAGAGAACTAAATGACAATTGCAATTGCTAACGTATCTCTTGCCAACACATTCGGACACTGGATCCAGCGCACGAATGAAATGGCAACAGCTATGTCAACAAAGGTAGTAACTGTCGACTCAAATACAACGGTCGGCAATGTTGCTATCCAAGGCACAATTTTCGCAAATTCGCTTTCTGTACAGTCTCTGACTGGCCCTGGCACAGTTACAGTAACGGGAGCCAACATTGTCATTGATACGACATCTTCGATTGTTGCTGTCGGTACGATTCGCCTTCAAGGCTCGTTTCTTATCGACACCGTGTCGAAGGTTCAGATTCCTGGAGCGGCAAACAACGCAAACTTCCTTGTAGCAAACGTTGCTACTGGCAACCTTTACTTCACATCAATTCAGATTCCTATTGGACAGTTGATTGATGTAACAGACGCAGCTGCGAACACTAAGACTAACCAATCGATCTTGATGTGGAATCCAAACACGTCTCATTGGGAAGTCAATACTCTCGCACTAATCACACAGACAACCATCAACTCGCTTTCTGTCGGCACAGTCACTTCTGTTCTCACAGTCACCAATACTGCTGTTGTCACCAATACTCTGTTCGTTACATCTGGTAGAGTTGGCGTTGGAACTTCCACTCCTCGTTCCTCTCTCGATGTGAATGGATCTATCATTGCTACTGGTGATATTCAGGGTTGGCAAACTTCATGTGCTTCTCAGAAGGAAAACATCGAAGATATGGATTTGGAAGCTGCCTATAAGCTTCTTGTTCGTAGTCGACCAGTTGAGTTTGATTGGAAAGAAGAAGGCAAGTCTGAATACAGATTGCCGAGTCATGAAGGTCATGATTCTGGAGTGGTTGCTCAAGAATGGGAGAAGATTTTCCCGAAGCATGTATTCACTCGACCTGATGGAACCAAGGCAGTTGATTACACGAAAGCTATTCCATACATCATTGCTGCTATCAAGTATCTCGGCGAGAAAGTAGAAAAGTAATGGCCACCAAAATTCATATTCAGATCGATCAGGGAACCGATGTATCCAAAGCGATTTACCATGTGCGGGATGCTTATGGTAACATCGTTAGCATGTTGGGTTTCATTGGTATCTGCAATCTACGTAAGAATTACACGGCAACGAATGCCTATTCGTTCTCTGTAACATTCAATGCCAATGGAGATGTTATTTTGTCAGCCAATTCTTCACAGACGGCTAACATGACTCCAGGTCGATATGTCTATGACGTTGCAGCAAAGAACACATCTACAGGCGAAGTTGAACGAATCGTTGAAGGTTTCGCCTACATTTCACCGGCAGTCGCGAAGTTCAATAATTTGCCGGGAGCCTGAGGAATAACTACAACAAGTCCTCGCTTTGAGCCAGGTTCATACATAACGTGTGACTGGCTCTTTTCTTTTTGGGTAACCGATGACGACACCGAATATCGCCAATGCGAGCATCGCTCTTTCGCAAATCAATGGCGAGCTCAATTATCCAACCACCACGCCGCGCTCTATCAATGATGCTATTTTGCGTCAGCTCACAGGCGTGCTTGGAAAGACTGTAGCCAATTCTCCAATCAGTTTTAGTGACCTTTCTAACAAGACTGCATTTGGTGGTCTATTTGCTTCTGCAACATCAAACACTATTCTTGATTTTGGTTCAGCACTTCCGACTCTTTCATTCAACACAGTCACTGATCTCGTAAACCCAACTATCGTTTGGACAGCCAACGTTGTTTCCGGCTGGCAAGACATCACAATCACCAATCCAACGACTAAGAGTCTTGGATTGCAGTTGAATTTGAAGAACGTCGGTACAGCAACATCTAACGTTCTTGTCGGCGTCACTGTTTCTTATGGCGGACATCTTATTGGAACTGCCAACCAATATGTGACACTGAATGGAACAGTGTACGATCCAAACTTGACATTCACCGGAAACACCAATGTGAATGTGCAAGGTTATGTCGCGCAGACAGCAACAACCACGTTGACTGCTTTCTCTAACTCGACTTCTAACACGATCATTCAGTTCGTAGTGTCTCCTTCAGCTGGCGCCACTGTTAGCGGAAACTCTGTCATCTTCACGGTTGCTGCTCCTACAGTCACCACGGATAACAATCAGATTTACACAGTCACCACTAATGTTCTTTACAAGAACCAGGTGATTGCTACGAACACTCAACAAGTACAAGTTCGCGCAGTCTATAATGGTGCTGATTTCAACTTTGTTGTACCAGCAACAACCAACAACGCTTTTGCTAACAGCGGAACTGTAACAGCATCTCTGAGTGTTGCTGCATCGCACAACATTCCAGGAGCCAACATTGTCTGGACATATTCCAAGACTTCTGGTATTGATGCAGTATTCACTGTCGATCCAACAAACGCAAATTCCACTGTTACTTTGACGGTTCCTAACAACACCTTCCAGATGTTGAAGGGCATCTACAACGTCACTGCTACATTGCAATACTCAAACGGATACGTTCTCAACACTAAGACAACTCAGCTGACTCTACGCGCGGGTTCTTATGGACTATCTGTAACACCAGGTTCTAACATCGCACTTTCTGGCTATCAGGCACAGACTGCTACTGCTGTTTCTACGATGACATGGCAGGCAGGAACTTTTGGATTGACGTATCTGTTGAACAGTGGAACGCTGGCCACTGTTTCTAACACGGTTAGCACGAACACCGCTTCTATCAGCATCACCGAAACTGCTTCCTCTATGGGAACGACGGCAGCTGGTATTTACACGGTCACACCAACCATTTCTTTTGACGGGATTTTGGTTGCTAACGTTCCCTTCCAACAAACAGTTGCTGCTTCTTTCTTGGCTTACACATTCAACGTCAATGGAGCAACTGTAAATACTCAAATTGGTGAAGGAACGGTTCCATCTACACTAGCTCTAACTGGTGTACACAACATTCCAAACGGAACAATTTCTTGGACATCGTCTAACCCAAATATCACGATGACGTCTAATACGTCAGCTGCTAATTTGTCGATTTCAACGATGACAATCAATGCGCAGACGGCTCAAATTACAGCAACCTTGTTGGATCCAACAGGTCGTACAGTAACATCTTCACTCATTCCTGTTACGCTTCGCGCGTTCTCTCCTGGTGTATCATTTACTGGTAACACAAACGTTTCTGTCTCTGGTTATGCTGCGACACAGGTCGCTATTGCGTCCATCGCAGCAACTTGTGCTGTTCCAGGTTCCAATACATTCCAGATTCTGAACCAGAAGATCTCAGGAAACGATCTTCAGATTACGAACTACACTGGAAACACTACCACTGACCAGATCACTCTGGAAATCACCAGCACTGTTGGTTCTGTGGGAACACAAAGCGGAACGTATCAGCTACAAGCAGTGGTTGGCTATTTTGACGCAACC